>FXBF010000339.1_pt1 | contig 15837 bp, 13 predicted proteins | sample 5335321 | NCBI WGS metagenome assembly FXBF01 (sample SAMEA103928391, study PRJEB20085) | sediment metagenome | isolation source: sediment
GCAATGACGTGCAGGAAGTCATTCGTACAACCCTGTCCTCAATCTTCTATCTCCAAATTGGCCATAGAAGCCACGAGATGTTTGATGCCCACCTGCTCGAAGTTGACGGTGACCTGCTCATCGTCGTACTCTAACTGAGTCTCAAGCACGATACCTTCGCCGAACTGAGGGTGGATCACCCGCATGCCGGCCAGGTAGCGCGCCTCGGTCGGCACCTGTTCGCGACCTTGCCAACTAGTTTCCCTGGCGTACGTGGCCTGTGCCGGCGTGCGCATCCCGATCAGGTCGCCCTCGATGAGATCGGCCGGCAGATCGTCCAAGAAGCGGGATGGGTCTGTCAAAGAGGATACGCCCCTCGTGCGTCGGCGGAAGGTGCGCAGCAGAATCACCCGATCCTGAGCGCGGGTCAGCCCGACGTAGAAGAGACGTCTCTCCTCCGCCATGGCCTCCGGGTCATCCTGAGAGCGATAGTGCGGCAGCTCGCCTTCGTCAAGCCCGATGATAAATACGATCGGGAACTCCAGCCCTTTTGCTGCGTGCAGGGTCAGCAAAGTGGGCGCGTTCATGTTCTCGGTCAGCGTGTCCTGGTCGGAAACCAGGGCTACCTGTTGTAGGAATTCAACCAGGCCAAGCTCGCTGAACTCCTGAGCAACACCGCGCAGCTCCATCACATTGGCCCAGCGATCCTCATCGTTGCCTAAATACGCACGATACCCAACATCCTCAAGTATCCGGTCGATCAGAGAATCCAGCAAGACCTGGTCCTTGATCTCAAGCCAGCCGCTGAGCAGCGCGCCGAACTGGGCGAGCGGAGCGCGGGCTCTTGTGGGGATGCCTGCAACTTCTACCCCTCGACCGAGCACGCGCAGAGTTTCGACTGGGGTTGCCGATGCCTGGTCGGCGGCGGCCCGGAGTGCGGCGAGCGTCTTGTCTCCGATAGCTCGGGGCGGAGTACTGATGGCGCGCTCCAAGCTCACCTGATCCGCGGGGTTATGAATTAGGCGCAGGTAGGCGATGAGGTCCTTGACTTCCTTGCGCCCATAGAAGCGCTGGGCGCCGACGAGCCGGTAGGGCAGGCCGGCTCTCAAGAAGGCCTCCTCGATGGCACGCGATTGGGCATTCGTGCGGTACATAACTGCACAGTCTCCTGGCTCGGCTACGCCGGTCAAGGTAAGCATGGAGATCTTCTCCACGACGAACTGACCCTCTTCGTCCTGATCGTAGGCCTCGTGGACCAGGATCGGATCTCCGGTCCCGCGTTCGGTGAAGAGCTGTTTGCGCTGACGGTCGGGTTGACGATCGATCACGGCCATGGCCGCGTCGAGGATGGTCTGGGTAGAGCGGTAATTTTGTTCCAGCAGCAAGGTATTTAGATCCGGGAAATCCTCTCGCAGGCGCTGCACATTACGGTAATCCGCCCCGCGCCATCGATAGATCGACTGATCGGGGTCTGCCACGACAAAAAGATCGGGCTTGGCCCCCGCGAGCATGCGCAGCAGAGTATATTGCGCGGTGTTTGTGTCCTGGAATTCGTCCACCAGCAGATGGGGATAGCGGCGCCGATAGGTCTGCAATGTCGGCTCATGCTCGCGGAAGAGTTTGATCGGCAGCAGCAACAAATCGTCGAAATCGAGGGCGTTGCTGGCAAGCAAGAGCTCCTGATAGCGCTGGTAAACCCGGCGCGTGATCTCAGTGAAATACGTGTCGCTTGAGAAGGCCTGCGGTTCTATCATTTCGTTCTTGGCGCGCGATATGGATGCGTGAACACGTATCGGTTGAACCTGCTTCGGATCCTGATTGAGTTCCTTGAGCGACTGGCGTACCAGTGACAACTGATCCGCATCATCGAAGATGACGAAGTCCCGCGTGACGGGCAGCCGATCGGCCTCGATACGCAGAATTCGGGCGAATGTCGAATGGAAAGTGCCCAGGCGGGGAACGCCCGACGTGCGCGAGTCTCCCAGGAGAGATAGAGCTCGGCCTTCCATCTCTCGGGCAGCCTTGTTCGTGAACGTGAGCGCCAGGATCTCCGCCGCAGGGACTTTCAGCTTCTGAATGAGGTATGCCAGACGGTAGGTGAGGACCCGGGTCTTGCCGGATCCCGGCCCAGCCAGCACCAGGACCGGACCGGGAGTGGCGGTCACTGCCTCGTGCTGCTGTGGGTTGAGGCCGCTGAGCAGATCCACCTAAAGCTTCCGCCTCAAGTCCAGCAGCCCGGACGAGGACCAAAGTTCCGAGAGGGGCTGCTCCGGCAGGGCCATCACACGGCCGTCCGCGAAGTACGGAAAGTCGAAGTGGATTTCATCGCCGGCCGATTTACGCGGGATGGGCATCAAACGCGCGGTCAAGGGTTTGTCATGCCGCAGGGCGAGCGCTCCAAGATCGACCAAGAGCGCGGTCAAAGATTTGTGATCCACATCACCGGGGAGCGGAATGGTATCGAGGCCCGTCCCGCACACCGTGGATAAGAGCAGCAGGTCCTTCAGATCCAGGCGGCCGCTGGCAGTCCGTTCCGCCAGCACCGAATCTTCAAGCACAGGAAGGAACAGGCCGCAGAAGCCGGTGCGCTGGAATTGTGCCTGATCCAGGCAGTCCGCCAGGAAGGCGGCGCCGGCCACAGTCCCATGCAGGCCGGCCTCCGCCCCGCTGAGAATCTCGAGCGCAGTTCCGAGCGATCGCTCAGGCTCAGGGAACGGCGCCAGCGAGAAGTCGATTCCCAAGAATCGAATCGAGTGTTCTGAGGCGATCGGCTCTGCGGTCAATGTGAGCGCGGCGGCGTGCGTCTCGATGGAGGACACCAGATGTTGTCGCACCTTAGTGAGTGATCCGGCTTCCCGTACGCTCTCGACGGCCAGGTCCGCCGATTCGGTCGCTACGGCAATCGCCGCGCGTCCACCTCGGTGGTAGGCAGCTGGAAAGAATGGCCCTCCCGGTGGCACGTTGGCAAGCGCCGCGAAGCGTAGATTCGAGAATCCGTCGGATGAGATAGTGGAGGCGCTGAGAATAGCCTGTGCGCATGCCTCAGCCGCGCGTACCGAGAGCCCGATTTCTGGATCGGCGAAAAGGCCCGAGCAGAAGACGATATCGGCCGCGCCCAAGATGTCGGGAATCACATCGAACCCTTCCGGCTCTTCCGGTAGGGCCGGGCCGATATTGGCATAGTCAACCCCGTGCACAAAGCACTGAGCCTCTAGATCACTCGCAAATGTAGGCCGCTCACTCGGGGGGACAGGAGCCGTAATCTCGGAAGGCGGCGGGGTAGCAAGCCGAAGCGTCTGAACCTCATAGCCTGCCTGACCCAATGCATCCCGCATCTCGTGCATGCAGGAGGCCACAGTCTGGATGCTGTCCGGATTCAGCGGCCAGCCAGGATCCAAGAAGCCCGTGATGGCGCGAATTTTCATTCGCCGCCCCGGGCGCGCATCGATGAAAGCGGATGGGATTTGGCTAGAAGGTCAGCAGGAGATTTCAGGAGCTCGGTTTGGCTGCCTTGACCACGGAGGTGAAGGCTTTTGGGTCGCGCACGGCCATGTCGGCCAGGTACTTGCGGTTGATCCGAATATCGGCTTCTCGCATGGCATGAATTAGACGGCTGTAGGTCGTCCCATTCAGACGTGCGGCGGCGTTGATGCGAGCAATCCACAGGCGGCGCAGATTGCGTTTCTTAGTGCGTCGATCACGATAGGAATACCAAAGGCCCTTAGTGCGCGCCTCTTTTGCGCGCCGGAACAGATTGCGCCTGGTTCCGTAGTAGCCGCGCACTTGCTTGATGAGTCTCTTGTGTCGCTTGCGGGTAACGGTCCCGCCTTTCACTCGTGTCAAGTTGAATGCTCCTCTATCGCGAACCGCCGCCGCTTCGAGCGTTCGGATTGGCCTTGTATTTTTTAAGATACGGCGCGAGCCGGCGCACCCGCTTGCGAATGCCGGCCCCTTCCACGGAAATCATTTCCGAGAACAAGCGCTTGGTGCGCTTGGGGGTACGCCGTCGAAGATGGCTCTTACCGCCCTTGGTCCGAACCAGCTTGCCAGAGCCGGTCAAGCGAAAACGCTTGGCGGTGGCCTTGTGCGTCTTGAGCTTGTATTTCCCTTTCTTGCGCTTCTTTGCCTTGCGGCCCATCCCTACTGCCTTTCATGAAAACCGCCGGGCTCCAAACTGCCCGGCGGCGGTTTGCCAGGGCTCTGGTTTACTTCTTTATTGGCGTGAGCACCATGAACATGGTTCGCCCCTCCATGCGGGGCGCCTGTTCGATCATTCCTACGTCCGCCAACTCCTCGGCGATCTGCTTCAAATCCTCCAGCGCGATCTCCGGATAAGTAATCTCACGCCCTCGAAACCGAATGCGGGCCAGTACCTTCTTGCCCTCGATCAGCCAGCGTCGGGCATTCTTAACCTTGAAGGACCGATGATGTTCCGAGGTCTTTGGTCGCAGCCGGATCTCCTTGACCTCTACCTTGGTCTGTGCCTTGCGCGCCTCTCGATCTTTCTTAGATTGCTCGTAGAGGAACTTCCCAAAATCCAGAACGCGTACCACCGGTGGTTCTGCTTTTGGCGCAACTTCCACAAGATCCAAATCAGCGGAATCTGCTACGGAGCGCGCCTCATCTATGGTCACGACGCCCTTGTTTTCACCGTCCGCGTCGATCAAGCGGACTTGTGGCACCCTGATGTACTGGTTAATCCGGTAGTCAGATGCGCTGATGTTGAGCACCTCCCAAAGGCCATCAAAGCCGCTCAACGCGCGCCCGAGCGGCTCGCGAGCATAATACCACGCGATTGGAATGAAGGTCAATCAAGCTCTTTGTCACGCGGATCAGCCTGACCTATGGGAGCCCATGAAGATTCTCCTCGCAAGGAAGGCCAGGCCAAAGGCGGCAAAGGGAGCCATCATCCAGGCAAGTGCGAAGGCGAGCAGCCAGCGCAGCGGCGATTCCACCGCCGTGAGGATGAATTCGAGCCACAGCGCGGCGGCCAGCAAAACGGCCGCACCGTTCAAGAGAATGCTCCGGGAGCGTACCGTTCGACTATGCACCCAGGTAGAGAAGGCAATCAGAGTAACCATGAGGGTAAGCAGCGAGAGCGCCGCGGACCACAGTTCCAGAGGGCTCGACATGAGAGCCGCGCTGAGTACCAGGCCGAGTATCACGAGCAAGAGCTGGATGTCTCTGGCCCTCATTCCGCTCCGATCGGCGTCTTGTAATCCACCGCGAGCGAAATACCCTCCGCAGGACGCACATCTGAGAACAAGTCTTCATTGCTAGCACCGCTCGCAGCACCCTCCACCCGCACGCGCGGTCGAATCGACGATCCAGCAAAGAGTGGAAAGCGAATGTCCGTGCCTGGAGGCGGGAGAGCCCCAGGAGGTCCCCAATACCCGGCCTGACCCAGCAGCCACGTCTCCAGCGTGGAGCGATCAACCCCAACCACGGCCAGCAAACTCTCAACTGCCCGGGTGAGCAGCTCGACATAGGCTCCCACATCGTAGGGCTGATCGCCTGGGTCACCCTCCCAGGCACGGACCTTCTCTGGACCGGGCACATACACGAAGCGCAGCATCTCACCCGGGCTGAGCTCGACCCCGGCCTCGGTCAGCTGCTGTGCCGCGCGGGCTGCGGGGGTACGCACGCGGTACTCTTCCGGCCGGCGAGACAAACGGTGAGTAACCACCAGGTCTCTCGTCGAAATCTCGCCTGCACGCAGCGCCCTCAGCTTCTCTTGTGCGCATGCCACTACTCGCGGGACGGCAGCTAGAAAACCGTCGATCCCTCGGGCCTGGGACAGCAGGGCCAACATCTCAAGCTGGGCATCCTTTATGAAGGGCGGCGTGTCGTGGCGACGGGCCTCCACGCCGCGCACCTTGACCGAGCCATCCTCATAGGCCCCAAAGTAGCGGTTGGCGACCGCGATTCTCGGCTCAGTTCGGGAGGGCAGGAAGGCCAGCCAGCTGTAGATGCCCTCCAAGCCCACTCGAAGACCCGTCTGGCTTTGAATACGATTCAGCAGTCGGTCGTAGTCCGCTCGATCGGCCCCCTCTCTCTGGATCCAAAGCCCATCCACATAAAGGTGCAGCACTCGGTAACCAGCCTGCTCGACCAACTCCTTGGCCTGCAGCAGGACCTCCCGCCCGTAGGCGTTGACTGCCTCGTGAGCCTCAATCCGGCCGAAGCGGGCGTTCTTGTAGCCCAAGTAGCCGAAACAAGTCACCAGCAGCCACTTGTGAGCAGAGTAGCGCCGCTCGAAACGCTGCCGCTTCGGATCGCCGGGGGGCAGCTCTCGGATCATGTCTTTGTAGCGGTTGCGCTTCTCCAACAGGGGGGCGAGTGTCTCGGGAACCAGACCCACGCGGTGCCGGCAGATCGACGTTCCAAGCTCGGGCACCTTCTCGCCTTCGCAGCACTGGGCTCCCACCGTCTCCGGGGAGACGTTGAAATGCACCATGATGCTGGGATACATGGCGGTGAAGTCCAGTTCAGCCACACCCTCATACAGCCCGGCAATCGGCAAATAGACTAGACCCCCTTTATCGGCCGCAAACAGATCTAAGCCGGTTTTTAGAGATTCGGGTTGCCGTTTCTGCCAGGGCACCAGAACACCGCGGCGGTGTGCGGTGGCCACCTGCATGGCACTGATCCCAGTTCCCGTGGAGACACGCGCCACGGTCTGCACCGGGAGCCCGCTGACCCGCGCGATTTCCAGGATGCCATCGAGTCCGTAGTAATTGGTGAGGAACGCGTTCTGCCGGTCCAGGTGCCAGCGACCGAACAAGGTGTGCTGTTCGTTACGGAACAAGATCCTGCCATACGAGAAGTAGGAATGGGCTCCTTTGTGCTGAACCGCCTGCCTGGGATCTCGGTTGAGCGGCAGACGGATCCCGTAGTGACGCGACAGGCGCAGCAAGCGAGGCAGGATGTAGTTGTCTCCGTATGCAGTGATCAGGACGTCAGGGTCGAATCGCTCGAGCAGGTGGCGCATACCAAGAACCAGCTGACGACCCTTCTGTCGCGGAAAGCGGTAGCGTTGTCGTTCGACCTCGACCAGCAAATCCCTACACTTTCCCTTATCTGACTCAGCCGCAATCGAGCGAGTAGGATCTTGAAGGTCTCCATCCAAACGGAGGGTCATAACGCGGAACGGAGGGAGCTCGTAATCTGTATCCCAAGGGGTGTCGAGCGCTTCGATGCGCTGGATGCGACCCTGCGATTGGTCGATCGCGCAGTAGGCGAGCGGGAAGACCGCGCGCGCGAGAACGTACCGCTGGGGCAGGGGAATGTCGGCGTCGTAGTAGGTGAGGTCGGGGAAGGCCCGGCTCGCCTGCCGAAAGAGACGTGGAAGCTCACCGGGAATTCGCACGCGCACTTCCAACACTTCTATCTTCCGATCCAAGAACAGGTCGAGGCGCTCCGTCAGCCGCAGCTTGACCGGAGCGCGCTTTCTAGTAAGGGCCGCACTCAGCGCACGCAATCGATCTCGCGATCCCTGGGCATAGAAGCACGGGCTGAACGTGTCATGCAGTTCGTGTGGTCGACCCTCGCGGTCGATCAACCACACCGACATTCCGCTGCCAGAGGGATAGGCGTCGAAGAGCCAGGCGAAGAGGGTCGACATCGCTACTTCCGAGAGCGCGCGTGGCTCAGCAAGGTATCCAGTTCGCCCTGCAGCCGCAGGAGGTGCTTGTGTTCCTCCACCAGCATGGCCAGCAGCATGATCTCAAACGGAAGGAGATGTGAGGCGTAGGCGGAAGCCGCCAGGTGATGCCGCGCGGAGGCCAGAAGATCGTCCAGGGCGCGCTGGTCCTCTCGTCGCAGCGCGCGCCGAAATCGCGCGAGGGAGGCCTGCTCCTGCAGGAAGGCCTGGGTAATAGAGGGAAGCGTGCGTCCCATGCGACGAATCTCCGTTCCTAGAGCAGCCGTGGTTGCTCGACGGCCTCTGCCGCTGGCGGACGCAACATCCAGGTCGTGTCCGCCGCGACCTGCAATTGCTCGAGCAGCTTCCAGCGCTCCTTTACCATCGTCTTTGGTTCCCGAGCTCCAACAACGACCGGACCTACGGCAGCCAGCCGCTTCAGATGCGCGATCACCTGGGTGAGCAATCGCTCGACATCTCGCAGCGGGACACTCTCATCATAGAAAGTGTTCAGCAGGTCAAGGATCAGCACTGGCGAGAGAGTGGCGTGCGCTTCCTCAATTAGTTGCGCCAGTTGGTAACAGGTGAAAGCGCGCGACAGGCACAGGCGGCCCAATACAGCCTCGGGCTGGGGGGTCATGCGGCGAGCCATCCGGGCCACGAAGTATCCGTCGAAGCGGTTGCCCCCGTCGAATATCCGCGGCCTTTCGCCGCGGGCGGCCAGCCACGTGAACATCGTGAGCAGAGTCTGAGTCGGAGTGTGTGCGCCCCATATCAGCGAAAAGCGTGGCTGCTGAGCTGCGGCCAATACCGCTGGGGGGACAAGAGGTTGGGGGGTCAGAAGCATGAGATCTCCAGTTGAGGGGCTAAGGTGGGCTGGCCCTCTGCGGTAGAACGTCTCTCCCCCCACTCCGGCCGAGACCGTTCGCGGGACACCCAGGGAGCAGTGATTAGAACGTGTGTTCTACTTTACGCATTGGGAGTGAGAATCACCATCCCATGAACGGGGGAACCAGGCGGGGGATATGGCCTCCCCCGCGCGGGGGAGGCTGCCGACGAGAGCGAATGGCCATCCAGAGGTGACCTGCGCGGCTCGATTCGTTGAAAGGTACCCTGTTCAATGATATAAAGACCTGCAGGGGGCAGACGCGCCCAACGCATCTCAAAGGATTTACCAACCTAGGTCCGGCCACCACCCGGTCCTTGTGACCTCCAGTAGGGGGGAGCGTAGAGCGAGCTTGGAATCGGTGGGAACGGGCCTGGTTCTCCGGGTTCCTATCCATCAGACGGAAGCTTATGTTTACCTGTGACCTGAAACCGCGTAACCCATGTCTCTAGAACCCAACACCCTACTTAACAAACGCTATCGGATCCTCGAGCAGCGGGGCGGAGGCGGAATGGGCGCGGTCTATCGTGCGCACGATCGGAATCTGGACGTTGAGGTGGCGGTTAAGGAGAACTTCTTCGTCTCGGCCGAGTCTGCGCGCCAGTTCCAACGCGAGGCACACTTGCTCTTCGAGCTGCGCCACCCGGGATTGCCGCGGGTGATGGATCACTTCGTGGTCGAGGGCCAGGGACAGTACCTGGTCATGGATTACATCGAAGGCGATGACGGACGGGAAATACTTGAAAAGAACGAAGGCCCCCTGGACGAGGAGACTGTCATGGATTGGGCGATTCAGATCCTTGAGGCCCTCAAGTACCTGCACGCCAGGCAGCCGCCCGTTATCCATCGCGATGTCAAGCCCGCCAACATCAAAATCACGACTGCGGGCCGGGCGATGCTGGTGGACTTTGGTCTTGCGAAGGAATACGACTCCGCTAGAAGCACGACGGTTGGCGCGAAGGCCTTCACGCCAGGCTTTGCCCCGCCCGAGCAATACGGGCAAGGTCGTACCGATCCGCGCACGGATGTTTACTCATTCGGAGCTACGCTCTACAACCTGCTGACGAACAAGGTTCCGGCGGACGGGTTGCGGCGCGCAATGGGCAAGGAACGTCTGATCGCCGTGCGCGATCTCAATCCGGGTGTCTCGCCCCATGTGGCGGCCGCGATCGAGCGCGCTACGGAAGTCAAACCGGAGGACCGATTTGAGAGCGCAGAGGCATTCGAGGCCGCGTTGCTCGCGGCCAAGACCTTGGTTCAGAGCCCCGTCACTAAACTGGCACCGGCCGCCCCCGCGCAGCCGGTCAAAGCGCCTCCTGCTCGCCGTTCGATCATGCCCATCATTATCGGGGCGGTCGTGCTGCTGGCGATCGGCGTAGGAGGTGCGCTGCTGCTAACCGGAAACGTCCCTGGGACCGGCGGCTCGCCTCCGCCCACCGGGGCCCCCTTGCCGACCTCCACCGACGAGCCGTTCGTCGCGGCGGCGGGTCCTACCGAGGAGCCAACCGATCCTCCCGAGCCCACGGCAACTCTGGTGCCAACCGAAGTACCTCCTCCCGCCGAGAGCCCGACCCCCGCCGCAACTGCCAGAGGCGGCGGGCCCGGACAGATTGCCTTCGCCAGCGAGCGCTTCGGGTTGCCCCAAGTCTTCCTGGTCGATCTAAATGGAGAGAACCTCACACAGCTTACGACCCTGGCCGATGGCGCTTGCCAGCCAAGCTGGTCCTCCGACGGCGAGCGTCTGCTGTTTACCTCACCCTGCCGTGAGAAACGCGACCGGTATCCCAATGCCGCCATCTATGTCATGAACGCCGACGGAAGCGAGGTTTCGCCTTTGATCAGCTTAGTGGGCGGGGTCTACGACGCGGATTGGTCCGAGCAGGGGATCGCGTTCACCTATCTGGAAAACAACCAGCCATCGCTCTGGATGGCTGGGCCCGATGGCAGTGCGCCGGAGAAAATCAGTCGCGGGACCGCACGCGATCGTCAGCCGAGTTGGTCGCCGAGTGGAGACCAATTGGCGCTGATGAATACTTCGCGCGCGGGCAGCGCCACCATTTTCTGGGTATTTGCGGATGGCTCATTCATCGGTTCAAATCCAGATCAAGTGACCCGCGAGCAGGTGGCCAACGAGCCCAGCTGGTCACCCCAGGGCAACTTGATCGCCTATCAGTCCAATCAACATATCTGGGTCGTCCCATGGGATTCAGTAGGCTTTGGTGCGGTGAGGATTTCAGATAAAGGTCCGAACGATGGCCCGGCTTGGTCACCTGACGGGCAGTGGATAGCCTTCGAGACCTGGCGCGATGCGGCCAACCACGACATCTATATCATGACCACGAATGGAGGCCAACCCACGCGACTTACCAGCCACACCGCGGCCGACTATCAGCCGGCATGGAGGCCTTAGTTCCGCCAAAGGCGGCTCGCCGACGCAATTGATCACCCGCGCGGCTGATGGTGACTGTGGCTGTAGGTGATGCTCCAGCCTTCACCGCGCGGGGCGTTTCAATGCATTGAAGCGCCCTAGCTTCGATCGAAGAATTCCAGGATTTGCCCCGCGACTTCTTCACCCGAGTCTTCTTGCAGGAAGTGACCCGCGCCCTCGATCGTGATGCGCGGCTGTTCACGCGCGGCGGGGATGAGCTGGCGGAAGAAAATATGCCCCCCTCGTGTCACGGGATCCGAGTCGGAAAACATCACTAGGACCGGCTTTTTCCATGTGGATAGGACCTCGCGCGCGGCGTGCATCTGGGCCGCGCCCGGGTCCTCGGGCGAGAGCGGAACCAGCGAGGGCCAGACCATGGCGCCCGCCTTGTAGGTAACATCCGGGAATGGCGCTTCATATGCGGCCAGTTCCTCCGGCGAGATCTGGTCCGCCTTGCCCAGTCCGCCTCTTATGATGCGTTTGATCGGCATGTCGCTCAATCCTTGCGAAAACTCCAGCCAGCGATGAAAAGAGTCCGGCATGCGACTGGTCCCATCGGGCAGCCCGGTGTTCATGATCACCAAACGCGCCATGCGCTCCGGCATCTCACTGGCCACGGTAAGACCGATCAGCCCGCCCCAGTCCTGCACCACCATATTGAGCTCTCGAAGGTCGAGCGCCTCAATGAATTCGGTCAAGGTGTCGCGATGCAGTGCGAAAGAATAGTCTTCCTTCTTGGCTGGCTTATCGGAGCGGCCAAAGCCGGGGAAATCCATCGCCAGCACACGATATCGCGGCGTAAGCAGCGGAATCATTTTGCGGTAAAGGTAGGACCACGAGGGCTCGCCATGCAAACACAGCACGACCTCGCCCTCCCCTTCGTCCACGTAGTGAATTCGATTCTCCCCGATTTCCAGGTAATGCGGGGCATACGGAAAGCCGGGCAAATTCTCAAACCGTTCGTCAGGGGTCCTTAGTGATGACATTATTCTCCTAGGGTACCAGCGTCTTGCTCCGAAAGGGATGCTCCTTTACCTTGCTCGAGAAGCTCTAGCAAGCGGGGATGCTCCGCGTAGTAGCCCCAGTAGCGCGGCGGCAGCAGAGCCGCGATGCGGCACATGATTTCATCCGCGTTCTTCCTCATTGACTCCGTCCGGTTGTTTCCATCAAGAGCTGGAAGCCTGAAGGGCTTCCCTATTCGGAGTGTGAGTTCGGGGCGCCGCAGCCGCAGAAACAGCGTTCGGAAAGCCTGATCCGTCCCAATGAAGCCTGCGGGCACGACCTGCGCATTGGTCTCGGCCGCAAGGTAGGCGGCGCCGGTCTTGGCACGCTGCAGCGCGCCATTCCTGCTGCGAGTGCCTTCCGGGGCCAGCGCAAAGGGCCCGCCGGAGTTCAACCAGTTGACGGCCTCCTGTAGCGCTGCACGGTCCACCTCGCCGCGCTGAATGAAGATGCCGCCGCCGATGTATATGATCGGGGCCAGAAGCGGATGGCTGCTCCACTTTGCGGCTACCCATCCCTTGATGTTCCAGTCCCCGAGAAATGTGAACCCCAGCGGGATGTCCACCATGCTCATATGGTTGGTGACAAAGAGAAAGGCACCCGACTCGGGGAGATTCTCTCGCCCCTCGATCTTTGGCTTTGAGAGCAAGTTGACCAGGGCGGAGAAGATCCCGCGCATCAGACGGTAAGGCATTTCAGCCTCGATTGTAGACGCACATTCGGGGTGTTACAATCCGCGCCCGGCGGTGGCCCGCAAGGTGCGGAGTACAATCGCCGCCAAAACATGGATCACACGAAGATTGGGATGGAACCGCACCGCGACCCGCTGGAGGGTGTTCCAAAGGATGCGCGTGTGCTAGGGACTAGGAGGATCACTGCATGAGTTCAACCCTCGAGCGGACCGCCGCAGGGTCAAGCTCGACGACGAGCAAGCCCATACACGCTTGGCTCAGACAACTGAGAGTGGGCTACGTAGCGGACGAGACCAGCGCCACGATGGATGTGTTCGCTGAACGGTTATTAGAGCAGTTTGCTGCTCTGGGACACGAGGTGCTTACTGCACCAGAAGGCCATATCGATGTTTTGTTTGCTACGGCTCGCTACGGCGAGCCGGTTCCATGGAGGCGAGCGCTCTTCTTCACAGCTCGTCGGCGTTTTGGTCTTGAAAACGACCCGGAGATGTTCACGCTCGTGGATATGACCTTGGAAGAATACAAAAGTGCACTTGAGCACTTTGAAAGCGTGCTGGACCGAGAGCCGCCGGATCCGGCGGACTTCGAATTTCCGGGGCTGGCTCCGGATTCTTACCGCGTGTTGCTCGAACAGGGTCGCCGGGGAGGTCCGATCATGGCGCTCGAGCGTCTGGTGCAGGCTCACGCCAAGAGCATCCGGGTCATCCTGATGGTGGGCGATGGGAAGCCGCTCTGGGCTCACAACTTTGATTTGGTGGGGGCACACCCCAAGATCGAGCTGGCCGACGAGGCCGGCTATCGGGACCTGGTGATGCGCCTGGTGACCGTGATGAGCACCGAAGAGGTGACGCACCACCAAGTTGTAGGCGAACCAGTTCCCAATTCGGAGTGGGTCGACTCGGAAGGCCGAAAGGGCATGCTTGAGGCCGGGCCCGCACTAGGACGCCGGAATTTCTTCACCGAGATGGTGCGGATTTCCGACCTGGTTCAAGTACCGGCGGTCTCCCAGGGCGTGGCCAATCAATACAGCGAGGGCTGCTTCGCAACCTGGGATCCTGGAATTGGTGCGTTGATCTCCACGGTTACGGGGAGCGCCCGGCCGATTGAAAAGGATGACCTGAAGGATCAGGATCTTGCGGTGATTGTGGGCGTTCGCGACGACGGGCTCGGAGCGCTGGTCAGGCACGTAGAGGGTAAGCAGAACGATCCGCCCTCATCGGAGGCGGCAGAGCTGATGGACATGGACAGCCTGCTTCCGCGTATCGAATTCGACGGAACCCAGGTGCCCGCGGTCCGTTCGAAGCTGCATGGGCATAGGGGAATTGGCAGCTACGATCCGGCTCTGGTGGAGTATGCGCCGCTGGATCCCCCTTATTATCACTACCCCGTATCCTGCGCGACCTCGGCACAGGCGGAGGGCATCAAGGAAGCCTTTTCTCGAACTGAAGCGCTGCAGAACCCGGATGATCCGCGCCAGCTCGCCTTCACGGTGCTTCCGGGGCATGGAGTGATTATTGCTGAGAAGTGGGTGCCCGGGAAGGCGCCGTTCCAGCTGATGTGGGAGGCAATGGATTCGGGTGCGCTCCAGGTGGACAATCACGTGCCGCAAGGCCTGTACGGGTATACAGAAAATGAGGAAGGGATAATGGTTCTGGACGAGAGCTAGGATCGTCTAGGTTCTACAACTCGTGAGCCGGTCGCCTGTGAGCTACCGGCTTTTGCTTTCTCAGCAAATCTGAATGGCTCGATCATGGCGTCGGCAGAGATCAATAATCTTCTGAAGCACCACGCAGCTGCGAAGGCGGTGGTCTGCAGGCCGAATTATGCTAGGCTTCATAAAGGACTCTCCTCACTTATGTAAACACTAGCAAACAAAGGGAGTGCCGAATGGCCGAGGGTGATGCATCTGGAGAGCAAGCAAATGCAGGGGCAGGAGGGCTTCCACGATGGGTGCTGTGGGTGGGCCTAAGCGTATTGGTATTGGTGCTCCTGGGGATCTGTGGTGCACTCGTGGTTACCTTGGACCTGCTTCCCAGCACCAAACAGCCGACCCCGATTCCTAGCCCGTCTCCTGCGGTATCAAGCATCGAAATCGCACAGCCCAGCCAGAGCTCAACGGTGGATATTTCCAAGCCGGTCGAGGTGAGCGGTGTAGGGACCGGACTCTTCGAGGGCAACGTCGTGGTGCAGGCCTTCGATGGGCAAAACAACTTACTTGCCGAAGCTGCGACCATCATCGACAGCCCGGACGCGGGCACGGGCGGATCCGGACCCTGGACCGTGACCCTGAACCTGTCAACGCCGGCCGACCCAGATGGGCTGATCTTCGCCTTTTCCAATTCGCCCGCGGACGGCTCAATCACGGCTTCCTCGAGCGTGGAGGTGGCCTACCTCGACTCAGGTGCCGGCAAGCCCGCCATCGTCATCATCGACCCTGATAATGGTTCCGTGGTGGACATCACGAAACCGATCAAGGTCGTGGGAGGGGGCGTAAGTCTTTTCGAGAATAATGTCGTCGTGCGCGCGGTCGACGAAACGGGCAAGGTGCTTGCGGAGCAAGCGGTCACCACAAACGCCAGCGAGCCGGGGGGCGCGGGCCGCTGGTCGGTGAATTTGACGTTCCAGGTCACAGGCGGCACCAGCGGTCGCATTATCGCTTTCTCGCCCGCGGCGGATGGCAACACTCCGGATGCCGCAGACGAAGTAGCCGTCACCTACGGCGCGGCACCCACCGCGACACCGGGGCCAACCTCCACACCCACCCCAACCCCGGTTCCCTCAACGCTAACGATCGCCGAGCCGCAGAATGGGGCAGTGGTGGCCGTCAACCAGCCCTTCACCGTGAGTGGAACTGGCTCCAATCTGTTTGAGAACAATGTTGTCGTGCGCGCTTACGATCAGAACGGCACGATTCTCGCCGAGCAGGCGACGATCCTCGACACGGATACCCTCGGTGGGTCGGGTACCTGGAGTGCGACTCTCACCGTAACCGTACCGGTCGAACCAGGCACGCCGGGACATATCACGGCCTTCTCGCCCTCGCCGGTGGAGGATAAGCCACTCACGGCATCCAGCATCGCGGTTACCTACGGCCAGAAGCCCGCGACTCGGGCTCGGATCGATATTGTTTTTCCGACGCACTCTTCGGTCGTGGATGCCAATGCCCCCATTGACGTGATGGGAACCGGCGCGGGACTGTTTGAAAACA
>FXBF010000340.1_pt1 | contig 15835 bp, 10 predicted proteins | sample 5335321 | NCBI WGS metagenome assembly FXBF01 (sample SAMEA103928391, study PRJEB20085) | sediment metagenome | isolation source: sediment
ATCCGCGTTCCGCGAGCATGATGAGGGCCACGCGCACACGCTCGGTGATGACTCCCAGGAAGTGCACATGCCCCATGCGGTCTCGAGCTACGGCGGCAAGCCCGTGTCCTCGGAGCACCGGTTCCAGGGCCTCTTGATGGTCTTCGCTGATGCCGCGCAACAGGAATGGGCGGGTGCGGCCGTGTTGCAGCAACAGTTTGGCTACGACTTCGTCGGCGCACGACAGGTCGAGTAGTCGAACGCTACTGAAGTCGATCACGGCCACCTGCTCGCCGTCGCACTCGGCGAGCACCTCCTCCACACCACGCCGCACGGCATGGCCCGTTGGCCGAGTGACCAGGTCGCCGTACCAGCCGGACACGGTTCCTTGGAGAATGCTTCGTAGGTCAATGAATGGCATACCGCATCAATTACTCTGTTGGGCAGGAATGATCAACTGCACTTGGCTGCCGGGAAACGGAGGAAGCCCCTCGGCCATGGGGACGTCGTCGTCCCACGCGGGGACGATCGATAGTCGTGCGGTGCCACTGCGGAGGCTCAGCTTGCCCTCCCATCGCCCAACGTAGCGCCTCATTCCCGTGAGTCCTTGGCCTCGTCCCGGATCGCGAAACCGGCTTACGCCTTGAAAGATCGCCGCCTCTAACGCCGTCGCGTCGCTCCACCTGCCACTCACCCGCTGCGCCTGTGTCGGCGCGAGCGAAGCACGAAACCCTACGCCTGTGTCCGCGACGGCGATGACGGCCACACGGCGACCCAGCCGGCGGCGCCAGTGATAGGCCTGCACCGCAACCCATCCCCCGGTGCCGGCGTGCTCTACAATATTCTGACAAGCTTCGGAAAGCGCCATGGCAAACCCCATCGTTGCCTGGGCTTCGAGCCCTAGTTCGCGCAGAATCGCAGCCGCCCGATCCTGAATTCGATCTACCACGCTATGGACGTCGTCGGCACCGCGCACCGGCGTCACCTCTAAGAGCACGTCAGAACTGCCCGTCGTGCCAACGTAGGGGACCTTCCCGTGCAACTCGAACAGATCGTCGGCGTGGCGAAAGAATCCCGTGCGGGCCCAGTAGTGCGCAACCTCCCGGTCGTTCGGGATCGTGAGGAGGGGTTTGGTCTGCTGCTGTTCCAGCAGCCACTGGCCGGTGGCGAGCAGTCCGATCAGTCCGTAGGGCGACCCCCACTTCGTCGCGTGCGCGTCGAAGAGTAGCCGCTCGTCCTCGGGTGTGCCGAAGGCTTGTGCGAACTGGTCGAACGTGTCGTGGTCGAACTGGACCGGGATCTCCACGACCCGGGTCATATCGGGGCTATCTCTCCACGCAGATGGTAGTGCAGGTTCGTGGCTCCTCGCAGGGTGAGATTGCGACGCGCAAGAGCGTTGGCCTTTCTGACGGCGGCCTCGATGTCTACTCCCCAAAGCAGTTGCCCCACCAGTGTGCCGCCAAAAACATCTCCACATCCGGTGGAATCGCCCCCCTCGAGGGCCCGCTCGACCGGGATGCGGCTCGTTTGGATCGGACCGCTGGTGGGGGGCGATTCGGATCTCTTGAACAAATCGAACGATGGAGTCGAAAAGTGCACTGCGCCTTCCGCCCCGAGTGTCACCACGAGCGTGCGAACGCCGACAGCCAGGGCCCGAGCCGCCACCCCCATCGGATCCGGCCCGAGTAAAGCTAGCTCGTCCTCGTTGATTTGCACGATGTCAAAGCAGGACATCCAAAGATCCGCTTGCGGAATGGTCTGGGGGATGCGCAGTCCGTCGCTGGCGATGCCCAGGAAGAGGCTGTGCAAATCGGCGTAGATCGGTCCCTGGAAAGCGTGACGCAGGAATTGGGCGGTCTCTAGGTCCATCTCGAAGCCAGAGATGAAATTCACGTAGATGGCATCGAGATCGCTCACCATCGGTCCCAGCTGAGCCCAAGTCCACGGCGGAACGCCGCCGGTCAGCCGTTCGGCGCGGCGGTGGTTGGATTCATAGAGCAGCGACACACGATTGTTGGACTCGGGGACTTCCACGAAACGATCCGCAGCGGAGCGGCGTGTGAGCCTGTTGAGAAACTCGTTGGCATTTGCTGCGAGGTCTTTCCCTACCTTTATTAGTGGAACGATTTCCCACGTATCGGGCAAGGAAGCCTCCAAGGCCGCCAGCGCGTACGCGATTCCTCCCCATTCCTCTACTGGCTCCGGCTGGGGCTCGCGGCCGTGTATGGTGTCCCACACCATGGTGCCCACCACCCCGAGTCGATTCACGTGGAGCCCGTCGTTTGGAGGTTGAAGGAAGCCACCGCGCCAATCACTCCCGCGGTTCCAGGGAGAGTACCGGGGACGATGCGGCACGCTTCGGCCGCCGGACGAAACGCACGACGGGCGACTTCCTCTCGAAGCGGTCGGAACAACTTCTCCCCCGCGGAGGTCACGCCGCCGCACAGCACCACCACTTCCGGATTGCAGATGTTGACCAGGTTGGCGATCCCTGCTCCCAGGAGACGCGCCGTGTCGCGGACCACTTCTTCAGCCAAATGGTCGCCGTCGTTCGCAGCCAGGTAGACTTCCTCCGCCGTGATACGCGACAGGTCACCATCGACGTACTGGGCGAGCGAGGAAGTGGCGCCGGCCTCGATGCTTTCGATCGCCCGTTTCGCAATAGCCGGACCCGAGGCGTACGCTTCGAGGCACCCGTAGTTGCCGCACGCGCAGCGACGGCCGGTGGAATCGATCGTCATGTGGCCGAATTCGCCGGCCACGTCGGACGCACCGTGAAAGATTTTCCCATCGAGCACGAACCCGCCACCGACGCCGGTGCCGACAGTCACGCCGACTACAACCTGAGCGCCTCGGGCGGCTCCTCGCCACCATTCACCCAGCACGGCGCAGTTGGCGTCGTTCTCGAGCGTGGCGGGGAGATCGACAATCTCGCTCACCAATTTGCGTAGCGGCACGCCGGTCCAGCGTAGATTCGGGCTGGTCACCACGATACCATTCTTCGTGTCGATCGGGCCGGGTGAGCCGATTCCGATCCCGATTACGTCGATGTCTTTGCCCCACACACATTGCGCCTGGGCGACGGATTCCCGCACTGCTCTTACAATGTGTTTCACCACCATGTCGGCGCCCTGCGCAGCAGGCGTTGCTCGGCGCTGCACTCCGGCCACATTCTTGCCGTCCTGGGTCACCGTTCCCACGACTATGTTCGTGCCGCCCAGGTCTACGCCCACGACTACGCGCATGGTGGCCACCTCACGAATCAATCTTCAATACTGCGAGGAACGCCTCCTGGGGAATCTCGACCGTTCCCACCTGCTTCATCCGCCGTTTTCCTTCTTTTTGCTTTTCCAACAGCTTGCGCTTTCGGGTGATGTCGCCTCCGTAGCATTTGGCGGTGACGTTCTTGCGCAACGGTTTGATGGTCTCACGCGATACCACTTTATTCCCTATCGCTGCTTGAATGGCTACCTCAAACAGCTGGCGCGGAATCAATTCGCGGAGCTTTCCTGCCACCTTGCGTCCCCACTCGTGTGCTTTGTCGCGATGGATGATAACGCTAAAGGCGTCAACCGCTTCACCGTTGATGAGCATGTCGAGCTTGACGAGGTCGCTGGGTCTGTATCCGTCGAACTCGTAATCCATGCTTGCATATCCGCGAGTGATGGTCTTCAGGCGGTCGTAGAAATCGAGGATGATCTCCGCCAGCGGAAATTCCCACTCAAAATGAACCCGCGCGGTGTCGATGTATTCCATCCCAATGTAAGAGCCGCGCCGTTCGCGCCCGAGTTCCATGATGCCCCCGATGTAGTCCGCCGGCGTAGTGATGCGGGCCTTCACATAGGGTTCTTCCACTCGATCTACGTGGGCGCCAGTCGGCATCCTGGTCGGGTTCTCGATCTCTTCCGTCTTGCCGTTTGTGAAATACACCTTGTATTCCACGTTGGGCACAGTGGTGATGAGTTCCAGGTTGAACTCGCGTTCGAGACGCTCGCGCACAATGTCCATATGTAACAGACCGAGGAACCCACAACGAAATCCAAATCCCAGTGCAGCCGAAGTCTCCGGCTCGTAGTGAAGTGCGGCGTCGTTCAACTGCAGCTTCTCGAGAGAATCCCGCAGGTCTTCGTACTTCCCGGTTTGAGTGGGGTACAACCCTGCGAAAACCATCGAATGGATCTCGCGATATCCCGGAAGCATCTCTGTGATCGGATTGTCGGCATCCAGTACCGTGTCGCCGACTCTCGTCTCCTGGACGCCGCGAACATTGGCGACCACATATCCGACCTCACCGGCGTGGAGCGCGGTGCTCTTGTGGCGCCCGAGCTGTAAGTAGCCGACTTCCGCCACCTCATATCGGTCGTCCGCGTGCGACGCGAACGCAATATCCATTCCGGGCTCGAGTGTGCCGTCCACCACACGGATGCTGGGAACTGCACCGCGGTAGCGATCGTAATACGAGTCGAAGATCAACGCACGGAGTGGCCCGTGACTGTTTCCGTTCGGCGGGGGTACGCGCTCTACGAGCGCGTTGAGCAGCGCATCGATGCCGGTTCCGTTCTTGGCTGATACATGCAGGATCTCATCTCCCGTCATGCCGATGAGATCCTCGAGTTCCTCGGCACGGCGTTCGGGTTCCGCGGCCGGCAGGTCGATTTTGTTGAGCACGGGAATGATTTCAAGGCCGGCGTCCATAGCAAGAAAGAGGTTGCTAATGGTTTGAGCTTGAATGCCTTGGGTCGCATCCACCACCAGCACGGCACCCTCGCACGCCGCCAGCGATCGGGACACCTCGTACGTGAAATCCACGTGTCCCGGCGTATCGATGAGGTTCAACTCATATATGTCGCCGCTCTGCGCCGTGAAATTCATGCGCACTGCATTGAGCTTGATGGTGATGCCGCGTTCCCGCTCGAGATCCATCGTATCCAACACCTGAGAGCGCATGCGGCGCTGCTCGAGCGTGCCGGTGGCCTCGATCAGACGATCAGCAAGAGTCGATTTCCCGTGGTCGATGTGTGCGACGATACAAAAATTGCGTACGAGCTGCTGATGCATGAAGGAGAATATAACCGCCCCATGCCGTCCTAGTTCCCCTCGACAATTCGCCGGTAACTCTCCGGATACCACTGCGGCCGTTGGTCCGCGTTCGCTATATCAAGGCCGAGGAAGAACACCAGCTTCACGATTCGGGCCGCCTTTTCCCCATCGATCTTCTCGACCTCGTCACTGGGCCGGTGGTAGTCCTCGTGCGTACCGTTGAAAAAGAAGAGAATCGGGACGCCTTTTCGCGCGAAATTGTAATGGTCGGATCTGAAATAGAACCGCTGATTGGGCCAGATGTCATCGATGGCGGTCATCCCGAGCTCGGGGTGGCGGGCGTTCACGCGATTTAGCGTCTCGCCGAGGTCGGAATGTTCCTTTCCGATCACCACGATTGTGTCTTTCCAGTTTCGACCCACCATGTCCGTGTTCAGGTTGGCCACGATGCTCTCAATCGGCACTGGCGGGTTGTCGGTGAAGTACTCGCTACCCCAAAGACCCTTCTCCTCTCCGCTCACGAGAATGAACATCAAAGACCGGCGGGGTCGGGGGTGCAGAGTGGCAAAGGCTTCGGCTGCCTCGACCACGGCAATGGTTCCCGAAGCGTCGTCGTCGGCCCCGTTGTAGATACTGTCGCCGTTCACGGGGTTCCCCACGCCTACATGATCCATGTGGGCGCTGAATGTCACGTACTCGTCGCGGAGCATGGGGTCGCTCCCTTCGAGGATGGCCACGACGTTCGGAGCGGTCAGTTCCTCGACGGTCTGATATTCGAGATTGATCGTGATGTTGAAACCGGAGATCCGCTGTGCCTCGAGGGGCTCGTCTCCTCGCAATCGTGCCGCTGCCAGATCGAAGCCACTCGCCCCGAGTGGACCTTCGATCGCCTCCTGGCGCACCTCGACCACGGGTATTCCGCTCGGTCTCCGGCCCCAGGCCTTGCGAAGGAAGACCCGATCCAGCCCCCGCTGAGCGCTGCGCCAATCACTGTCGGATCGCCGGGTCAGGATCACCAACGCGGCCGCCCCTTGCTGTTGTAACCCCCGCAGCGCCCGCCGCGACCAACCGTCCGAACCAGATGCCACCACCAGTGCTATCGCCCCTCGGATGTCGAGGTCTGCGAAAGACTGAGCATTGCCCGGGGCTCCGCTGACCACCACCACAGGGCCCGAGATTCCTCGCGGCCCCGTCGGGTCTCCGGAAAAAAGGATCACGTCGGTGCCCAAACGCAGGGTGCGCCCGCCCGGTATCGAAACGCCTGACGCCACGATGTCGACTCGCTCCCGTCGCAACGGATATCGCTGGATGAACGATCCGCCTCCGGCGCCGGGCAAGAGCCCCATCTTGCGAAACTCGCCGGCGAGGTACTCGGCGGTCTGGTCGAGTTCGGGGCTCGGCGTGTTCCGACCCCGCATGGAATCGTGGGCGATGATACCGACCCGCCGAACGAAGTCCTCGCTGGTGATCGAGCTAACGGCATCTGCCAACCCGTTTTGCGCGACCAGCGCATGGGGGGCGATGAGCAATACACCAAGGATGGTGGTCTTACGCATGACAACTTCCAATCTCTTCGAGAGCAGTGAACATAATACGCCCACGGGGAAATGCCCGCTCGGGTCGAGGGGGGGTGTCCCCGGGCGTTTGCCGCCCCATCGAGAGATGGGACACACCAAGTGCCGGCAATGGATAAAGCAGTTAAATTGTTGGTACGAATAAGCTTATCACGTTTCTGACGCAGGGAGGAGTGTCATGCGGCGGTGACAGTTTGCAAGGCCTCAACAGGCCCACTACGTTCCCCACCCTATGGCCAGCGCTAGCCGGATCGATCTGCTCGACCCGTACGATGTCGCCCAATTGGGAGGCCTCGAGATCGTGGCAAAAGGTGTCGTAGAGGGGTTTCTAGCGGGCCTTCACCGGTCTCCGTTCAGGGGTTTTTCGGTAGAGTTTGCCGAGCATCGACCGTACGAAGCAGGAGACGAATTGCGCTACGTGGATTGGCGCATGCTGGCCCGATCGGACAAGCTCTTTGTCAAGCAGTACGAGGAAGAGACCAACCTTCGGAGCATGATCGTGCTCGATGCGAGCGCGTCGATGAATTGGTCGGGATCGGAGAGACGGCTGTCGAAATTGGATTATGCCAAGCGTTTGGCGGCGGCGTTGGCGTTGGTGTTTCTGAGGCAACGCGATGCGACCGGTTTCATCGGCTTTGACGAAGCTGTGCGGTCGTTGGTTCCCGCCCGGGCACGCAGCCAGCAATGGTGGATGCTGTTGAGTGCGGTTCACAACCTTCCGGCGGGACGTGGCACGGCGGCGGAGGATGCACTGCGGCGGGTGACCGGACTGCTACGCCGGCGCGGGCTCGTGGTATTCATCTCGGATCTCTTGTTTGACCGCGACCTCGCATTACTCGCGTTGCAATATTTGCGGCACAGACGGCACCAGGTGCTCGTGTTCCACATCATGGATCCCGCGGAACTCTTTCTGGAAGGGCCACCCGAGGCCCGGTTCGAGGATCTCGAGACGGGTGATTCGGTGTCGGTCAGGCCGCGTGAACTGCGGGTTGCCTATAACGAAACCGTTCGTCGCGTCATCGAGGCGTGGCGGACGCAGTGCCGCCGCGGCGGGATCGCGTACCATCACGTCTTGACGGACACTCCGTTCGGCTACGCCCTGCGCCGGGCGACCGCGCGGCGGGCAAGGTTGGGGTGATAGGCTTTCTCCAGCCATTGGCGCTATTGGGTTTGCTGGCTGCGTCGATTCCACCGATTCTTCATCTATTGGCGCGGCGACTGCCACCGGTCGTGCCGTTTCCGGCGGTGAGATATCTCAGCGAGACCGAGCGCAGGCATTCCCGGCGACTGAAGCTGCGCAATCTGCTGCTCCTGCTGTTGCGGACCCTTCTCATCATGCTCATCGCGCTGGCTGCGTCACGACCGGTAGCTCGTGTTCCGTTCGGCGAATCGCATGAGCCCTCGGCAATCGCCGTGGTGATCGACAACTCGCTCTCCTCCGGCGCGGTGGTGGAGGGGCGGTTGGTGCTCGAGGCGCTGGCGGATCAAGCGCGACGCGTATTCGACCGGGCCGGGGACGACGACCGGCTATGGTTGGTTCTTGCTGACGGACTTCCGCGGCGCGTCTCACTCCTCGAGGCGCGGGCGGTATTGGATACGCTCTCCCCGTGGCTGGTGCGACTCGACATGTCGCAGGCCGTTCGGGCGGTATCCCAGGCGATGGCCGACGACCCATCGCCTGCCCACGAGGTGGTGGTGCTGAGCGACCTGCAGGCCACCTCATTCACTCCCGCCGCCGTGGATGAAGGTGCGGAACCCGTGCGGAGGGTGCTCGTGTGGACTCCGTCTACGCTGGAGTTGAACCGGGGCATCGACTCGGTGCGCGCAGAACCGACAGTGTGGTCTCCGAGGGGAGAAGTCATAGCGTCAATTGGCGGTTCGGATCCCAGCGCGGTCGCCGTACTGCTGAGGATGACCGGCCGTGACGTTGCCCGGTCGGTGGGCGGCCGCGACGATCGAGTAGTCCTGGCAGGCTCCGCAGCCCAAAACGGATGGTTCGTGGCGACCATCCGGCTGGATCCAGACGAGTTGCGGGCGGACGATGTTCGCACGCTCGCGATTCGCGTCGCACCTCCGGGGGTGGCGTCCGCCGACTCGGCCGCCGGCGAGTTCGTGGCCCAGGCGCTGGCGGTGCTGCACCGGTCCGGCCGCGTCCGCGACGGGACCGACATGCTGTTTTCTGACCGAATGAGTACCGGATGGAGCGTCGTGTTCCCCCCGGAAGATCCTGCTCTGATCGGCGCGCTCAACCGTCGCTTGAGCGGAAGGGGAATTTCCTGGCAGTTTGGCCCGGTGGTGGACGGGGAGTGGCAGCTGTCGGGAGACGTGGGACCGGCCGCAGGAAGTACTGTTTACCAGCGGCGTCGCTTGGAGGGCGGCGGTGATGTCCTGGGAAGGGCTGGAGGCGAGCCCTGGTTGGTGCGAGACGGGAGCGTGATTCTTGTGGGAAGCCGCATGGAGAGCGGTTGGTCGTCGCTGCCCGTGAGCGCCGCGTTCGTCCCGTTCATCGACTTCGTGGTGAACCGCATCGGGGCGGCGCCGTCGTTGATAGTCCCCGCGTTTCCCGGCGAGGTGAAGGAGGTACCGGCCGCTGCACGTAGTCTGCTGGTTGATGGCACACCCGTCCCCATTCCTGGAAACCGTCGTATCGTGGCCCCGATCGAACGCGGCGTGTACTTCCTCGAGGATGCAAACGCGGACACGATTGGAGCACTAGAGGTAAACCACGATCCACGGGAGACGGTGTTGCGGCAGGCGGAGTCTCGGGTCGTTGCCACCGTGTTGGGAGGTGATGTGCAGGTGCTGAGTGCCCAGGGGCTCGATCGAGAGCTGTTCCGCGGTGCCCGCCGCGCCGATCTGGCCGGCGGGTTGCTCCTCCTCGCGCTCGCCGTGGCGTTCGTGGAGTTCGGGCTCAGCTCAGCCGGCGCGTCGGGGACGGCGCGTCGGGAATCGTAATGCTTCCTCACTTGATCCGGACGTTTCAGGAGCTGCCACGCTTTCGTGGCTTTGTAAGAGAACTTCCCTCGCGGGGGGCGTCGGTTCGTGTGGGGGGCCTGCCAGGTGGTGGTGTAGCGGTGATGCTCGCGTCCCTCGCCGAGCAGCTTCCCCAGCGCACGTTTCTTGTCGTGGCGTCCGGGCCGGCGGAGGCGGAGCGATGGTTGGCGGACCTGTCCGTGCTGATGGACGCTCGGGTGCGTCTGTACCCGCAGCGTGAAGCACTCGGAGAGGAAGAACCGCACTGCGAGATAGCGGGCGAGCGTGTCGAGACGGTCGAGGCTCTGTTGAGGGGCGAGGTGTCCGTCGTAGTGACAACGACCCGGGCCACTGCGGAACTCACCGCGATGCCCCTCGCGGTGCGGTCGATGCGGCTTACCCTCGCGGTGGGCGACGACCGCAAACCCGCCCACGCGATCGAGGTGCTCGAGGGGATGGGGTACGAGCGCCGCCCTACGGTACTGGACGTGGCACAGTTTGCGGTTCGGGGCGGCATCCTGGACGTGTACGGGTTCGGCATGGCGGCTCCGACTAGGATCGAATGGTGGAGTGACGAAATCGTTTCCGTTCGGGCGTTCGATCTGGACAGCCAGCGGTCGGAGGGTGAGACCGAGTCAGTTACGGTGCTTCCGGTGGCTGCGAAGACTGCCCCGGTTCGGGAATCCGACGTGTCCGACACTCCTACCGCCTTACCGCCCTACCGCCCTACCGCCGTTGACGACCGTGAGTCCCTTCTCGATTTGCTGCCCCCCGACACCATCGTGCTCATCGAACCGGGCGCCAACCGGGCTGAAATCAATCTAATGTGGTCGGAAGCGGAGCATCACTTGGATGTGGCGCGGCGGTTGGGTGAAGCTGCCCCGGAGCGCGCTGACATCTTCGTTCCGCCCGACCGGTGGGAGAGTCAACTTGGCGGGTTCGCGCGACTGAGGATCGAGCGCCAGCCTTACGAATTCGACTTTCGGATGAGTCCGCCCGAGGCAGTGGAGCGAGAGATGAAGCGGCTCACGGCGATCATCTCTGCGGGGCCCACGCTGATCTTGTGCGACAACGAGGGACAACTCGAGCGGCTCGAAGAGTTGTTGTCCGATTCACGCGATGGTCGGCTGCCCCGGAACCTGACGCTGGCCATCGGGGCGCTCCACGCCGGTTTTGTCATGCCGGGCCTCGCGGTATTGACCGACCACGAGATCTTCCGTCGCGCGCGGCGCATTCGGCGTCCGCGCCGCTACAAGCAAGCGATGTCTACGGCGGCGACGGGATCGCTCGCTTCAGGCGACTATGTGGTACACCTCGATTACGGCATAGGCATCTACCGGGGAACAGAAACCCTGACCACAGACGCCGGGACTCTGGAAGTCGTGGTAGTGGAGTACGAAGGTGGCGATCGTCTCAACGTGCCGCTGTACAAGCTGGATCAGCTCGAGCGGTATCGCACGTCGAGCGAAGCAGCATCCCAGGGTCCTCCCAAGTTGCACCGGCTTGGCGGCACTCGTTGGAAGCGCCAACGCAAGAAAACCGAGTCTGCCATTCGGAAGATGGCGGCTGAACTGCTGGAGCTGTATGCCAGGCGGTCTATAGCGTCGGGGTTCGGATTCCCGCCGGACACACGCTGGCAGATGGAGCTGGAATCTTCGTTCTTGTATGAGGACACTCCCGATCAACGCACGGCCATCGAGCAGGTGAAGCTGGCGATGGAACGATCCACCCCGATGGACATGTTGGTGGTGGGGGACGTGGGATACGGCAAGACGGAAATCGCCGTACGCGCCGCGTTCAAGGCCGCCGTGGCCGGGAAACAAACAGCCATTCTCGTTCCGACTACGATTCTCGCCGAACAGCATGCCCGGACGTTCGGTGACAGGATGGCGGATTTTCCCGTGAAGATCGAAGTCCTCTCGCGCTTTCGATCGCAGTCCGAGCAACGCGATGTGTTGGCGGGGTTGAAGAACGGCACCACTGATATCGTCATCGGCACACACCGTTTGCTGTCGAAGGATGTGGAGTTCCACGACCTCGGCTTGCTGGTGGTGGATGAAGAACATCGTTTCGGTGTGAGACACAAGGAACGGCTGAAAGCGTTGCGCCTCGAAGTTGACGTCTTGACGCTCACCGCCACACCCATTCCACGCACGCTGCATCTTGCGCTGTCCGGGTTGCGCGACCTGGCTCTGATTCAGACTCCGCCGCGCGATCGGTCGCCGGTGTTGACCTTCGTGGAGCCGTGGGATGATGAACTGTTGATGGAGGCCGTTTCCCGAGAGTTGGACCGAGGCGGGCAAGTGTTCTTCGTACACAACCGCATTGAGACAATAGAGACCATAGCGGAGCGCGTACGCCGGCTGGCACCGCGGGCCCGAGTGGAGGTGGGGCACGGCCAGACCAAAGAACGCGATCTGGACAATCTGATGCGGGCGTTCGGTGCGGGAGAGGTCCAGATCTTGGTCTCCACTATGATCGTAGAGTCGGGGTTGGACGTCCCGAACGCCAACACAATGATCATCCACCAGGCCGACCAGTTCGGTTTGGCTCAGTTGTACCAACTGCGGGGTCGGGTCGGGCGAGGGCATCGGCGCGCGTATTGCTATCTCATCGCGCCCGAGACCATGGATCCGGAAGCCGAGCGGCGCGTGAAGCTGTTGGAGCATCATACCGAGCTGGGATCGGGGTATCTGCTGGCGCTGCGGGATCTCGAGCTGCGGGGCGCGGGTAATTTCCTGGGGGTGGCCCAGTCAGGGCACGCTCATGCGGTCGGCTTCGATCTGTACATGCGCTGGCTGGGTGACACCGTGGCGGCCCTCAAAGGCGATGGTGTCCCGCGAGATATTCCGCCGCCGGAAGTGATTCTGGACGGCCCGGCGCATTTGCCCGATGAGTTCGTCCCCGACGAGGATGCGAAGCTGGACTTCTATCGCCGGCTGGCGCGGGCCTCGGAAGTCGATGACATTTCGAATCTCAGGGAGGAGCTTCGGGACCGGTTCGGGCCTTTGCCGGAGGAGGCCGTGAGGCTGCTGACAGTGTTCGAGCTTCGCGTCCTGGGGGCCCGCCTTGCGCTCCAGTCGGTTGTGGTGCAAGGCGACGAAGCTAGGTTGAAGTTCCGGGTTGATGCAAAGCCGCGGATGGCCGGGCTCAACCTCGCACTGGACGAAGTGCAGTTCGCTGCGGACGTGCGGCGCGTTCAACCGTTGACGCTGCGACTCACCCGGTTGGGTGGCTTGACCGTGACTGCCGGTCTGATAAGGGCCTTCCATTCGGTACTGGCGGCATCGGCGCCGGAATCCGCAAGCGTTCCGGCAGAGACGTAGAGAATAAAGGACGTAGAGAATAGGAGAAGGAATGCGGAAGCTTCCTTGGGTGGTTGGTCTGGTCTTGCTTTCCGGTTGTCGTGTGTTGAGTGACGCGTTCGCGGCACATCCTGAGGTGGTCGTGCGGGTGGACGACGAGGAACTCACGGTGGAGAGATTGGCGCAGTTACTCGTTCTTGGACAGCCGTTACCGCTGCGGCTGGACATCGCCGAGGAACTCGCGCGGCACTGGGTGGACGTCACCGCTCTTTCTCGACGAGCGGCTGTGGGGGATTCGCTTCTGGACAGGGCCACCGTGCTCGAAACGATGTGGCTCGAGAGGCGACAATTCCTTCTCTCGCTGTTCCGCGAGCAACTGTTCGCCGATCAGGTGGCGCTGAGCCCCGAGGCGGTCGATAGCGCGTATCGAGTCGGGGAGATGCGCATGTTGGCACACGTGTTGCGCCGGGTAACGCCGGAAACCACGCCCGAAGAGAAGGGCCAGCAGCTCGCCCTGGCCCTGCGACTGCGCGACAGACTCATGACCGGCACGTCTTGGCAAGAAGTCAACGAGCAGAACGAAGATGAAACCGCGCGGGCCAACAACGGGAGCCTGGGTCTGGTGAAGCGCGGGCGAACGGTGCCGCGATTCGAAAATGTGGCGTTTGCGCTGGCCCCGGGTGAGCTGTCTGCAGTGACTGAGACACAGTTCGGCTACCACATCATCTATCGGCCGTTGCTCGAGGAAGTCCGTGACGTGTTCACTGCGTTCATCGAGGAGGAGGTTGCTGCACGGCTGGATTCCCTGTACGGTGAGCGGCTGCTCGAGGAAAAGGGCGTCGAGGTGCGGCCGACAGCAGCAGCCACGGTTCGAGAGATCTCGGCTGATCCGATTCGCGCGTTGGGGTCGTCACGGGTGTTGGCGACGTACAATGACGGGCGGTTCACCACAGGACAGTTCGCGCGGTGGTTGCTTTACATTCCGGTCGAAGCCTACGAACAGTTACTGGCCGCGCCCGACGATCAAATCGCGAACTTCGCGCGACAACTGGTGTTGCAGGACCTGCTGTGGCAGCAGGTGGACAGTGCTGGAATCCGAATGAGTGACAGCGCGTACGATCGCCTCGAAGACCACTATCGGCGTGACCTGGAGTCGGTGTGGGAAGTCGTTGGCGTGTGGCCGGATTCGCTCGCTGCCGCCGGTGCAACGCCGGCTGACCGAGAACAGATAGCGCGCCAGCGGGTAGATAGATACTTCGAAGCGATTGCCGCACGGAAGGTCTCGCTCCGCCCTGTGCCGCCGTTCTTGGCCATACGGCTGCGCCAGGGGGTAGACTGGGAGATCATACCGGCCGGCGTTAACGCGGCGTTACAGCGTGCCATCAGATTGCGTGCGGCAACGGCACGACCGGAACCTCCAACGGAGTCGAACCTGCCGTGAACTGTGCGACTCGCCACCGTTGTCTGAACGCGGGGCTGCTGGCCTCGGTAATGATGGCCTCTGCTTCTTCACTGCAGGGGCAGGAAGCACAATACGAGTTGGTAGACCGCATAGTAGCAGTCGTGGGTACCACCCCCATTCCGCTGTCGCGTGTTGAGGAGCAACTGCAGATGTTGCGATTGCAGAACCCGAGTATTCCTACGGATTCCGCGAACCTCGACATGCTGCGACGGGTCATTATCGATACGCTGATCGTGGAGGAGATGCTGGTGCAAGCCGCGCTGCGCGACACCTCTATCTTCGTCGTCGAAGAAGACGTGCAGAGCCGCGCGGACGCCCAGCTTCGCTCCATCCGCGAATCCTTTGTTTCCGAACTCGATTTTCAGCGCGAAATCCGACAGACAGGGTTCGCGACGGCCGACGAGTATCGGCTTTGGATGGTCCGCGGCATTCGCAGACAGATGCTGCAGGACCAGTTGTTGCAGACCATGCAGCAGAACGGCACCATCCGACCGATTCCACCGACCGAGAACGAACTTCGGGAGGTCTTTGAGATGGCGGTGGAACAGGAACGTCAGGGAGGGCAACTCCGGCCGCCGCTGGTCTCGTTCCGCCAAATCGTGGTGAGGCCGGAGCCGGACTCGGCGGTGCTGGAAAGAGCCCGCGCACGAGCCGAATCGGTCTTGGTGCGCGCGCGCGCCGGAGAGGATTTCGCGGCGCTCGCCGCCGAATTCTCAGACGACCCCGGCTCCGCTCAGCGAGGTGGAGACGTGGGCTGGTTCAGGCGGGGGAGCAAGATGGCTCGTGAGTTCGAGCGGGCGGCCTTTTTTCTGCGGCCCGGGCAGATCTCCAACTTGGTGCGAACGTCCTTTGGCTTTCACATCATCCAGGTACAACGAGCCGAGCCGGCCGAGGTAAAGGCCCGGCATATTCTCATCTCTCCGGAGATCACCGAGGCGAGCCGCAAGGCTGCGCTGGTGCGCGCCGATACGGTCGCGCAAGCCCTGCGGGACGGGGTATCGCTCGATTCCATCCTCCGCACTTATCACGACAGGGATGAGGAGAGCTTCGCCGACCGCCTACAGGTTGCCAATCTTCCCCAACTGTATAAAGAAGCTCTCGCCGGCGCTGAGGAGGGTGACGTGATTGGGCCGATCACCATCCCGTCCCCCGGCGGGGAGAAATATGCCGTGATCCTATTCCAACAGAAGCTCGAGGCGGGTGAGTATACGTTCGAGGAAATGCGCGATAACCTGCGTAACACGATTGCGGATCAGAATGGCATATCGCAATACGTCGCGACCCTGAGGAGCGCGACGTACATCGACATCCGCTATTAGGCTCGTGCCCATCCGTGTTGCCATTACCCTCGGCGATCCGCGAGGGATAGGGCCGGAAATCGTCGAGCGGGTTGTAGCAGATCCGCCTCCCGGGGCGGATCTCGTCGTTGTAGGCCCAGACGAATTGGTGGAGGTGTACGCCGACGGGGTTGGCGTTGGCAGCCTGCGGGGGGAGGAGGGAGG
>FXBF010000341.1_pt1 | contig 15829 bp, 18 predicted proteins | sample 5335321 | NCBI WGS metagenome assembly FXBF01 (sample SAMEA103928391, study PRJEB20085) | sediment metagenome | isolation source: sediment
CTGTTAAGGTTTCGTGAAAAATGCCGCTGCCGTGCCCTACACGGCAGCGGCATTTTTCACGAAACCTTAACAGACGGCGGCTATCGTAACGGCAGCAAACGAAGCCAGAAAGAGGAAACAGGCCATGCGAAACTGGATGCACGAACTTGCAAGCCACTATGAGCAGACCCGCCGCCGTCATTCGGCGGAGAAGCTGATGATCGTTTTCGACATCGACGGGACCATCATCGACATGCGCCACATGGTCCTCTACGTGCTGCAGGCCTATGACCGCAGCCAAGGCACCCGTTTCTTCCGCCGCCTGCGGGTCGCCGATATCGTCGTCCATGAAAATCACGTCTCCGACCTGTTGAGGCAAATGGACATCCCGCCCCGCCGGCGGGAGCACATCCTGGCATGGTACCTCAAGCATCGCTGGTCTTCGCTCGCCATCCACGCATCGCATCGGCCCTATCAAGGCGTACTGGAGGTGATTCGCTGGTTCCAGCTCCAGCCCAACACCTTTGTGGGCCTGAACACCGGCCGCCCCGACGCCCTGCGATTGGACACGCTGCATTCCCTTAACAAGCTCGCCAAGGAGTACCGGGTGCGTTTCAGGAGTGACCTCCTGTACATGAATCCCAGTGATTGGGGGAAGAGCGTGGAGAACGCCAAGGTGGCGGGCGTGGAATATTTCCGCAGCGCCGGCTACCGCGTATTCGCTATGATCGACAACGAGCCGGACAATCTCCGCGCCATCGCAAAGGCCGACCCACGGCAGGAGATCCTGCTGCTGCATGCGGCGACGATACTGGAATCCAGGCGCAAACGCTTGCCGCGGTGCAGCGTGCAGGGAGACCGTTACGACATTACGGAGCTGATCTCCGAGAACACCCTGCCCGGCCACGTCCAGTTCGTATGGCATGGCGTCAACGACAAGCTCAATCTGCACCGCTTCCTTGCATCCAACGTCCATTGGGGGGAAGTCGACGTCCGGGAAGACCCCGTGACGCAGGACATGATCCTGCGCCACGACAGCTTCGATGAAAGCCCATTACAGGACGGCGAGGAGCCTCTGCGGCTTGCGGATTGCCTGCAACAGTGCGGCGCGCACGGCCGGGGCGTCAAACTCGATTTGAAGCTCGACGCCGGGCTCATCGACAAGGTGCTGGATACAGCCGCTGCCTGCGCCTTCAACGATGCGGACCTGTGGTTCAATGCCAATGTGGAACGGTTACACAGCCAGGGATTCCAAACGCTTGCGAACCGTTTCCCCGGGGCGATCATCCAGTGTCCCGTTGATTTCCTCGCGCCCCTGATCATTGCCTCTCCGGAGATGGCACATAAAGTGCTCAAGATGTACTGCGGCTGGGGTATCAATCGATTCTCAGTCAGCTGGTTTACGGCCGACAAGCATCAGGTACTTAAAAGAATGGAGAGCTGGGGCTTCGAGGTGAACATCTACGACGTCCCCGATCTGGAGTCGTTCCTGCAGGCCGCACTGCTGCTACCCCATTCCGTCACCGCCGACTTCAACTTCCACAAATGGGGCTACTACGGCCATGGTTCCGGCGCGCAATCTCCACGATCCTACGCGGTCGTACGGCTGAGCAAAACGGCTTGATCATGCCGTAAAGTCGAGGGTAAAAGAGGGAAGAGCGGGGACGGATTCTAATCCGTTCCCGTTATACCAAAACAATAAATCAAACCAGAGGAGGCGCAAACAGGGACAGTGACAGCCATAGCCAATCCTCCTATTGATCCAAGCCGCCAAGGGCGACTTTCTTTATAGAAATACCGCGCTGATCTCTATCCTGATGCATCGCTATATTTAGTAATGTCAAGAAATCTTCATACTGCCGTCACATTACTTTCATACAGTCTTGATATCGATGGTCTAGGTTCTAATACGTTACCCTGCAGGTAAAACACATATGCCGCCTTCCGCTCACCCGACGCCGCTCTCCGATGCCGACGCCGGCCATGATCAGGCACCCGGGCTCCGTGTCGAGCTTGCCCGCACCACGGAGGATGTCGTCGCCGCACAGCGGCTGCGTTACCGGATATTCGTCGAAGAACTGGGCGCACGCATCGACTGCAGGCGCCCCGGGATCGAAAGCAACGCCCTCGATCCATACACGCGGCATCTGCTGATACGTGAACTCAGAAATGGTGCGGTCGTCGGCTGCTGCCGCATCCTTACCGATACCCGGGCGATCCAGGCCGGTAGGTATTCTTCACAGCGTGAGTTCGACCTGACCCGGATCCTGGCCCTGCCTGAGCGTTTTATGGAAGTCAGCCGGGCCTGTGTGCATCCCGAGTACCGAAACGGCACTGCCGTCACTCTTCTCTGGACCGGTCTTGCGCGTTACATGCTCAAGAATGGGATCGACTGCCTCATCGGCAGCGTCGGCATTCCCCTGAAATCGGGAACGTTATATCCCGATTTCAAAGAGGCCGCAGCCATTTATCACGAACTCAGCAAGCGGTATCTGGCGCCCGCGCAGTTTCGCGTCTATCCCAGGGTGCCGATTTGCTCGGTGAAGCCTCCGGAGCCGAAGGTGAAGCTATCGGTGCCGCCCCTCATCGAGGCCTCCCTCCGCATGGGCACGAAAATCTGCGGCAAACCCGCGTGGAACTTTCATTTCAACGTCGCCGATCTTTTTATGTTGTTGCGAGCCGATGACCTCCCAGGGTCGCCGCGCCCACACTTCCCCTGAAGCTTTGGCCTGTACGGGCCCGCCGAGACGTCCTCAAGGCCGCATTTTGCCCGCGTCAGAACTCTTGCAGCCCGCCTTTGCCGCTGATTTGCGGCGACATCCTCGCGGTAACGATGCGTAGCATGATCAGGGCGGCGATCACGCCCAGGTTGAGCAAGAGTTCTTGAGGCGTGTTGTTCTTGAACCATATGCTGATCAGTTCACCGATCAACACCACAAGCGCCGCGTCCAGGATAAAGGTCACGCGAACACGTCCTATCTCGAGGTAGGACTGCAAAGTCCGGAAGATTTCCAGCATCGCCAGCAAGGTCAGGATGTTTACGATCGTGCGCCCCGCTGCGTCGCCCCATTGGTCCAGGCCCGCGTGGTAGAGATTGACTAGAATATGACCGATGCCGAACAGCACCCACAGACACAAGCCGATCATCAGTAGACTGACAAGCCCACGTATTATAATGGAATAGAATTCGGTGCTGAGTAACTTGTGGCCCGCACTGGAGACGAAGGCTGTTATCCCTGCTGCGGGGGGCTGTTTTAAGTATGGTTGCATATCATGGATCCTTGTCTAAGTGCGCTGGGAGTCTAACGCGACATCGTGACGCGCGGATGACAAATCCGAGTAGAAATGAAGAAATACACCTCTCCGGCAACACATAGCCATGATGGCCGGCCAAAAAAAACGGCCCTGCGATGCAGGGCCGTAGACAAGTAAAACTAAGGTAGCGATAAATTGGTTCAGCTTGGTCAATTCTTTTTTGGCCACGGCTGCGAGCAAGGGGATGTAGCCGTCTTTGATCACAACGCGCTGGCCGATCTTTGAGACTACCATCAAGGTCGTTTATCCCAGTGTCATCCGGGAACGCCGTGAGTCCTCCTGGGGTCACGTACAGATCGTCCGTACCGTGCCATTCGCACACACCTTGGTACGACGGGTAGATGTAAACACCTTCGCCTCCTGAGTTCCGGCTCGACCTTCATGCCGTAGCGCGCCAGCCGGTCTTTGAACATACGCCAACGGCGAAGTCGTGGGCGGTTGAAATCGATCCGGGCTCGAGAAGTGGTGGTATCCGTGGGGGGATTATTCATTCCGCCAAGGATAGGGGAGGATTATGACAGAAATGTTACAGCCACGATCATCGCCCTGGATTAGCGCCCTCCTTTTTATCCGCCAGCAGCATCCTCCGTTGTTGCAGCAACTCGTCATAGGTGCGGACAAACAGCTTTTCGTACGCGCTATCGGCGCTGTCACTCATGTCTCTCAAACGGCCCTCCAGAAACAGTATCTCGTCGCGAAGCTCGTTCGCGCTGAGATCGTCACTTTTCCGGCCCGGCCACAACATATCCCGGCTCATAGCTGGTTCTCCCATCGGCTTTGTCTCTTCAGTCATCTGTTTAACATCTGCCTCTAGCATAGACAGGCAATGTTAAGGATTTGTTACGTATCGCCCCGTCATATTTCTTCGCCCCGTCATATTTCTGAAAAACAGCGATGGTAGGATCTTCTTTCATTTTCCATATTTCCCCACGGGTAAGCTGGCCATGAGAGAGCATGTAACACCATCCCTTGTATCAGGAAAGTTCACGTCTGCCTGCGATGACGATTTCGATAGATTGATTCGGCAAGTAAGAAAGACATTGAATATGACCAAGGAGTTGGAGATCGAGATTCGCCAACTTGGGACACGGCCAGGAGTGCATGGTGAGCGGGCGCTTGACCGTGCCTGCACCGGTGGTTCTGAGTCCTGACAGCGGTGACAATATACCTTATCGAAATTATTGGCATGGGAGGTCGAATACGCTCGAATCAATGTGTCGGAGTGATTGACATGATCAATGCAAAGGCCCAATCGATACTACAGCGTATGGATGAGGTCGAACTCAAGCTATGTTTGCGATTTAACCGCGCCTGCCGATCGAGTCTAATACGTCTGTTTTTTATCGCAGTCAGCCGCCTCGGTGACGGTGTCTTCTGGTATGTATTGGTTCTTGTTCTGCCGGTGATCTACGGCGTGGAGGCCCTGGCGGCGTCACTGCACATGAGCGCCGTGGCTATAGTCGGTCTGTTGATTTACAAATATCTAAAAAGCACTTTAGTGCGGCAACGACCGTTCGTACTGCATAAGGAAATCCGCTTAGGCACGGCCCCGCTTGATCGGTACAGCTTTCCGTCGGGCCATACCTTGCACGCGGTCGCGTTCACGATACTTGGTATCTATTACTATTCGGAATTGGCGTGGTTGTTGGTGCCGTTCGCGCTCATGGTGGCCTTATCGCGGGTTGCGCTGGGCTTGCACTATCCAACCTGATGTCGCGGCCGGCACCGTCATCGGGGCGTCCTTGGCGGCCGCCAGTCTCGGCATTTAGGCAGTAGCATCTCTTGCGCGTTGGCGCCCGGCCGCGCGCCGAGCCCGACCCAGTCAGCGTCACTAAAGCCCCGGGGGGGATCCGGCGGGGTGTCTATGCGCATATTAATGATCTCAGATGTCTACTTTCCGAGGATTAACGGTGTATCCACGTCAATCCAGACCTTTCGCCGCGCTTTTCAGAGTAACGGCCACGACGTTACGCTGATCGCACCGGATTACGGCCAGGAGACCGATGCCGAGCAGGATCTGATTCGTATACCGTCGCGCTATGTCGTCGTCGATCCGGAGGATCGGATGATGAAGATGGGAGCGATCCTCACGACCGTGGACTCTTTGCGTAGACGTTGGTACGATATACTGCATATACAGACTCCCTTTGTCGCGCATTACGCGGGTGTGAAGCTCTCACGTCGGTTGAACATACCGCGCGTTGAGACGTATCACACGTTTTTCGAGGAATACCTCTACAACTACGTTCCCTATTTGCCGAGAGCCCTGTTGAAGCTGGCCGCGCGCCGCTTCTCCTGCGCGCAGTGCAATAACGTCGACGCGGTCGCGGTGCCGTCCACGGCAATGCTGGAGGTGTTGCGCAGCTACGGCGTACGTAGCCGCGCAGAAGTATTGCCTACCGGGATCGAAAATAGAAAATTTGCCAGCGGTGATGGCACGGCATTCAAGCGCAAATATAGGATCGGTCCGGAGCATCCGACGCTTGTGCACGTCGGCCGAATCGCTCATGAGAAGAACATCGATTTTCTGCTCCATGTGATGCGTAAGTTGAAGAGATCGGTGCCGGATGTGTTGCTGATCGTCGCAGGCGAGGGGCCGGCCTTGAACCACTTAAGAAAGTTGGCCGAGCGGCTCGACATCACACGCAACGTGCTGTTTGTCGGCTATTTGTCTCGTGACAAGGAACTGCTCGATTGTTACGCGGCCGGTGATGTCTTTGTTTTCTCCTCGCGCACCGAAACCCAGGGACTGGTCGTGCTGGAAGCGATGGCATTGGGTGTGCCTGTGGTTTCAATTGAGGAGATGGGGACGCGCGACATATTGCGTGCCAACAAAGGCGCGCTGGTGGCTGATCACAATGTACAGGATTTTGCCGCCAAGACCCGCCGCTTGTTGCTCGACTCTGGGTTGCGGGCCCGCCTTCAGAGCGAGGGCCGCACACACGCGAAGGACTGGTCGACGGAAGCGCTCGCGGCACGCATGCTTGATTTTTATCAAGAGACAATTGATCGATATCGTTCTTCCGGCAGCCAGACGACGCCTTGAGGGATCGTCCCTTTAAAAACGCCATAAGTCCTCTCTGGGAGAACGAAAATAGACGTCCGCGAACCTCAAGCAACCCCACTTGTGTCGCTGGCCGCGACAGCCGCCGAGAAGACCACCAGACGGAAGATCGTCGTCATTCACAATCCGAGCGCCGGTTGGCGCGGCCGGCAGCGTTATGATGCCACGATTCAGGCACTCCGAGAGGCCAAACGCGAGGTCACCGTTCTCGAAACACAAAAATGCGGTGACGCCGAAGCCTTCGCACGCAAGCTGACTTCAACCGAGGCCGACGTGGTAGTGGCGGCCGGCGGCGACGGCACCATCAACGAGGTGGTAAACGGTCTGTACGGCCGCGACCTTCCGCTTGCAATACTTCCCCTCGGGACGGTCAATCTGCTTGCTCGAGAGATCGGTCTTGCGAGCGACGCCGCGTCTGTCGCTGCAACGATCCTGTCTGGTCGAGATCAGTTGATAAGTCTTGGCCGCGCCAACGGCCGGCTGTTCTTCGCCATGGCCAGCGCGGGAGTGGACGCTCGTGTGGTGGACGGACTCGATCTGCGTTTAAAGCGGTTTATCGGGCGCGGGGCATACGCCGTAGAAACCATCCACCAATTCGCTCTATACGACAGTCCGCCTTACCGTGTAACCATCAACAGCCGAACCTGTGAAGCGGCGTGGGTAGTGGTGGCTAAGGGGCGTTACTACGGTGGGCCGTTCGAACTCGCGCCCCAGGCGCGGCTCACGGATCCAAGCCTGCATGTATGTCTGTCTGTTCAAAAAAGGAGGACGCCTGAATCTGTTGCGCTACATGGCGGCGGTGTTGGTACGTCGAGTCGACAAACTTGAAAACTACGAAATCATCACGGCAAACCGAATCACAATCGAAGGCCCGCCTAATGAACCGTTGCAGGCCGATGGCGATGTCATTACCCGCCTGCCGGCGGAGATCGAAGTCGTGCCGGATGCGCTGTCGCTCATTGTGCCAGCAACGAGTCACCACAGAGGCGCGAAGACCACACCTGTTCACCGGTCATGCGTAGGCCCATCTGATACGTAATAACTAACAACCGGTGATGATAAGCCGGTGGGCATCAAAAAAAGCGGGGCCAAAGCCCCGCGACAATATCCACATCAGAGAGAGGAATCAGGAGAATTTAGAAGACGTACTGGGCCTGCAGGAATAACTCGTCCTCATCCTTGCCCTTTGTACCTTTAAGGCTCTCGCCCATGCGGTAGCTGAGCTGTACCTTGACATCGTGCTTCTTCAGGAACCAATTGGCGCCGATGGAGGTGCGGGTCCACTCGTCCGCATAGTTGTCAGCATCCTGCGACTGGTAGCCGGCCACCAGCTCAAACTTGGCGGGCACGATCATGTAGCCGGCCTCCACTGCCCAGTTGGTCAGCGTGGTCGTGCTGTTTTTGTAAATTCCGGAGGTAACACCGGCGTCCACCAGATCGGCGTCGAAAGAATTGTACTGGGCATCGATGGAGAAGCCGCCGGAACGGAAGGCACCGCTCACCTCGAAGCCGGTAACCGAGTCCACGTCCTTGCCCGCCGAAATATTGTTGTCGTCATCATTGCCCCAGGCGAAGGCAGCAACACCGATGGTGGCCTTGGTCTTGCCCTTGAAGTCGCCCTGAGCAAACTTCAGTTTGCCGAAGGGATGGAAGTCCACCCGACCGCCGTAGATCCAGCCTTCGTTGAAGTCGTCATTGCGGTTAACCGGCGTGTCGAAATCCAGCTTGCTGGTGCTAGGGTCAATGGACGCGCTGGCAACGGAAGCCCCCCAAGTGATCTTCTTGTCCTCGCTGTGGCCGGAAAGGTGGACGCCCACGTTGCGGTCCGGCGTGCCATAGTTGTGGTCACCGACAAAGGTGCGTTCCACCAGTTGCTGTTTCTTGGACGAGGTCAGAAATTCGCGCGAGAAGGGGAAGTTGGCATTGCCGACCGTGACCTTCATGTTGTTGAGGCCCTTGTACTGCATGTAGGCATCCTTGACGGCGACTTCGTTATCACCGGAGGCCTTGCCCATATCCCATTGGAACTTGCCCTTCCAATTTTTGTGCAGGCTACCCTCGATATATGGGCGAAAACGCCGGAAAAATACCTTATCGGCACTCTCACCACCAGAGGGATCCTTCTGGTGGTATTGCAACTGAATGCGGCCACCCAGCTTCACATACTTGTCGCCGTCCTTATACACCGTGACTCCCGCAATCGCCACCCCGGAGATTGCCAGCGCACCGGTCAGTCCAAGAACCGCCGCCCCCACACTGGCTTTTTCATTCTTCATATCATTAGCTCCTCATCGGTTGAATAGCAAAGCAAGCTGCATGCTTGCACCACGAAATTGACGGTGACATGGTCAGCATTTTGTGTTTCACCCCGATGACGCTGAGATAACAGATTTATGAATATATTGTTGCAGTACGACGATGAACCCTTTTCCGGTTTTCTACCGGAAACTAGGGACAGACCTGTGGAGAGTAAACCATACAGTTGCAAAAAATTCGGGCGCAAATGCGTATTTATTATGCAAAAACAATGTCTTATCAAACATTGGCGCCTGCGGCTGGAATGCACCAACGGTGAGATCGAGAACCGGGTGCTTTGCGCAGCGGCTTGAGAGCATCAATCGCACACGAAATGTGCGATTGATGCGAACAGCAGCGAACGGAACAGGGATAGTGCAGTGAGCGTGAGCGGAGCAAAGTACCCGGTTCTCGATCATGGTTTTGCAACGATAGGGTAAACAGAGCGCCCCTTTCTCTTTGGGAGAAAGGGACAAGGTATAATTCGGAGACGATCATCCAACGGGAGATCTAAACGGGCTAAAACAGCTCGACGGTGTCATAGAACACCCCGTAATCGATGTAGTGAGAACCGTCGCAGGAGAAAGTCATCCCGATCTTCCCATTGATGCGGTTAATGGATGCGTTGCGAAGGTAAATGACCTCATCCTTAAACCGCAACCGCTTGAAGTGCGCCAGGATGTTGGACACCTCGGCCGCTGGAATCACCGGCTTTTCCGTTGCGACCACGCGGCCGAACTGCTCTAAAAAAATGGGTTCCAGGACCTCCTCGCCCACGTATACCCGGTAGCGGCAGGGATCGCGACACAACCAGCAGGTGAGCTGGTTCGAGGAAAAATGGATCTTGGCGTGGAAGGCTCCATGCATAGTCAACAACTCATTGACGGTTCCCAGCACCCGGTCGATGTGCTGGTCAAACAGGCTGTCGAACCGCTGCTGCTGGAACAGCAGCTCCCGTACTGCCGGATCGCCTTTGATTTGAAGCCATGGTTCAAGCATATCTTTTCCACTGACTGATTCGCTCGCCCCCGGACCTTTTTCCAGTGCGGCGAGACATGCCGCTCACTGGTTTTCCAGTTGCCGGGGATCGGAAACAGGGCGGGCGAAGTAGTAACCCTGTCCCAGCTGCAGGCCCATGGCGCAGAGGCACTGATGCTCCTCTGGCGCCTCGATGCCTTCGGCAATAACCCTGCAATCCAGTGCATCCGCAATCTCCAGGATAGAACGAACGAATCGCCGCTTGGCGCTGTCCTCATGGATACGCTGAATGAAATGGCGGTCGATCTTGACGTAATCCGGCCGCAGTTCGATCCAGTGCCGCAGCCCAGAATAGCCGGCGCCCAGGTCATCTATCGCAATGCCAAAACCCATATCCCGATAATGAGTTACCGCCTCGCGCATCAAGGCATAGTCTTCAATAGGTTGTTGCTCGGTGAGCTCGATCACCACCCTGCGAGGATCAATGCCGGCAACCCGCAAAAACTCCAGGGTGTCGTCACCGCGGAAACCAGGAGCAGCGAGTATGTCTGCACAGACATTGAGGAAGAGATATCCTTCAAGCCCCAGCGAGCTGAACGCGCGAGTCGCCGCTTCACGGGCCGCGAACTCTACCTCGGCCAGACGGCCCGCGTTGCGGGCGGCCTTAAACAGCGCCAGCGGTGCGTGAAGCGGGGTCCCCGAAGGGCCGCGAATCAGGGCCTCGTAACCGGGGCCTCGTAACCGGGGACTTTCTCTTCGCGGAAGGAAATGATGGGCTGAAAAAGCGAAGACAGCAGCCGGCCTTCCAGAATGGCGTCCATAGTAATGTCAGCGCCCGCCTGGCGGGGAAGCAGGTTTGCACCTTGTGGGAGGCCGTAAGCTTGTACCGTGGTTGTCATCTCAATTGTCATCACCATCTCATCTATTCGGTCTTTTACACGGTTAGTCTATCCCCATGAGATGACCGGGAAATGATGACGGCATGTCAGCTTAATGTCAGCAGATGAATTGTTTATGACAGTGAGCCGATTGCTGCGCGCCATGGCTGGCGCACCAAATAAAAACCCCGCCGAGGCGGGGTGAGAAAAAAAGGCCATCTTCCGCTAAATCATTATCATTACAGCTTGGCCAACTCCTCCTCCGCTACGTTCGCCGGCAACGGAATGTAGCCGTCTTTGACCACCACGCGCTGGCCGGCCTTGGAAAGCACCATCTTGAGAAACTCCCGCTCCAGCGGCGGCAGTGGTTTGTTGGGATGCTTGTTGACGTACACATACAGGAAGCGGGCCAGGGGATAGGTCCCCTTAAGCGCATTTTTCGGCGTGGCGGCAATAAATTTCCCGCCGGCCTTTTTAGTCAGCGGCACGGCCTTCACCCCCGAGGTGCGATAACCAATGCCCGAGTAACCGATGCCGTTGATGGAGGCGGTCACCGATTGCACCACGGAGGCCGAGCCGGGCTGTTCGTTGACGGTGCTCTTGTAGTCGCCCTTGCACAGCGCCTTTTTCTTGAAGTAGCCGTAGGTGCCGGACACCGAGTTGCGTCCGAACAATTGGATGTCGCGGTTTTTCCACGCGCCGCTTAAGCCCACCTGGCCCCAACGCGTGACGTCCTGGCCATATCCGCATTTGCGGGTACTGGAAAAGACGGCGTCCACCTGCGGGAACGTCATACCCTTGACGGGGTTGTCCTTGTTCACGTACACCGCCAGGGCGTCGATGGCCACGCGGATGGGCGTGGGCTTGTAACCGTATTTCTTCTCGAAGGCGGCTGTTTCCTTGGCCTTCATCTTGCGGCTCATGGGGCCCAAGTTAGAGGTCGCCTCGGTCAGCGCCGGCGGCGCCGTGGACGAGCCCGCCGCCTGGATCTGGATATTGATGTTGGGGTAGAGACGCTTGTACTCCTCGGCCCACAGGGTCATGAGGTTGGCCAGGGTGTCGGAGCCAACGCTGGACAGATTGCCGGATACGCCGCTGGTTTTCTTATAGTCGGAAAGTTTCGGATCGACCTTTGAAGCCACGGCGGGGCCGGTTGCCATTATTGTCACTAGCAAGAGCCAAGATACGGCGATAAGGTGTTTAGATTTCATCTATTTGATCTCCTCGTTTCTAATTTACGCTCATATGACAATGGCGAGTATCCAGGAGATAGATGACGGTTTAATGAATAAACGATGACGATTTTGTTACAAGATGCAGCCCCTGGGTTTTGGCAGTGACGGTATGCAGCCATTAATCTTTGTTGTTTCTCTTGACGATGCGCTCCAAAGGAAAATCGCATCGGAAGATGCTTCCTGCATTCGGTTCACTGCTGATCTCCAGGGTGGCGCCGTGCCGGATCAACACGTGCTTCACGATGGCAAGACCCAACCCTGTGCCACCACTTGCCCGCGAGCAGCCCACATCGACGCGGTAGAAGCGTTCCGTCAGCCGCGGGATGTGCTGCGGCGCGATGCCGATACCGGTGTCCTGGACCTCCAGGTGCGCTCCCTTTTCATCCGCGAACCAGCGAACATCGATGCGGCCACCATCGGGTGTGTATTGCACGGCGTTGAACACCAGGTTAGCGAATGCGCTGCGTAGCGCCTGCTCGTTGCCGCGCAACCAGAGCCCTGGATCGGCGTCTATCTGGATGTCTTGTCGGTGTCCGCCGCTCAATACCCTGGCCTCTTCACCAATGGCCGCCAACAAGACCGCTACCGGCGCCGGTTCACCACCAGGCGTCGCTTCCTCGGTCTCCAGACGCGAGAGCAACAGCAAGTCCTCGACGATGCGTCCCATCCGTTCGCTCTGTTGCTGCATCAACGCCAGCGACCGTTGCCACTGGGCGAAGGGTTGCTCTCCAGCGTCGGTCAGAGTCTCCAGTAACCCACTAATAACGGTAACCGGGGTGCGAAGTTCGTGAGATACATTGGCGACAAAATCCCGTCGCACCTGCTCCAGTCGATGCAAGCGGGTGATGTCCCGCGCCACCATCAGGCGCTGATCCCGGCCGTAGGGCACGATCCGCACCGACAATATGAGCTGTTGATTTACCGGGGAGGGGAACTCAATCGCTTCCACGTGCTGCTCAGCGGCGAGATATTTGCTAAGCGCGGGGTGCCGCACGAGGTTGCCGATATGCTGGCCGATGTCCTCGGGCGCATGCAACCTCAGCAGGTGTTCTGCCGCCTGGTTAAGCCATTGTATGTTGTCGTGTTGATTCAGTACGACGATCCCATCGGGCAGTGCCGTGGCGGCCTCCTGAAAGTTGCCCAGCAATGCCGCCATTTTACGCTCGCGTTTTCGGTGGCGCTGTTGCAGGCCATAGATCCGGTGGAATACCTCGCCCCAGATACCGGAAGCTTGCGGCGGATCGCCTTCCGGGTCCTGCAGGAGCCAGCGCGCGAGCCGAAAGACATGGCGCAGGTGCCAGGCAAGATAGCCGACTACGGCCAGCAGAAGAACCAGCAACACCTCATCGATCGCCAACCCGGCGACTAGGGCCGCCAACCCTATCGCCGTGATGCGCCAGAATTCCGTCGCTAAGGGTTTCGACAAATTAGCACCGTGTGGAAAATCGGTAACCGGTACCTCTCACCGTCTGCACGAACCGGTCATGGCCGTGATCGGCAAGGGCCTTGCGCAGACGGCGGATGTGGACATCGACCGTCCGTTCCTCGATGTAGACATTCCCGCCCCAAACATGGTCGAGGAGTTGCCGCCGGCTGTACACCCGGTCGGGGTGGGTCATGAAGAAACCCAGCAAGCGGAACTCGGTGGGGCCCAGCGCCACGGGTTGACCCTCTACCGCCACCCGGTGGCTGGCGGTGTCGAGCATCAGTCCCTCCACTTCAATCACCTCGCCGGCGGCCTGGGGCGAGGTACGCCGAAGTACGGCGTTGATCCGCGCCACCAGCTCCCGGGGCGAGAACGGTTTGATCACGTAGTCGTCGGCGCCGACATCCAGCCCGCGCACCTTGTCCGTCTCTTCAGTGCGGGCCGTCAACATGATGATCGGCACCTGGCGCGTAATATCGTCGCGCCGCAGCCGCCTGGCGAGATCCACCCCGCTCACGCCCGGCAGCATCCAGTCCAGCAGAATCAGCGCGGGTACGCGCTCGGCGATACGCAGCTCCGCCTCGGTCGCGTCCCCGGCCTCCACCAGTTCAAAACCGGCGCGGTCCAGCGCTATGCCCACCATCTCCCGGATCGCCGGCTCATCTTCCACGATCAAGATTGTCCTGTTCACTTTCTGTTTTACAAGATTACGACGTCGCAGCGCGCTATTACATTACATCAATGTGACAGTACTATGACAGATCGCAGATAAACAAAAATGGCGTGGAGCCGCTATCTTTTAAGAACTGGCACGACCCATGTGCGGTACTGGTGGGCGTGAGCTATATGATGTACGCAATTATTTTTCCTTAACGTCCTGTAGATAAGAAGCTAAAGAACTTCATCAAACCCTTCAAACTGTGGTGGGCCGAGATAGATGCCTTTTGCACCACCAGCGGTTGCATGAGCTTTTCTGAATGCTTCTGACTTTGTCCAAGCTTCAAATGCTTCTCTAGACTCCCAGGTTGAGTGTGAAGCAAAAAGCGTATATTCATCATTACTTTGGCCTTGAAGCAAATGGAATTCCTTAAAACCAGGAACAGTGTCCAAATATGTTTCCCTGTTTTTCCATATACCCATGAATTCATTTTCACTTCCGGTTGCGATTTTGAATCGATTCATTGCAATAAACATAGACACCTCAACTTTGATAATTAACATGATAGGGGACAGACCACGGTTTTCCTGGTTTATCCCCCTTCATGTTTGGGTCTCCCGCTTTTTCCTGGTGTAACGTCGTTTCAGCATCTGTTCGATCTCTTGCTGGAATCGAGTATTACCCAGGGCGTAGTTGCCATTGGTGGCCTTGCGGATCTCAATCATTCGTTTAGGATCGAGATGGGCTCTAAACAACGCTCGATAGGCGGCGTATCGATGCGATGCATCACGGCCCAGTCTAAGGTATTCCGGGTGCGGTGTCAGGAGGGCGCGGACGTTCAGGAGTAGCCACTAGCGAAATAAAACTGTCCCCATTTCCCCTTTCAATTTACTCCGACCCCATCGTTTCTTAGAGACGGTTGCCATCGAGTGTGAGGCTGAAGATAACGAGGTTTTGTTGGTGGACTGGTTGAATGCCCTGGTTTTTGAGATGGCAACACGGCGCATGTTGTTCAGCCAGTTCACGGTCCACATCGAGGACGGGCGCCGGCAAGGCCAGGCAGTGGGAGAGGCCGTAGATATGGCGAGGCACCGGCCCACGGTCGAGATCAAGGGCGCCGAGCTGCACGGGGGTGAGGATCCCGATGGGTGCCGGCGTGCCCAGTGCGTGGTGGACGTCTAAGAGAGGTTGGGTGAGGTTGGGGGCCAGTGTTTTTTGCCTGTATTCCCGCACCACCTTTGCGATAGACTTGCGATTGAGGAATGCTAATTTCGTCGGCTACCAGTCTGAAGGAGGATAACAACAATGGCAACATACACCTGCGATAAATGTGGGATGAGCGTCAATGCGAGCTGCGCCAAGTGTGATGCACCGTTGGTCAACGATATGTTGAAACTCGAGGATCGCACCGAGGTACAGGTATCCAAGTGCCCCAACGGTCATGGCAAGATCAAGTCGCCGCTTTGCTGTGGGCAGGATATGACTTGTTCCGCCTGACATTCACGGTGCCCAGAAAGATTGGGCGATGGGGAATTCATATTTTTTCCACGATCAATCCGGGCTAGATCAATCCAGGTCAGAGAGTGATTCTCTCTAGAAAACTATTGATCTCTGTATAAGTAATGTCCTACCTCACAGCCGGTAACGCCTTGAAAACCGTAAGGCTTATTTGTTTCGGGTAGGACGTTACTTTTGTCTCGCTCAATAAGTATAAGCGTCCGCGAATGTTGTCGTTATCTGTTCTCTGAACACCCCAGTTTCAACATTTCGACAGAGGGGATCTGGCGACAACATGACTATTGGGGCATTCTTGCAACCTCGACCGAATCGCCAGGTCTTCGCACAAGTATGCCAGCCAATGTGGTGCTTGCAGAAGGCCAGCGAAGGCCTCAGAACGGCCGGTAGGAGACGATCGTCGCGGGTGTGCGATATCCGCTTTCGGTCGGAAGGCAGCCATTCGTCGCTACCCGTGGCCTTACGGGATGGCACAAGACTCGATCA
>FXBF010000342.1_pt1 | contig 15792 bp, 17 predicted proteins | sample 5335321 | NCBI WGS metagenome assembly FXBF01 (sample SAMEA103928391, study PRJEB20085) | sediment metagenome | isolation source: sediment
CGACAAATCGCCGCGAGAGATGGACGGTTCGGCATTAACCGTATCTTGGATCCGCCGCCGGAGATAGACTGGAAATTCTTGGCCGCATATACGCATGCGGCCTAACTATACGGATAATGGCTGCGGAGTCAAGTGTGTGTTAAGACCAGCCCAGGAGGGGAGCGGTCGGGGTAGGGATAGGGCACCTGTGGTTCACGGACCAAAGATCTAGCCTCCGATATAAGACATTTCCACTTTCGGCAGGCCGGCAGTGTGGGTGGTGCGCAGCTCCGAGTAACGATCCGTCCGTCTCGACCAGATAGCACTAATCACTTCCGTGATGTACTCCTCCGATGCACCGCCGCGGAGCAGCCGGCGTAGATCATGACCTCGGGCTGCAAACAGGCAGGTGTAGAAAGAACCCTCCGCCGACAGCCGAGCGCGCGTACAGTCACGGCAAAAAGGCTGCGTCACCGAGGAGATGACACCGAACTCACCTTTCCCGTCGCGGTATCGCCAACGTTTCGCTACCTCGCTAGCATGGTTCGGACTCGCCGGCTCGATCGGAAACTCGGCAGCGATCGTCTCGACAATTTCCACGGCTGGGACGACGTCCGCAAGCCGCCATCCGTTGGTTGCACCCACGTCCATGTATTCGATGAAACGAACGATATGACCGCTGCCACGGAAGTAACGTGCCATCGCCAGTATGCCCCAATCGTTAAGCCCGCGTTTGACCACCATATTTATTTTTACAGGCTCCAGCCCGACGGCCTTTGCGTTGTCGATGGCATCAAGCACGCGCGCGACCGGGAAGTTCGCGTCGTTCATAGCCTTGAATGTTTCATCATCCAGCGTATCCAGGCTGATGGTGATGCGCCGCAGACCGGCATCTTTCAGTGCCTGCGCCTTGCTCCTGGTCAGTGCGGAGCCGTTAGTAGTTAAGCCCAGGTCCTCCAGCCCCGGCAAGTTCGCGAGCATTTCGATCAGCTTTTCAATCTGACGACGTACCAGCGGTTCGCCGCCGGTCAGGCGGATCTTGGTCGCGCCACCGGTTAAAAAAATTCGTGCTATGCGTGTGATCTCTTCGTACCGCAGAACGGCCTCGCGCTCAAGAAACTGGTACTCGGGGCCGAATATTTCCTTCGGCATGCAATATACGCAGCGGAAATTGCACCGGTCGGTGACTGAGATGCGAAGGTCGCGAATGGGCCGGTTCAGTCTGTCTACCAGTTCTTTATTCTGAGATTCCATAGTCTTTGTTTCAGAAGAAAAAGTAGAGTTACAAGTGACAAGTAGCAAGTGACTAGGAAAAATCCTGCAAATTATACTCGCTACTGTATTTACTAATCACGGTTCACGGATTACAGATTACGATTCACGATTCAGTCGCTCCAGACCAACTGGCCGATGTCGCTGAAGTCATAGCCGCCCAGCAGTTGGGCCAACCGCTGACATTCGGCGCTTTTGAGATGGTCCAATAGCTTTTGGAACAGGGTACGAAAGTAAACAGCGCGATAAAGCGCGAAATCATACGCCTCCCAGCCAATGGGTAGAAAGTCCAGTCCGAATTCGGTCGCGGCACTTCGTGCTCCCGGCGCGACGTCAACCTGCTCCATCGCGACGAGCGATGCCGCTTCCCTTTCCGAGTATGCGCGCGCGCTGACGTGCAAGGTCGCGGGGTCGATGTTGTGTTGGGCAAGCGTTTCTTTTAGGAATCGTTGCGAACCCGCCCCTTCCTGACGCATGGCCCAGCGCATCTCGGGACGGCAAAGATTATTCATGTTCCCGGACAGGTCGGCCAGGCTCGGCCCGATAATCAATCCCTGCTCACGGTAGAAAGCCCGCACCAGCGTCCAATCATGATGTTGCGGGTACTGCCGAATCAGGGCTGGATGGCGATTGCGGCTCTCGTCGGCCGGCCCCCAATGCATGCCGCACACGTCGGCGCGGTGTTTGGCCAGCAGTGAAAGACCAAGTTGCGTGCCTGTACAGCTATAGCTAATAAGCGCGCGCGCCTGAATCTCGCTAGCCAACTGCATAACCGCGCAATGAATCAGAGGGTCGTCGCTGCCCGCTAGCACCATACGGTCGGTAAGCACCCCGCCGTGGCTTGATTCCAACACCCATTGATCCACGAGGACGCGCGGAAAGAGCCATTTGCCTGTCACCTTCGTGGCGGGGATCTTGCCCTCGCCGACCAAGGCGTACACCTTTTTTTCATTAAGGTGCAGATACTCCGCAACCTGCCGCACGCTCATGAATTGTGGCATATTTTCAGTCGGCGCACTGTCCCCACTGAACGCATGCCCACCATTGATGAGCGACACCGCCGCTTGTTTGTCCACCGATGAACGTCTCATAGCCTGTCCTTACAACGTGAGGCACCCGTGTGCACTAGGATGCCGGCCGCCAGTGTACCGGCTCGCGACAGACCATTGAACACCGGACTCGTTCGACACTGCTCGCGAATGGGCGCGCGACTAGCTAGTAGCGTACTGGTCCCGCAATCCGCTGTCGTATCCGGAGATACCCAGCTTATCCACACCATGACCTCCGTGGCAGCCGAGTTGTGTGCGACCCTAAAACGGCGAATGGGCAGCGCTCGCAAGTCCCGTCGTGCTCGTCATGACACGCCAGGCGCTGCAAGATGTGTACCTCACGCTAACTAGCAGGGGGTTGCCGGCTATAGGGCTATGAATTCGTATGAAAACGACCTGGCGGACAACACGAGCAGCTGGGTCAAATTGACCCACGAGAGAGCGCTGTGGTGCAATTTTTACCAACTTCGCCTACGAAAGTTCTTGTTTAAATTCGGGGCCATTGCGATGTCCAGCTTTTTGCGACATTGTCAGCACTGGCATGTTAATTGCTCTTTTAGACATCGACGTCGCCTTTTGCATAATTTATCACCTTGAATTCATGTAGCAAGACACTGTCGTGCAGATCCAGAACGATCAGGGGCTGTCACCTCACCACTTTCCGGTGTCGGTAATTATGAAGCGGCAGCAGATCCAGCACGGGCGCTGGTCCGTGCCGCGCTGGGAGCTGCTCGGCGTCGTTGCAGGCGAGCACCTCGCGACCGAGGACTTGCGCAAGACGGTTATCCACTCCAGTGCGGACGGCGAGCAAACCCTTTGGACAGGTTTTGTGCTGGAACTATACAAGGATAGTGCCGAAAGCTATTGGTACAACCTAGTGGGCAAGACGCCGTCTTTGTTCGTCATCTGTCGGCCGGATGAGGATGGGGAAATGGTACCGTTCACGGTCAGCGCAGACTACGACGAGGCCGGGGCCTATATGGAGGCGGACGACGCGGTGTTCTCTGCGCAAATGCCGGCGGAGGTCTACCAGTGGTTGGAGCAATACGTGGTCACGAACTATGTGCCCCGGGAGCCAAGGAAACGCAAGCGACAGAAGTGGACGGAAACGGAAGACGTGCGTCATGGCCCGAGACCGCAGCCGACGAAACAGCGATATTGATGCACCGGAAGGCGCTGGCGACGACGCGGGGTTTCTTGCTCGCTGGTCACGACGCAAGCGCGCGGCAGAGGCCCCCGAGCAGGCCACGAAGGCGACCGCTACTGCTACACATGCGTCCGAGGTGCCGGATGCGCAGATATCACGCGATACACCGGTAGCAGAAAAGACCGACGCTGATATGCCGCCAGTGGACACGCTGGATGAAAACAGCGACTACAGCGATTTTCTGTCTCCCAAGGTGAGTGAGGAGTTGCAGCGCGTCGCCCTGCGTAAGCTCTTTCACTTGCCTAAGTTCAATATCGTAGACGGGCTGGACGACTACTCGGGAGACTATCGGAATTTCACGCCACTTGACGATATCAAAACCGTGGTCAAGCATTACACTGCCGAGAACAACAAGGGGCAGGGTCAGGTGGCGCGAGAGCAGGCAACTACCACGCAGGCAGGACAGACATCGACTGATGTCATCGCTAACGATCATGAACGGGAAGGCGAAGACAACGCGCAGGCAGACGGAGCGAGCACTGAGCATGCCAGCGAAGACGGGACGTCGGCAAAAGGCTAGCTGCCGATGATTAACCCCACCTTGGCCGGTACAGACGACGGGAATTCAGTAATTGCCGGCTTGTCCATCGGTACGCCGGACGGACGGGCGCGTGAATTCGCGCTCAGCTCTGCACACGCCGGCGGCCGGCGAAACACTTCACTCGTCACGTACCGCTCATCCGGTGACCTTTTAATTATAGATCAGTTCAGGTCGGTCGGGGACGAGGAACGTGCGTTGCGGCTCGCAAGGGAGCTTAGTGATCGACTGCGATGCACTGTGCTCATCGGTGGCCTTGCGCCAGATGGTGTCGAGCGGTACCACGCCGCCGGTGACGACCGGCGCGCTATCAGGATGGCAGTGGGCAAGATGGCAGGGCTCACAGGACATCTGGGAGAGTTTGTTGCGACGGTGCATCTCTCGGAAGCGCAAGTTAACCTTGCAGAGCATCTCGGCAACGGTCGAAAGCATTTTGACGTAGTCCTGGATCTCGTGGTACCCGCCCACCTACGTCAAGATATCTTACCTGCAGGGTATTACGCCCCGGGGGACGATCCGGATATGCTTAGGCGGGCTTTGCAGGAACTTCCCGAAATGATCGGTGAGTTCGAAAAGCCCAAGTACTTCAATTACGACGCAGACATCTGTGCACACGGTAACAGCGGGCTGAAAGGCTGTACCCGCTGTCTCGATGCCTGCCCGACCACAGCGATTACCTCTGCTGGTGACAAGATCGAAGTCGATCCCTATCTCTGCCAGGGGGGTGGCAGCTGTGCCACGGCATGCCCCACCGGCGCCATCACCTACGCTTATCCGGCGGTCAGCGACCTGCTCGATGCAGTGCGCCACGTGCTCGCACGTTATCACGAGGCAGGGGGCAAGCAGGCGTGTCTGCTTTTCCACGACGGGGAGGCCGGTAGAGAAACCCTCGTGCGCATCGCCAGCAAACTACCCGAGCATGTCATTCCGCTCCAGATAGAAGAGGTTGGTGCTGTCGGCATGGATGCCTGGCTCGCTACTCTGGCCTATGGTGCGAGCCACGTGATGTTGCTCGCTCCGCCCGGAGTGGCCCCCTCGGTAGTGGGCACCGTCATGGCCCAGCTCGAGTACGCTGCCGCCATCCTGGAAGGCATGGGCTACCCGCGTGAACGCGTGCAACTGATCATGGCCGAAGACGGGGGCGTCGTACTAAACGCGATCGAGGCCTTAACTCGGCAGCCCAAGGCTCAGCCGGCGGGATTTGCCGGTGTAGATGAGAAACGGACCACTATCCGCCTTGCGGTCGATCATCTGTACGGGCAGGCCCCGGTCCCCAACGCCATTCATGCCCTGCCGGCCGGTGCGCCTTTTGGTCAAATCGAAGTCGATCGCGATGGCTGTACGTTGTGTATGGCCTGTGTTTCCGTTTGTCCCTCCTCAGCGTTAGCCGATAGCGGTGACACGCCGCAGCTCCTGTTCAACGAATGGAACTGTGTTCAATGTGGCCTGTGCGAGACAGCATGCCCCGAACATGTGATTACGCGGGTACCACGGTTCGTCTACGATACGGAGCTGCGCCGATCCACCCGGACGCTGAACGAGGAGGAGCCACTGTGCTGTATCGTTTGCGGTAAACCGTTCGCCACGCAAAGCATGCTCAAAAAGGTACGAGAAAAACTCAAAGGGCACTGGATGTTCCAGAAGCCCGAGCTGGTGCGGGGCATGCAAATGTGTGGAGACTGCCGTGTCAAGGACATGCTCATGCGTGAACGCGGCTTAACGGATGTTTACAAAAAGCGCTGATGCGAGATCGGGTGGACATAGGACAAAATGACCCATTTGTATTATTTTGTCCGGATTACACCCTGTCGCCTCGGAAACGGGGCCCGGATCGATCCAAAATCCCCCCTTCTTACCGTTATTTTCCTCCGTTTCCTGGCGCGCATTTTGCTTTGACGTTCGTGTCGTTTCATGCGCGGGCCTAAGCCTATTTGTTTGTTCGCCCTGAGGCAGCTAGATAACGATAACTAAAAGACAATGAGAGAGCATATCGTTCCGGTTAGAGAAATAGGTGACGGTAAACCTGGTGCGACGACCGACACGGGTGACGCGGTCCGCGCCAACACGTATAGCGTGTTGGCCACGCTGTTAGCTGCTCCGCCCGCAAGCGACGTGCTCGCCCTAATAAAGACGATCGAGACGCCGAGCCGCAATAATAATGGAAACAGCGGCATGGCCGCAGCGTGGGGGGCACTCAAGCTCGCCGGTGAACGAGCCGCGATCGAAGCACTGGATGACGAGTACCATGATCTGTTCATTGGCGTGGGGCGGGGGGAAATGGTTCCTTATGCGTCTTGGTACCTCGCCGGCTTCATGATGGACAAACCACTGGCGGTGCTCCGTCAGGATCTGGCCGAGTTGGGGTTCGAGCGCCGGGGAAACGTGTGCGAACCCGAGGATCATTTGGCGGCGCTGTGTGAAACCATGAGTTTGATTATCAATAGCAGCGGCGAGATTCCATTCGACAGGCAACGCCGGTTCTTCAATGACCACATGGCGCCGTGGACAGGAAGGTTTTTCCTTGATCTGCAAAATGCCAAGACTGCACGGTTCTATCGTGCCGTGGGACAGTTTGGCGAACAGTTCATGGAGATCGAGAGACAGTACCTGAGCATGTTGGCTTGAACGTCGAAGTCGCATTGATCGAGCTGAGTTAAGTTATGGCTAACGAAGGAGACCGTTATGAGTAAGAAACCAACGCCCGTGCGAACGAGCCGCCGCGAGTTCCTGAAGAGTGCGGCCGTAGTCGGTGGCGCCGCAGCCTTGGCCATAGTGGACAAAGCCGATGCTGCCGATGTGAAGGGTGAGGAGGAGAAGGTTCTCAGCCCCGCCCAAAAGTCCAAGGGCTATCGCGTGACGCATCATGTTCAGACCTATTACGAAAAGGCGCGGTTCTAGGTCCTTTTTGCGCAGGCAGCTTTGTGAAGCGGGTTATGTTTGAAGTGAATGTTTGAAGCTAATCAGTCCTGACAAGGAGATTGAGTGATGAAGCTGATTAAGAAAAACGGTTCAGGAACCGCGCCGGCGCGGGCATCGTTCGGTCTCGCGGGTGAAGCGATTGACCGGCGTGCCTTCTTGCGACGCTCCGGCCTGGCGCTGGGCGGTTCCGTGGTGGCGACAATGTTGCCGCTCACCATGATGAAAAAGGCGCGCGCCGCCGATTTGAGCGGACCCAAATCCGGCATCAAGACCGAGATCAGACGGTCTGTCTGTACCCAGTGCTCCGTCGGCTGCGGCATTATTGCTGAAGTGCAGAACGGCGTTTGGACCGGCCAGGAACCCGATTTCGAGTCGCCATTTAACCTCGGAGGACATTGCGCCAAGGGCGCGGCGGTGCGCGCAGATGGAACCGGCGACAAACGCGTGAAGTACCCCATGAAGCTGGTGGAGGGCAAGTGGAAAAGGTTATCGTGGGATGAAGCCGTCAACGAGATCGGCGATAAGTTACTGAAGATCCGTGAAGAATCGGGACCAGACGCCGTATGGTTCGCCGGCTCTTCGAGGACCAGCAATGAAGTGTCCTACCTGCAGCGCAAGTTCGCGGCCTTCTGGGGCACCAATAACATGGACCACCAGGCACGCATCTGTCACTCGACCACGGTCGCCGGCGTCGCCAACACCTGGGGCTACGGCGCCATGACCAACTCTTTCAACGATATACAAAACGCCAAGGCGATACTGATCGTCGGCGGCAACCCGGCCGAGGCGCATCCGGTGGCCATGCAACACATCCTGCGCTCCACGGAAAGGGGCGCTAAGCTGATGGTCGCTGACCCGCGATTCACCCGTACCGCGGCGCACGCCCACCAGCATTTGCCGCTGCGTTCTGGCACGGATGTGCCGTTTATCTGGGGTTTGCTGTGGCACATCTTTGAAAACGGTTGGGAGGATACGGAGTTCATCCGCCAGCGCGTCTATGCCATGGACATGGCCCGTGAAGAGGTCAAGAAATGGGATCCTAAGACGGTCGAAGACGTTGTCGGTATCCCGGAAGCGGAAATGTTGCAGGCAGCCAAGACCATGGCGGACAACCGGCCCGGTACCATCATTTGGGTAATGGGCGGCACCCAGCACCACATCGGCAACAACAACACCCGCGCGTATTGCATTCTCCAGCTGGCGCTCGGTAACGCCAGCAAGATCGGTGGCGGCACAAATATCTTCCGCGGCCACGACAACGTGCAGGGCGCGACAGATGTAGGCCCCAACTCCCACACGCTCCCCGGCTACTACGGCCTGTCCGAAGGGGCGTGGAAGCACTGGGCACGCGTCTGGGAGGTAGACTACGAGTGGCTCAGGGGTCGCTTCGACACTTCCAAGAAGTACGACGGCGGCAAAGGGAAAATGAAGTACACCATGAACATCCCCGGGGTCCCGGTCTCGCGCTGGTTCGACGGGGTTCTGGAGAAAAAGGAAAACTTCCAACAGAAAGATAATTTTCGCGCGATTTGCTTCCAGGGACACGCGGTCAACAGCCAGACCCGTGGTCCGGAGATTAAGAAAGCCTTGGAGATGTTAGACCTTGTGGTTATTTCGGATCCCTACCCCACGCATCTGGCGGTCCTCGGTGACCGCAAGAACGATACTTACCTGCTCCCGACATGCACGCAGTTCGAGACAGTTGGATCGGTCACCGCCTCGAATCGCTCGTTGCAGTGGCGCGACAAGCTAATCGAGCCGCTGTTCGAGTCCAAACCCGACCAGACGATCATGTACCTGTTCGCGAAGAAATTGGGCTTTGCAGATGAATTCTTCAAGAACATCAAAATCAACGGTGAGGAACCATTGATCGAGGACATCCTGAGGGAGATCAACCGTGGAGCGTGGACCATCGGCTACACCGGCCAGAGCCCCGAGCGCCTGAAGGCGCACGCGAAATACCGTGGCACCTTTAACACCAATACGCTCCAGGCCGAAGGTGGGCCGTTGGACGGGGAGTACTACGGCCTGCCCTGGCCTTGTTGGGGCACGCCGGAGTTGAAGCATCCGGGGACCCCGGTTCTGTATGACATCAGCAAGCCCGTGGCCAAGGGCGGACTGTGCTTTCGCGCGCGGTTTGGCGTAGAACGCAACGGGGTTAACCTGTTGGCCGAGGGGTCCTACCCGGTGGATTCGGAGATAAAGGACGGATACCCGGAGTTCACCTACGGCATCTTGAAGCAGCTTGGCTGGGCCAAGGACCTCACGGCCGCGGAGCTGGCCGTTATCAACAAGCTCGGCGGGGACAATCCGGATAAGGTGAACTGGAAAATCGACTTGTCCGGCGGTATTCAGCGGGTGGCAATCAAGCACGGCACTGCTCCGTTCGGTAACGCCAAGGCCCGCGTTAACGTCTGGACCTTCCCGGACCCGATCCCCATCCATCGGGAACCTCTCTATACGCCGAGATACGACCTGGTGGCGAAGTACCCCACCTACGCGGATCGTAAGGCATTCTGGCGGTTGCCGACACGCTATGCCTCGATTCAGGCCAAGGATTACTCCAAGGACTATCCGCTGATCTTAACTACTGGGCGTCTGGTGGAGTTTCAGGGAGGCGGCGAAGCGGCGCGCTCCAACAGGTGGTTGGCGGAACTCCAGCAGAACAATTTTGCGGAGATCCACCCGGCGGACGCGAACGACCGCGGCATCAAGGATGGCCAATGGCTCTGGCTGGAAGGACCTGGGCGTGAGCCCGACGGCATATCACGAGGGGGCCGTATCAAGGTTATGGCGATGATCACCAGAAGGGTCGGCCGGGGAGTCGTGTGGGTGCCGTTCCACTTCGGCGGCTGGTTCGAGGGTAAGGATCTGCTCGAGAAATATCCTGAAGGCACGGCGCCGTACATCCGGGGTGATGCGGTCAACACGGCGACCACCTACGGGTATGACTCGGTGACCCAGATGCAGGAAACGAAAGCGACCCTGTGCCAAATAACAGTTGCCTAAGCCTGAGAGGAGAAAGCCGCGATGGCACGAATGAAATTCTTGATTGATGCCGAACGTTGTATCGAGTGCAACGCATGTGTGACCGCATGCAAGAACGAGAATGGAGTCCCATGGGGGATAAACCGGCGCCGCGTTGTTACGCTCGACGACGGCGTGCCGGGAGAAAAGTCGATCTCGATCGCCTGCATGCATTGTACGGATGCGCCTTGCGCCGCTGTCTGTCCCGTGGATGCCTTCTACACTACCGATGACGGTATCGTCTTGCACAGCAAGGATATATGCATCGGGTGCGGATACTGCTTCTACGCGTGCCCGTTCGGCGCGCCGCAGTTTCCACAGGAGGCCGCCTTCGGCATACGGGGCAAGATGGACAAGTGCACCTTCTGTGCTGGCGGACCGCTAGCTGATAACAGCGACGAGGAATATGAAAGGTACGGACGCAATCGTATCGCCGAGGGCAAGCTGCCGATATGTGCCGAAATGTGTGCCACCAAGGCACTTCTCGGCGGCGACGGCGACCTCGTGGCTGATATTTACCGTCAGCGGGTAATCAGGCGGGGGGGCAGGCCCAAGACCTGGGGCTGGGAGATCGCTTACCCGGCTTGAACCGGATGAGGGGGGGTGTGGCCAACGCCCTCCTCTTCTTTTTCTCTGTGCCTGAAACGACACAAAGGAGGGCAAGATGTACGCCAGAGCCGCGATACTAGTAGTGGCTGTAGTCGCAATGGCCGGTCTATCGGGGTGTTACGAGTCGACGAGCGTAACGGTCGTTGAACCCGGCGTTTACAAGGGCGCCAAAGACCCGCTGGTCGAGAAACAGCGCTCCCCGGAACAGCAGCAGCGGCTGCGACAACGGTTTGCTTTGGGCCAAACCGCGCGGTAAATCTAGTCTAGCTTCGCGGAGGCAAGTGCTGTGCGGGTCTATAACATACGCTTTGTATCGACCGCGAAACAGTTCAACTATTGAAACTGGAATTGGGGGCGTCATGAAAATCAGACTGGTCAGCCTAGCTTTTGTCGGGCTCGCCATGGTGGTGTTGACGGGTTGCTCCAGAGTCAGCGAGCCGTGGGATTCCCGCGATGTCTACAAACAGGAAAGAACTCGTTCTGCTGAGCAGCAAAAAGCCCTGCGTCAGCGATTAGCCCATACTCAAAACGTCTTAATGAGTGGCGTGGCCCACGCTGAGGAATAAAACTGATTACCATGAGGAGAGCTGGCGATGTGCAAATTTGCTAGAGACAAGACGGCGGGGAGCTCAGTGCGCCGTAAACGCATAGCGGTATGGGGTCTGTCTATCATTTTAGGGAGTACGTTGCTGCTGCCGCTAGCGAGCTATGTCTACACGGATTTGGTGGCGGCAGTAGCGGCTGAAAGGAAAACGAATCCGCGCGCCAACTACTGGCGTGCCGTGCGTCTCGGCGACAAGGGTTACACCGCCGTTACCGGCCAGAAGCTCGACGGTACTGCGGCAAACAAAGAATACAACGTCCTTACCCTGAACAGTGGTCAGAACTGGCGGCTGTTGCGCAACGGCCCCGCGGCGAATATCAGCGCTTGGGTGCTTGCCGTGATACTGGCCAGCATACTGCTGTTCGTCATCGTGCGAGGTCAGGTCAAGCTCGAGAGACGGCCCTCCGGGAGACTCGTGCGCCGCTGGAGTCTGGCCGAGCGGGTGCTCCACTGGTATACCGCGACGCTGTTTATCATCCTGGCAATAACCGGGCTGAGTCTGTTTTTTGGCCGGGCCGTACTCGTGCCCGTATTCGGGTATGAAGGTTTTTCCGCCTATGCCCAAGCTTCGATCTATGTACATAACTATCTGGGCCCGTTCTTTATCGTGGGCGTCGTGCTGGAGATCATCGCCTGGGTCCGGTACACCATTCCCAACAAGACCGATTGGGAGTGGATCAAGCAAGGTGGCGGCATACTCAGCAAAGGAAAACATCCTCATTCTGAGCACATTAACGCTGGCGAGAAAATAATCACCTTCTGGGCCGGCCTGGCGATTCTGGGTCTTACAGTGTCGATTACCGGGCTCTACCTGCTTGGGTGGATCGGCAGTGGGATGCGCGAGACCATGCAGACCGCAAACCTGGTCCACTCCATCGCAGCTGTTCTTTGGACTGCCATACAGCTCGGCCACATCTACCTCGGCGCCTGGGGTGTCGAGGGCTCCTTTCAAGGGATGTGGAAGGGCGAGGTCAGCGAGGAGTGGGCCAAGCAGCACCATGATCTGTGGTATGAGGAAGTTAAAAAAGGCTGAGCCTTGCCGCCAGCGTATCGATCCTGATCCAGCGACGGGCCTGCACGCGTGCAGGCCCGTCTTATTATTATTACCAGAACGAACGCCGAAGACTTTTATCTTTTATTGCACGAACCCACCGCAGAGAGCGCGAAGGTTGCTCAGAGAAGAAAAATATGGGCAGCCTCAAGCAGGCGCACGATGGTGGTGCAGCGCGTTACGTCATGCCAGTCTCGACGCAAGAAAGCAGTTATGTGATTTATCGCTTTCAGTGGTCTGCGCGCACGCTGCGCTGAAGTACTCGAGCCCATGAAGGTATTCCCGCAAGTCGTCCGAACAGCGATGCGAGCCAGCGGCGCCGCGGTGACCTGCCTGCCGGTACGGTTGGATAATGCGGATTGGGAAACGGCGCTGTTTTTTTGCTTGTCCGGACCAGAATGCAAACAGGACCGCCGAATCCTCGCCAACACCCCTCAGCCGCTACCGGTAATGCTCCAGACCGATCTGTTGGAATTGCCGACCGCAGCGGTGGTCGCGCTGCGCGCCGAGGTCTATACAGCACCCGATGATCCGTTGGTAGGTGAGATACTGCTGACTCCAGGTGATTCGCGCACGCACTTCGATGCGCTTAAACTGCTGTCTGAGCAGGTCAGGCTCTGTTGGTTTTTCGGCGATCAGGATTTCCGCGTGCTTTATTCCCAGCAAAACCCAATCGCCGAGGAACAGCACGAAAGCATTGACGATATGCTACGTGATGCCGTCCGGCACGATACGCTCGTGCGCTCGACTGCACGCTATGATGCGCAAGCGGCGCTGGCAGAAATCGTGGCGCATTACGATTTGCGCCAGGACGGTGCCGGCACGGAGTCCGGGCGGCCATAATTCATTTTAGTAATCATAGGGTTATGTGCAGCCGCGGTAATGTTCCCGTACGCTGTAGACATCAAGCGTAACAAATCGCTATTGTTTTAACCGAACATGTCTATCCAAATCAGATACTTTGCCAGCCTGCGTGAACGTATGGGTCGCAGCGACGACTCGCTGGATACCGATCGCACTCTCACAGTCGCCGAGGTGTGGGCGCACGTGTCCGGAAACAAGCCGCTGCCCGCGAGCGTGCTGGTAGCGGTCAACATGGAGTACACGAATGTGAACCACGAGGTCCAGGATGGTGATGAAGTTGCATTCTTTCCGCCGGTCACAGGAGGCTGACGTGCATATCGAGGTGCGTGAAACACGCTTTAATCCCTGGGATGAGTTACAGCGCTACCAAACGGAGGTGTTAGGCAACGAGGGCAAGTATGGCGCGACGGCCAGCTTCGTCGGCACCATGCGTGATTTCAACGAGGGCGAGGCGGTACAAGCGATGATCCTGGAGCATTACCCGGGGATGACGGAAAAGTCACTGCGAGAAATCAGTGAGTACGCGCGCGAGCAGTGGGAGATTATAGATAGCCTGATCATTCACCGTGTTGGAGAGTTAAAACCGAACGATCCGATTGTGCTTTTAGCGGTATGGTCCGCCCACCGTACGGACGCGTTCGCCGCATGTCGCTATCTTATCGAGGAGCTCAAATCGCGCGCCCCGTTCTGGAAAAAAGAAGCGCTCGAAAATACAAGCCAGTGGGTGGTGCGCAACAATCCTGAGGACAGATGATCGCTGCGCTCGTGAACGAACGCCTTGCGCGCTAGCGGTGTACGTCCCCGCCTAATCTTAGCGCGCTGTGCGGTAAAACTGCTTTTTCTAGAATGATATTCTGGAACGGGCCTGTTGCGCTTCGCTCTCGATTAGCAGAGTACTTGCGTGCGGCTGTAATCCACCAACCGCATTACTGTGGCTGTGTTGTCGACCTGCTGACGGATGTTGGTTGTCCCGAACTCCAGGGTTAGCCGCAGGTAGAAGTCCCTGAGGAATTTTTCAAACATATCCCCGCCGTAGGTTCCGGTGGCATACAGTGTTCCATCGGCATTGTCATAGTCGAGCAATACTGCCGCTAGCGGCTGCGGCGCCGGACCACCGAGTACCCGGGCCCCTTGTGCGGCGTCGTAGACGCTAAACTCCGAGCAGCAGTAGATGACTTCGGCGCGCCGTGCCGACTCCTTGGCGTTGTCCTTGAAGCTCACGGTCTTGTGCCGATAGTTGATAAAGCTTACGGAACGCGCAGGATGAGTCATCTTGTGCGCGCAGATCGCCGAAAACGCAACCAGCGAGCGTTGCGGACCCACGCCCCCCTGCCACTGGTATTTCCTGCCATCCTCTGTCTGCAGCGTCAACCCTCCGACCACTGGCTTGCCCAGGTTTAGCAGAAAACATGGCGTGGATATGTACGGATAATGAAACAGGTAGTTCTCACCGACTTTTAGATCGGCGAGTTTGACTGGACGTTTCAATTTATCCACGAGCCTAGCGCGGCTGTATCGGCGTAAAGTTCCGTCCTGCTGCGCCAGTACACCGGGGCTCGCCGTGATCATCGCAACGGCTGAAGCACAGATTTTTACAAAGCTTCTTCGGTTGAACTTCGAGTCTCGACTCATACGCGGATGCCCTCCGGAGGCAGGAGAAAAGGTCCAGTAAATCAATGTGTTAAGATTGTCACGTACTCTCAGCGCAGGATATATATGAAGACGGGAACGACTTAACCGGCTCGCGTTAATCCTATACAGTGGTGCTCCCACAATATGATAACCGTATGCGCTTCGATTTCAGTCGGCTCGACATGCCCTAGCTCAAAAAATTCGGCTATGTCCTCCAGCCCATAATCACCACCCTGATAAAGGTGTACGCGCTGCACATTGCCTTTCGCAGCGATACCGCAGACGCCAGGGATAGATTTTTCTTTGTTGGATTCGGTTGTCACGCTTTCTTCCCGGCTGCTCGGACCGATCGGAGCAATCATAACTTTCAGAGGCGAGCCGCTCAACGGTCAGACAGCTCGCCGTTGGCTATGGAAAGAAAAGAAGTCCGCTACCGTGATTCGTCGATGTCCTTCCTCCGGCAGCGCCATAATCAGTGCACCGTCATCATCGAGCTCTGCGAAAGTGCCCTTAACCGTCTCCTGCTCCAGCTCTACTTCGATAGGCTGACCAATCCCGTCAGCGCGCTGAAACCACGCCTTACGCACAGGGGCGAACCCCTCCTCGCCCCATCGATTGGCCCAGGACAAGAAACAGCGCGTAAAGGCCTGGAGCAGATCGATCTCTGATGCGTTCGGGCAACCCGCCGCTTCCATGCTGGTGGCGACAAACTCCGCTTCCATCGGATGTCTCTTTACGTTCACGGCGAGGCTCAAGATCAGCCAGTCGAGCATGTCCGCCCTCGTCTGGCACGGCTCCAACAGGAACCCGCCTACCTTGGCATCCCACAAAAGTATGTCATTGGGCCAGCGGTAACGCAGCTCGACCCCGGGGGAGACCAGGCTCGCGATAGCCGCCCCCAGGCTGACAGCAGCCACGTAGGCTACCTGCACAGCGGTAGCTGGTGGGTCTTCCGGCCGCAGGATCAAGGAACAATAAAGGTTTCCCGGCGCCGATTCCCATGGGCGACCGAAGCGACCGTGGCCTGCCGTCTGCTCGCGG
>FXBF010000343.1_pt1 | contig 15719 bp, 15 predicted proteins | sample 5335321 | NCBI WGS metagenome assembly FXBF01 (sample SAMEA103928391, study PRJEB20085) | sediment metagenome | isolation source: sediment
TAATATAAGAAGATACTGATATTTCGGTCGGCCCGGATTTTACTCGGCATTACCCTGTCACCGGTCAAAAACCACCATCCGTCGTCTAATACTTGGCAGTAGCGACCGGGCAATGTTTTCATAGGCACATGTAATTTAAGCGGGAACGGACCATGTTCTTCTGGCTTACAGGCAAACAGAAACGCAAGGTGTACTGCACGAATTGCACCGTCGACTTTCCCGTTATCATCCGCCAGTCGGTGGCGCGGAAACCCTATCTCCACGACCATCGTTATACCCAGATTTTTCAGACCGATTGCCCCCTGTGCTGCACCCCACAGACGCTGGTCGAGGATGAGTATGGCAATCTCAGTGTCCGCGACCCTGAGTGGGACGGCTTGGTCCACGGCTATCAGGGCAAGCTCTCGGAGCTGGAGACAACCATCGTTGCTAAGCAGCAGATCGTCGAGGAGCAATCGGGCACAGAAAGTGAAAAAAAAACTACACGCCAGGTGTTAACAACGGTGATGGAGGAACTTCTGCATTTGAACCGCGAATTTGACCAGCAACAGCGCAAGCATAGCCGTCGTCAGGAAATCTGGTCACGCAAGGTCGCGGTCCATCAGTAATCGCGCTTAAGAATAATAACCCGATTATTACTTCTATTCTGGCCAGACGATCTTCGACGGATTGTCTGGTATTTTTTTGATCAGCGTTTCAGTAGGACATAAATCGCACCGGTTCCCCCGTCACGGGAGAGGGCGGAACAAAAGGCCAGTACCTCGTCTTTTTGTTGCAACCAGGCGTTAACTTTGCCCTTTAGGACCGGTTGTTTATCTTTTGAACTCAAGCCCTTGCCGTGGACGATCCGGACACAGCGACAGCCCTCCCGGCGCGCCTGGACAAGAAAACCAGCGATCTGTTCCCGGGCCTCCGGGATCTTCATCCGGTGCAGGTCGAGTTCGGCCTCGATGACAAAATGGCCGCGCTTGAGTTTGCGCAGCACCCGGCGTTGTAGCCCAGGTCGGGCAAAAAAAAGCTCCTCACCAGACTCGATATCGACCTCAGGCTCGAATTCATCAGACAACAGGCTATCCATCACCGCCCGCTCATCTCGCTGTTTCTGGCTGGAGATCGGTTTTCGCGCTTTTTTGTAGGGTTCTATCCGGTCCTGATCTAGCGGGCGGACGCCATTCGCGTAGCGCTGGAACAGCTTGTCATCGCTGTTATTATGGTCTTTTGCCGACATAGCAGTTAGTCGTTAGTCGTTAGTCGTTAGTCGTTAGTCGTGAATCGTAACCGATCACGTCTCACGGTTCACGGGTTACGGTTCACGGTTTCTTCTGGCTTTCCAGAAAACGTTCGGCATCGAGTGCCGCCATACAGCCGCTCCCGGCCGAGGTAATGGCCTGGCGATAGATGTGGTCCTGGACATCACCGGCGGCGAAGACACCCGGGACACTGGTGGCCGTGACATCGCCGTTGCGGTCCATTTTGGTGATGATATAGCCGTGCTCCATCTCCAGTTGACCGGCGAACAAATCGGTATTTGGTTTATGGCCGATGGCGATAAAGACGCCGCTCAGGGCGATCTCCCGGGTTTCGCCGTCATTGGCCTTGATCCGGATGCCGGTGACGCCGCTGTCGTCGCCCAGGATCTCATCGAGGGCGCTGTTCCACTCGATACTGATGTTGTCGTTTTCGGCCTTGTCCATGATTTTGTCGATCAGGATCGCCTCTGCCCGGAACTTGTCACGACGGTGGATGACGGTCACGTGTTCGGTGATATTGGCGAGATAGAGCGCTTCCTCGACTGCGGTATTGCCGCCGCCGATGACGGCGACTTTCTGGTTTTTGAAAAAAAACCCGTCACAAGTGGCGCAGGCCGATACCCCACGGCCGCGGAAGCTCTCCTCGGAGGGCAGGCCCAGGTAGCGGGCGCTGGCACCGGTGGCGATGATGAGGGCGTCACAGCTGTAGTGATTGCTGTCGCCGGTGAGGGTAAACGGTCGGGCACTGAGATCGACCTGGTTGATGTGGTCGTTGATGAGATCGGTATGGAAGCGTTCGGCATGTTGCCGCATCTGATCCATCAGGGCCGGGCCTTGCAGACCCTCGACACCACCCGGCCAATTATCGACATCGGTGGTGGTCATCAGCTGCCCCCCCTGTTCGATACCGGTAACAAGGACGGGCTTGAGGTTGGCGCGGGCGGCATAAACGGCCGCAGCATAGCCGGCTGGCCCTGAACCGACGATCAGGAGCCGGCAGTGTTTGGCATCACTCATGAATATTAAAACTCCCAGAATCAGGCAGCGCTATTCCCTGCCTGGGTTATGGTTGTAAGTGTTCTTTAATCTGATTTTTAGGCCATTATGTTACGCTAATGGTTCCCACAGAAAAAGGAGCAAGGATGAAAATCGGCGTACCGAAGGAGATTAAGCCGGCGGAGGGCAGAGTGGCGCTGGTGCCGGCGGCGGCGGCGGAACTGGTTGACCGAGGGCATAGCGTTTTTCTCCAGACCGGTGCCGGCGAGGCCAGCGGCTATCCCGACCTCGATTATCAAACCGCGGGTGTCGAGATCCTGCCTGATGCCACCAGCATCTATGCCGATGCCGACCTCATCATCAAGGTCAAAGAACCCGCGGTAGCTGAGTATGGTCTGATGCGCCCGGAGCACATCCTTTTTTCCTATCTGCATCTGGCGGCGAACCCGGAGCTGACACAGGTGCTCTGCGGCAAGAGGCTGACCGCCATCGGTTTTGAGACCGTCGAGGACCGGGGTGACTTGCCGCTGCTGGCGCCCATGAGCGAGATCGCCGGCAAGCTGGCGGTCCAGATCGGGACCACGTTGTTACACAGTCCCCAGGGCGGTCGTGGGATCATGTTGGGGGGCATGCCCAGCGCCGAGCGGGGCCGGGTAGTCGTCCTCGGTGCCGGCCATGCCGGCGGGGCGTCGGTGGCCCTGGCCGCGGCTATGGGTTCACAGGTCACCGTCTTTGCCCGCTCCCGCCGAAGTCACGCCCGGATGCACGCCCTGGGGCCGAATGTCACCGCCCTGCCGCCGTACCGGAAGCTGTTGGCACAGGCGGTGAGTGCCGCCGATCTCCTGATCGGTGCCGTCCTTATTACCGGCGCCCGGGCACCACAATTGGTGAGCGTCGACATGGTCAAACAGATGAAGCGCGGTAGCGTCATCGTCGACGTTTCGGTCGACCAGGGCGGTTGTATCGCCACCACCCGACCGACCGACTATACCCAGCCGACCTACGTCCAGGATGGGGTCATCCATTTTGCCGTCACCAATATCCCCGGGGCCGTGCCGCGCACTGCCTCACAGGCCTTATCAGCGGCATTGCTGCCGTATGTCCAGCGCCTGACGGATCTGGGGCTGGATGATCCGGTCATCCAGACCGGGATCAATGTCCGGGGCGGCAAGATTGTCCACTCGGCAGTCGCCGGGGCGGTAAACTAGTCTGACGTAAATGCTTGGCTTTCCACACACAAAGAGGGAAAATGCCGGTTTGCGGCATTAAAATGGCAGGAATGTGGCCCAGGCAACCCGACTAAAACCCAAAAATCCGCCACTGGCACCGCGAATCACGCGGATGCTCAGGGAAGCAGCCCTCTTCGCCCTCGGGGCCCTGGCGCTCTATCTCCTGATCTCCCTGTGGACCTATCACCAGGCCGATCCCGCCTGGTCGCAGAGCACCGCAGCCAAGACCGTCCAGAATCTCGGCGGCAAATTTGGCGCCCTATTGGCCGATTTGCTGTTTACCCTGGTGGGCTATCTGGCCTATCTCTTCCCCCTGGGCCTCATTTTTGCCGCCTGGCGGGTCTATACCAATCGGCAGGAAGAGGCCGTCGTTGGCTTCAATCTCCGGCACAAGTTAGTAATTAGCACCGGTTTGGTCATGACCATTCTTGGCAGCTGTGGGCTGGCGGCGCTACATTTTAGCCGCCTCGGTGCCGACCTGCCATCTGGCAGCGGCGGGGTGCTGGGACAGGTGATCGCCAAGGGGCTGATCTATTATGTGAACTTTGTCGGCGCGACAATTTTTCTATTGGCCTTGTTATTATCCGGCCTGACCCTGTTGACCGGGCTGTCGTGGCTCCGGTTTATGGACCGCCTCGGCCAGCTTTTTTTCAGCCTGTTAAATGGGATCAGGCTGATTATCGCCGGTATCGTCGATCGCGCCATTGGCGTCCGGGCCCGCAGACGCCGACAGGAGATTGTCGCTGTGGAAAAAGAAGTGCTGGATAAACACGCGCAACCACCGCGGATCGAACCGGTCCTGGCCAAGCTCAAGCGCAGTGAGCGTGACCAGCGGGAACGCCAGGTACCGTTGTTTGCGACCCCGACGAACAGTGAGCTACCACCGTTGGCCCTGCTGGATCCGGCCGACAATAAACGCAATCCACACTTCTCCAAGCAGTCACTGGAAAGCATGGCGAAACTGGTGGAAAAGAAGTTGCTCGATTTCAATATCGAGGTCCATGTGGTTGCGGTCCACCCCGGTCCGGTGATTACCCGCTTCGAGATCGAACCGGCGCCGGGGATTAAGGCGGCCCAGATCAGCAATCTGGCCCGTGACCTGGCGCGATCGCTGTCAGTGGTGAGCCTGCGGGTGGTGGAGAATATCCCCGGCAAATCGGTGGTAGGGCTGGAGATCCCGAATGAATACCGGGAGATGGTGCGCCTGAGCGAGATCCTGTCTTCCCAGGCCTATGAGAGCAATCATTCGCCGATGACGCTGGCATTGGGTAAGGACATCAGCGGCAACCCGGTGGTCGCCGATCTGGCGAAGATGCCGCACCTGCTGATCGCCGGTACCACCGGCTCCGGTAAGTCGGTCTGCGTCAATGCCCTGATCATGAGCCTGGTATACAAATCCACCCCGGAACAGGTCCGCCTCATTATGATCGACCCGAAGATGCTGGAGCTGGCGGTCTATGAGGGTATTCCCCATCTGTTGGCGCCGGTGGTGACAGATATGAAACAGGCGGTCAACGCCCTGAAGTGGTGTATCTTCGAAATGGATCGTCGCTACCGGCTGATGGCGGCCCTGGGGGTGCGCAATATCGCCGGTTACAATCGCAAGGTTCTCGAGGCCGAAAAAGCCCGCAGACCCCTGCTGGATCCGCTGGTTGCACCCGGCGAGCCGGCCGAACCGTTGCAGACACTCCCGTATATCGTCATCCTGGTGGATGAGCTCGCCGATCTGATGATGGTGATCGGTAAAAAGATCGAAGAGGTCATCGCCCGGCTGGCACAGAAGGCCCGGGCCGCCGGCCTGCACCTGATACTGGCGACCCAGCGGCCGTCGGTCGACGTGATAACCGGCCTGATCAAGGCCAATTTCCCGACCCGGGTCGCCTTCCAGATGTCGTCCCGGGTGGATTCCCGCACGGTGCTCGACCAGATGGGGGCCGAGCAACTCCTGGGTCAGGGCGATATGCTCTACCTGGAGGCCGGTCAGGGGATCCCGACCCGGGTCCATGGGGCCTTTGTCGCCGATCACGAGGTGCACAAGGTTGCCCGTACCCTCAAGCAGGAGGCCAAACCGCTCTACAACAGCGATATTCTCGAGGGTATCAGTGACCAGGAAGGGGCCAGTGGCACCTTTATCATGCCCGGTGACGGTAGCGACAATGTTGATCCCCTGTATGATGAAGCCCTGCGCATCGTCACCGAGACCCGCCGGGCATCGATCTCCGGGGTGCAGCGGCGCTTGCGTATCGGTTATAACCGGGCCGCCCGCCTGATCGAGGAGATGGAACGGACCGGTGTCGTCGGTCCGCTGCAGACTAACGGCAGCCGTGAAGTACTGGCTCCACCGCCGGTATCGGTCGATTAATTAACTACAAATTCTAATGATGAAACACATCCTTGTATTTATTTTATTGCTGCCGCTGATTGCGCCCAGCGTCCAGGCGTCACCGAAAAACTTACAACGGTTTTTCAAACAGGTGCATACATTCAGCGCCCGTTTCAACCAGGTGGTTCTGGATGAAGGCCTGAACCGCTTACAGGAATCTTCGGGTACACTCTATATCCAGCGGCCGGGAAAATTCCGCTGGGATTACGACAGCCCGTTGAAACAATACATCATCGCCGACGGTAAAAAACTCTGGGTCTATGACGTCGAGTTACAACAGGTGGTAGTTCGCAAACTCACAGGCTCCCTCGGGCATACCCCGGCAATTCTACTGGCGGGGAAGGGCGCGCTTAGCGGTAACTTCAAGATCAGGCGGATGGACAATGCCGGCAAGCTCCAGTGGGTGCGGATGACGCCGAAATACAAGGATGGCGGCTATGAGGATATCCAGATCGGATTTGAGAATGGGCGTCTGCGGACATTAACCATGATCGATGGTTTCGGCCGCACTACCCGTATCACCTTCTACCAGACCAGGGAAAACAAGCGCATCAGCCCGAAACGATTTATCTTCAAGGTCCCGGCCAATGTGGACATCATTGGCCAATAGGTCCCGGCGGGAAATCCAGTGAGCTCACCGGCAACCACCGACCTCTTTGACGATAAGGTCGAGATACCCTGGCAGCCGCTGGCCGACCGCATGCGCCCCCGCACCCTGGATGAATTTTTTGGCCAGACCCATTTGCTGGGGCAGGACAAGCCCCTGCGACAGGCGATCGAAAGCCGGTTGTTGCATTCCATGATCTTCTGGGGCCCGCCTGGTACCGGCAAGACCACGCTCGCGCGCCTGATCGCCCAACAGTCGGATGCCAGCTTTATCGCCTTATCGGCGGTATTGGCCGGCGTCAAGGAAATCCGGGCGGCGATCGAACGGGCCCAGCAGGCCAAGGCCGAAGGCCGACCGACGGTGTTTTTCGTCGATGAAGTCCATCGCTTCAACAAGGCCCAGCAGGACGGATTTCTGCCCTATGTCGAGGACGGGACCTTCACCTTTATCGGTGCCACCACTGAAAACCCCTCGTTTGAGCTAAACAATGCGCTGTTATCGCGGGCACGGATATATGTCCTTAAGGCCCTGTCTGCGACCGAACTGGGACAAATCATTGACCAGGTGCTGGCTGACCAGTCCCGCGGTCTCGGTGGCCGCGACTTACGGTTGAGTGAACACGGCCGCTCCTTGTTGACCACGGCGGCCGATGGCGATGCCCGGCGGGCGCTCAACCTGTTGGAGATCGCCAGCGATCTGGCCGAGCAGGCCGAGGAGCAGACGTTGACCGATGCGCTCATGGAGGAGGTCGTCAGCGGTTCCAGCCTGCGGCGCTTCGACAAGGGCGGCGAGGCCTTCTACGATCAGATATCGGCATTGCATAAATCCGTGCGCGGCTCGGATCCCGATGCCACCCTCTACTGGCTGAGCCGGATGCTCGACGGCGGTTGTGATCCGCTTTACATCGCCCGGCGCCTGGTGCGAATGGCGAGCGAAGATATCGGTAATGCCGATCCGCGGGCCTTGCAGCTGACACTCAATGCCTGGGATGTCCAGGAGCGTCTCGGCAGCCCGGAGGGCGAACTGGCCCTGGCCCAGGCTGCCACCTATCTGGCAAGCACCGTCAAGAGTAATGCGGTCTATGCTGCCTATAAGGCGGCCATACAGGATGCACGGCAATTCGGTTCAGCCGAGGTGCCGCTGCATTTGCGTAATGCACCGACCAGGCTGATGAAGGAACTCGGTTATGGTCAAGGCTATCGTTATGCCCATGACGAGCCCGATGGTTATGCTGCCGGTGAACGCTATTTTCCGGACGACATGCCGGCCCGACAGTATTACTATCCGACCGATCGTGGTTTTGAAAAAAAGATTGCCGAACGCCTGGCAAATTTAAAATTATTGAATAAAAAACATAGCAAAAAAGAGGAACAAGAATGATTAGCACCTTGTGGAAGTTGCCGGGTTTGATGTTGGTGTTGTTGTTGCTTACGGCACCCGGAATCCAGGCCGTAAGCGATGATTATCAACGGGGCGTCCAAGCCTTCGAGCAAAAGAATTACCGGCTCGCCCTGCGTCTGTTAACCCCTGTCGCCAGGAATGGCAATGTCGATGCACAGTACCGCGTCGGCCGGATCTATGAGAAAGGCTATATCGGCCGGCGCGATAATGCCAAGATGGTTTATTGGTATCGTTTGGCGGCTGCCGGTAATCACGGCAAGGCCCAGTACAAGCTGGCCGTCGGTTATGCCCGCGGTCTGGCAGGTCTGCGGCGGGATGAAAAGCGGGGCGCGCAATACCTGATCCGATCCGCCAATAATGGCTATCGTCGGGCGATGAAGGTCCTGGCCCGAGCCTATAAAGCTGGCAAGTATGGTCTGCCGCGAGACAAGGGCAAGGCCCGCCATTGGTCCAGGCGCTATGAACAGACTAAATAATAAAAACCAGGAAATATGAAATTGTTGGTAGCGATTGCCGGTGGCGGTGCGCTCGGCGCCCTCATGCGCTACGGCCTGACCAAGTGGATGGTGCTGTTATTCGGTAAGGGTTTTCCCTACGGCACACTGGCGGCCAATATCAGTGGCTCATTCCTGATGGGGTTGATGTATGTGTTTTTTGTCGATCGCCTGGATATTGCCGAGGAATGGCGCTTCGCCATCTTGACCGGTCTCCTCGGAGCCTTCACCACGTTTTCCACCTTTTCCGTTGAAACCATTAATCTATTGCAAGAAGGGACCTATATGAAGGCGGGGCTAAACGTTATCCTCAGTGTCATCCTCTGCCTGTTTGCAGCCTGGTTCGGTATGATGATGGGCAGACAGATATGAAAAGCAAAGAAGTCACTATTGTCAGAATGTATTTAACCGAGGGTGAACATCGTCTGCATGCCCTTATGGAGAAACTGCATGATGACCTCAAGGTGCATGGCGTTACCGTTTTTCGGGGTATCACCGGCTTCGGTAAATCGGGGAAAATGCATTCCTCCACGCTGCTGGATGTTTCTATGGATCTGCCACTGGTGATCGAATTCTTTGACGAACCGGAAAAGGTGAAACAGATCCTGGCAGGACTCAAGGATAATTTTGAACCGGGTCATGTCGTCTTTTGGAATGCCCGGGTAAATTCAGAATAAAAAACCATTTGCTTTAAATGCTAGACCCGAAACTGCTAAGAACCGACCTCGATGGGGTGGCCAAACGCCTGTCTGCCCGGGGATATACGCTTGGTGTCAAGCGCATCCAGGAGCTCGAAGACAAACGCAAAGCCATCCAGATCAAGACCCAGGAGTTACAGAACAAACGCAATACCCGGTCCAAGGCCATCGGCCAGGCCAAGGCGGCGGGCAAAGATAGCGTAGCCTTGATGAAAGAAGTAGCCCATCTCGGCGATGAATTGAAGACCGCTGAATCCGACCTGGCCGGTGTCCAGAGTAAATTACAGACGATCCTCGCTGGTGTCCCCAACCTTACCCATGAAAGCGTGCCGGCAGGCAAGGATGAGCGCGACAATGTAGAAGTACGGCGCTGGGGCCAGCCGCCTGAATTTGATTTTAAACCAAAAGATCATGTCGATCTTGGCGAGGGGCTGGGGCAGTTGGATTTCGAGGCCTCTGCCAAGATTACCGGCTCGCGCTTTGTTTTCATACAGGGACCGCTGGCCCACTTGCACCGGGCGCTGATCCAATTCATGCTGGATCTGCATACCCAGGAACACGGTTATACCGAGGCCTATGTGCCTTATATCGTCAATGCCGACAGCCTCTATGGCACCGGGCAGTTACCGAAGTTCGAGGAGGACTTGTTCGCGTTGGCGATCGACGATCCCTTTTATCTGATTCCGACCGCCGAAGTGCCGCTGACGAATTATGCCCGCGACACGATACTTGAGGCGGATCGGCTGCCGCTGAAATTCTGCGCTCATACCCCGTGTTTCCGTAGCGAGGCCGGTTCCTATGGCAAGGATACCCGTGGCATGATCCGGCAGCACCAGTTCGAGAAAGTAGAGCTGGTGCAACTGGTCAGACCGAATGCCTCTTACGAGGCCCATGAAGCACTGACCAACCATGCGGAAACGGTCTTGCAGCGCCTGGAATTACCTTACCGGGTAGTCAATCTATGTACCGGTGATATTGGTTTTTCGGCGGCCAAGACTTATGATCTGGAGGTGTGGCTACCCGGTCAACAGGCCTACCGGGAGATCTCTTCTTGCAGTAATTTCGAGGACTTTCAGGCGCGCCGGATGCGCGCCCGCTGGCGCAATCCGGACAGCGGTAAACCGGAACTCCTGCATACCTTAAATGGCTCCGGCCTGGCAGTCGGGCGGACACTGGTCGCGATCATGGAAAACTACCAGGATGAATCGGGAAATATCGCTATCCCCAAGGTATTGCAACCGGCTATGCAACAACAGACGGTCATTACAAAGCAGAATTAAATAGGGGTATACTTACACATCAGTCGGGCTACGGGACCTGGTCCGATACAAATAACAAATCGGGGGAAAGCTGTAGTTGCGGACGCTACTGGTCCTGGCAGTAATCACGACTGTCTTGTCGATAAATTCCGTCTCCGCGGAAGGAAATGCCTATCCCACCCTGGAGAGTACCTACAAAGACCACACCCGTGCGGTAGCGCTTGCCCGTGACGGCCACTACAGCGCCAGCCTGGAGATACTCCGGCGTCTGCTGGCCGCCTATCCCGATAATTATCCCCTGCAACGGGACACCGCCATGATCAGCGCCTGGAAGGGTGACTGTCGGCAGGCACACCGCTACTTCCGGCGGATTCGCAGTAATCCAAAAAACAAACCTTACCTGTTAGAGGTGATCGGCGAGTGTATGCTCGCCCAGGGCAGAAACCGGGATGCCATCGCCTTGGCAACGAAATGGCGGAAGCGTTACCCGGACAGTAGTGAGTTGAAATTCATGCTGGAAAAGGCGCGGGTGGCCGAGACTGCAGATCGCAACACCAGCCCGGTGTTTGAGGTCCAGTCGAAGTCCGATGAGTCCGATCAGGGATTTTTAGTGCTGATGCTACGTACAGAGTTCAGCATTCAGGTGGCGCCGGGGACCCGCCTATTCGGTGCGCATTATCTGACCCGTGCGCGTGATGCCTCGTTGCAATCTGGTGAGCAAGACCGTATCGGGGTCGGTGTGCGGCACAAGTTTTCGTCGGCCTATTTTATCGAACAGTCTTTCTCCAAGGATATCAACCAGGACGGGCAGGGCAGAAGTGCCACCCTGTTTCAATACACGCCCAGCGATACCTGGAAATTCGAGGTGTCTTATACCAATTTCTCTCTGGATATCCCGATCCGGGCGCAGGCGGATAATATCGACGCCAAAGAGCAAGCGGCTAAAGTGACCTTCGATCTCGATGAGAGCTGGTACTGGCATCTATCCATGGAGCGCTTAAATTTTTCCGACAGTAACCGTCGCCGTGCATTGTATACGGAAATCAGTTATCCAGTAGAGAAGAAGCCGCTTCGCAGACAACGGCTCGGCCTGGAAATCTATGGCTCGAGTAACACCCTAAGGAACGCCGTCTATTTTAACCCCAGTCGGGACCGCAGCATTACCCTGGCGCATCAGATTGAATTCTTGAGAAAGGAAACCCGTTTCAGGGCCCGTACCGACCGGATATTGCTGGACTTCGGTAGCTATTACCAGCAGGGATTCGGTACCCATAGCCGCTGGGGCCTGGGTTTCCAACAGGAATTCGTGCTAACAGATGCCAGTGAGCTTGAGTACGGTATACGATTTGCACGTAATGTCTATGACGGTACTCGTGACAATCAGGCAGGTTTTGAGCTGAAATTTAGGATGAGATTCTAATTATGATACGGCTACTGGTTGGCGCAGCACTGGTCGTTTTTTCTCTGGCAGCCCGGGCGGGAGAAATCAGTGTTCTGGTCTATCATGATATCTCGCCGAAACAGAGTGACGATGAATTTACCGTCAGGTTGGCTGATTTTCGTTTCCAGATGCACTATCTGCAGCAACACGGTTACCGGCCGATCAGCCTGCAATATCTGCGCAAGGTGCAGCGAGGAAAAGCAGAGCTGCCGAAGAAGGCCGTGCTCCTGACCTTTGATGATGGGTTCAAGAGTTACCAGCGGTATGTCGTGCCGCTATTAAAAAAACACGGTTTCCCCTCAGTCGTCAGTGTCGTCACAAGCTGGATGGCAGGCAGGAACATCCCCGACGAATACCGGGGCAAGGTCATGGATCGTGCCGAGGTGCGCCGTGTCAGCCGACAACCCCTGGTTGAGGTCATCTCCCATTCCCATGATATGCATTATGGTGTGCCCTCCAATCCCCAGGGTAATGAAGAAGCGGTTGCCATTACCCGTGAATATAATCCACGCAACCGGCGTTACGAGAGCGAGCGCACCATCAGGCAACGGATAAAACAAGACCTGTTGCAATCGAGACAGCAATTAAGGGCGGTGACGGGACGGTTGCCGTTGGCCATCGCCTGGCCCTATGGGCAATATAACCAGATGCTGGTCGACGAGGCGCGGCGTCTGGGTATGGTTTACTACCTGACCCTGGATGATACACCGGCACGGCTTGTTGATCTGCCACGGATCAACCGTGTGTTGGTACGCAATTTTTCAGATAAGCATGAGTTTGTCGATGTCTTGCGCTACCGGAAACAAAAAGGCTTTCAGTATCGCTTTATCGAGATAAACCTCGATCGCTTTATCGGCAAATCACGCAAACGTCAAGAACGGATGTTGTCTGCTCTGATCCGGCGCATCGAGCTTCTGGGGGTGAACACCGTCATTTTGTCACCCTTCAGTCGTAGCGGCCGCTATGCCTTTTTCCATAATCAGCAGGTCCCCGTTATCAATAACATCTTGAATCGTATACTGCATCAGGTCCGGGTACGCAATGACAGCCGTCTCTATCTTAAACTCCCACTGACGCTGAAACAGGGAGATCCCGCGTCTGTCTATCGGGACCTGGCGCGACTAAATCGCTTTCACGGCGTCATATTTACCGGTAGGTACGATAAAACGCGCTTAAGGCGCTTGATTAGCGTGATCCGTTATTACCGGCCGGCAGTGCGCTTTGGTCTGGCGACGACCGCAAAATTACCAGCCGGTATCGACTTTCGTTATCGGCGGCAGCCAGTGAACATTGAGAACCGGCGTTTCCGTGAACTGATGCGTCAAGTCAGTAAAAATCCGAAACCAGATTTTATTGTTTTAACCCAGTACAAACAGGATCCATGGCTGTTGGCGAAACGCATGCGCTCATTGCGGTCTTATGGCATTCGTGATTTTGGATTTACCGACAGAATCTCTAACCAACCGTTATTGGATCCCGCAGACATTGCCACGGAAATACAGCAACGGAGTTTTATCAAGGTCAAGCAGCGATGATCAAGGCGTTATTTTTCTTCGTTTTCTTCTACCCATTATTCATGGCCTTTTTCTGGATGATGGGGTCGATATTCTTTTTTGCCAGACGGGAACGCAAGGAACGCCAACGTCCGCAGCTCGAGGTTCACCCCCGCGTTTCCATTCTGGTCCCCTGTCACAATGAGGCGGTGGGGATACGTGACACCGTCCAGCTACTGGCAGAGAACAATTACCCGAATTTCGAGATTATTGCCATCAATGACGGCAGTACCGACAAAACCGCTGATATCCTCGAGGCCTTACTGGAAGAAGTCGATCGTCTACGCGTAGTAACCCTGTCGCATAATTACGGTAAAGCCATGGCCCTCAAGGCCGGGGCCTATGTCAGCAATGCCGAATTCCTGATGTGTATCGATGCCGATGCGCTACTCGACAAGAATGCCCTGTTCTGGATGATGCAGCATTTTATTACTGGACCCCGTGTGGGGGCGGTCACCGGTAACCCGCGCGTGTTTAACCGGCGTGGCCTGTTATCCCGTATCCAGATCGGTGAGTTTTCCGCTATTGTCGGTATGGTCAAACGCAGCCAGCGCAATATTGGTAATATATTTACTGTCTCCGGTGTGAACGCCTGTTTCCGTAAATCGGCCCTGCACAGTGTCAATTATTGGTCACCAGAAACCGTTACTGAAGATATTGATGTCAGCTGGAAACTGCAGATCAATCACTGGGAGATCCGTTATGAACCGCGGGCGCTGACCTGGATCCTGGTGCCCGATACGATACCGGCCTTGTGGCGTCAGCGCCTGCGCTGGGCCCGTGGCGGTATTGAGGCGGCGATAAAATACTTTCGTAATATGTTTAAATGGGAGCGACGCCGGATGTGGTCGGTGTATGTCGAATATCTGGTCGGTACGCTTTGGTGTTATGCTTTTACCCTCACGGTTATTTTCTGGGCAGCGACCAATTTTTTGCCTGCAGGCACGTGGCCGCAGGCCCTGGCCGTACCCACTCTACTGCCAGGATGGACCGGCGTGATTCTGGCAGTGGTCTGTCTGCTGCAGTTTACGGTCGGCCTGAGTCTTGATTCCCATTACGAGCGTCGCGGTTTGCTGCGCTATCTATTCTGGGCCATCTGGTATCCCGCGGTCTATTGGTTGATCACGGCGGCGACCACTGTGGTTGCTGTGCCAATGGGATTGATGCAACGGGGCCATACCCGCTATGCCGTCTGGCAGAGCCCAAAACGGAAAATCGGATGAAGAGAAAAAGCCTAACTAGGAGATATCGAGACTCGGAACGGCGTCAGTATTTCAAGCCGGAATCGGATACGATAGTTACCCTGGAAGTTATTATCACGATCATTTTCTGGGGGCTGTGGGCCTATCTAATTGCCCCGTTGTTGAGTGTCGGGCTGTGGCTGGCCGGGATATATTTGTTCAAGGACCGAATACTCTCCATGGGTGGCTATGAGGCCTTTATAAATCAGGCGGTAAACTATGGTTATGTCATCCTTCTCATGGGCATTGTTTTGTTCTCCTGGGTAGTATGGAACCAGCAGCGTTATGGCAAACGAAACCAAAGAACTGTTATCCCCGAGCATGTCAGCAGTTACGATACCGGCCACATTACCGGACTCAATGAACAGAGTATCGAGGTACTCAAGACCAGTCGAAATATCATTATCCATTATGGCGAAGACAGCCAACCTGTCATCGAAGCGGTCATGGATGACCAATTGACCCCAATCGACCCGGAACAGACGAATTAATTTTTTCTGCAGATAGCTAGCGGAAAATACAGATACTAGCATCTAGTCCCTAGCGACTAGTACAATAGGGTGGGTGTGCGCCCCAGGGACGCTTGGTCACTTTGTTCGGGCGCCCACCCAACCAGGATTACTAGATACTAGTTCCTAGGGACTAGTTACTAAGTTTGGAGAGGTGGCTGAGTGGTTGAAAGCGGCGGTCTTGAAAACCGTTGAGGGGAAACCCTCCGGGGGTTCGAATCCCTCCCTCTCCGCCAAAAATAGAAAGACCCCATCTGGGGCCTTTCTATTTTTTACGTGAGCGGAGGATTTGATGAGAACCCTGGTGAGAATCCCGACGCACAAGGATGTGCTAGTGCCGCGAAGGCCAAGGATGGCCGAGAGCGGCCTCCCTCTCCGCCAATTATATTGTGTCGCCGACGGCGATATTAAAAAATTATTATGCCGGATTTCGCCCGCCTTGCGGGTCCCCTGCGTGCGGCGGGAAAATCGGCGTTCACCAACTCGCTCATTTCTAAAAACGAAATGGGGCTCTATACGGGGCTCACTTTAATCCGATTTTCCCTTCGTACTCGGCTCTTTAGGGGCTAAGTCAAAACATGTTAGTCGCTGCGCGACTGACAAGGATAGACGAGAGCGACCTCGCTCTTAGTATGGGATGTACCCGAGTCAATCCCTG
>FXBF010000344.1_pt1 | contig 15713 bp, 10 predicted proteins | sample 5335321 | NCBI WGS metagenome assembly FXBF01 (sample SAMEA103928391, study PRJEB20085) | sediment metagenome | isolation source: sediment
GTCGCCCTCGACCGGCTGGTGCCGGACAGGCGCGGTTTCAAGGTGTTTGCCTGGTACCGCGACTGGGCGGAATCGATCGAGCAGCGATTTAATGGCGGCAAACGCGTGCATGGTGTCAGCGCCGTCATGTTGGCAATAGTGCCGATTCTCGTGGGCGTCGTGCTGATCCGCTACATTCTTGGTGAGTTGGGCTGGATACTCCAGTTCACCTTTGACGTGGTGATTCTCTACTTGTGCCTGGACATCTGTCGTCTGGGAAAGGTGGCGGGTTCGGTCTCCGAGGCGCTTCAGGCGGGCAAGGTGCAGGAGGCGGACCAGCGGCTGCGGGAATTGAACGGCAAGGGCGCGCCGGATTTCACCGAGGCCGGCATTGCCCGTACCACGGTGGAGGCCGTTTTGAAGCAGGGCAATTCGCTCGTTATTTCCCCCATTTTCTGGTTTATCCTGCTTGGGCCCCTCGGTGCGGTGTTGCAGCGACTGGCCTGTATCCTGGACATGATGTGGGGCCACCGTTACGAGCGTTTTGTTGAATTCGGATGGGCGGCGGCGCGTTTTGATGATCTGCTAGGGTGGGTGCCGGCGCGCATCACGGCATTGAGTTACGCCATCATGGGCAGTTTTGAAGACGCGCTGCATTGCTGGCGTCAACGGGTCGGCGTCTGGTCGGATATCAACAGTGGTCCGCTGCTCGCTTCCGGATTCGGCGCCATGCACCTGCAAGAGTGCGACACCGGCTTGGAGGGTGAGTATGAGGAAAGGCCCGCGGATTTAGCCGTCATTCCGGACGCCGGTCATGTGCAGCGCGCCATGGCGCTGGTTTGGCGGGTGCTGCTGTTCTGGCTGGGTGTGGGGGTTCTGATGGCCGGCGCCCACCTTGCTGGCGTCTTTTCCGGTTAATATCCCCCGGACCATTTGGTTACTATTCAAGTCGTGCACGGTGGTGGGCACGCCTTCCCTACTTATGTTTCATGCTCCCGCCCTGTGAGGAAATGTAACCGCCATCGAATGGGGACCGTATGAAGTTTTGTCGCCCTCTTCTCATCTTGTGCCTGGCTATACCGCTCTATGCGTTTGCCGGGATCAAGGTCAAAGATGCGACGGGGATGGCCGTCATCCTGGAAAAGCCGGCCCGGCGTATTGTCAGCCTGGCGCCGCATATTACTGAGATGCTGTATGCGGCCGGTGCGGGAAGTCATGTGGTCGGTGCGGTGGAATACAGCGATTACCCTGAGGCGGCAAAAGAGATTCCGCGCGTAGGTAGTGGCGCCGGCCTGGACCTGGAAGCCATCGTCGCGCTGCGTCCGGATTTGATTGTCGCCTGGCAAAGCGGCAATCCGACCTGGCAGGTCGAGCGTCTGAAAACGCTGGGATTCTCCATCTATGTCACCGAGCCGAGACGCATGCAGGACATCGCGAAGGACATCGAGCGCTTGGGACAGCTTGCCGGGACAAGCGCGGTTGCCGACAAGGCAAGCCGTGTCTTTCTCGATGAATACAGGAAGCTGCGTGACCGTTATGCCCAGCGACCCAAGGTCACCGTTTTTTATCAAATACTGGACCCATCCTTGATGACGGTGAATGGTGATCACTTGGTCAGCGAAGTAATTCGCCTGTGCGGGGGGTACAATATATTTTCTGATCTGCCGATACTGGCTTCAGTGGTGGGTAGCGAAGCAGTGCTGCAGGCAAACCCGAAAGTCATTATTGCGGGAGGAACCCAAAGCGCATGGCGGCGCTGGCGCGCGTACTGGCGGCGCTGGACGCAGCTTGACGCAGTACGAAATAATCAACTGTATTTTATTCGCGCTGAACTGATTCACCGCCACAGCCCGCGTATCTTGGAAGGAAGCAAAATACTGTGTGAGGCGCTGGAACAGAGCCGATCCGAACGTAAGTAACAAGCGCTCTCAAGAGGGAAGCAACAAAATTTTGCCTCCTATCTCATTTCTGATTTTTTCTCGGTTGCCATTGCATATCCGACTGTCCGGCCTGCGCATTCAGGTACCGGGCCACAACAAATAGGAAGTCGGAGAGACGGTTGAGGTATTTCACGGCGTTCTCGTTGATTCTTTCGGTTTTACTCAGCCGAATAACGCCGCGTTCTGCGCGTCGGCAGACGGTGCGTGCAAGATGACATGTCGCAGCGGCCGGGCAGCCGCCCGGCAGAATAAACTCCTTGAGCGGGGAAAGATCGGCGTTCAGTTTATCGAGAATAGTTTCCAGGCCCGCAATATCTCCCTCGTTGATCACAACGCGGCGTGGGATGGATAACTCACCACCGAGTTCAAAGAGTGTATGTTGGATCTTGGTCAGATAACCACTGACTTCAGAGGGTAACTTTTGGGAGAGCAGCACACCCAGGACGCTGTTAAGTTCGTCCACGGTGCCGTAGGCTTCCACCCTCAGACTGTCCTTGGCCACACGCGCGCCATCACCCAGACCGGTGGTGCCGTCATCGCCGGTACGGGTGTAGATTCTGGATAACCGGTGTCCCATGTCAGCGCTCCAGCAGACGATAGATGACGGACAGTTGCATATCGAGTGAGCGCCCTTGCAACCATAATTTCGCTTCTGCCAGCCTCCCGATCCTACCGATCGAATCGAGCGCCGATTTATCCAACACGTAATAGCCGGAGCTGCGCGCGACGTGTATTTTATCCAGGCGCCCGTCATCGCCCACATGAAACCCTACAAGAACCGTGCCTTGCCATCCTCGCTGCCGCGCAATAGTCGGATAAGCGAAATTGCGTGCAAGGTCCGTAATGAGGCGTGCGCGGATTCTGGCCATCACCGAATTCCGGCGAGTGCCGCTGCTTGTCTCAACGGCAGTTGTGACTCGGACATTGGAACGTGCCGGTGCCTGTATGGCGGCGCGCGTCGCCGTCTCTTCAGGATGGCGTGTTCTAGAAAATGTACCCTTATCAGCTTCGGTATGAACCGCCCTGTTTTTCATGCGTGAGACACGTTGCGGCGCGGGCTGCGCAGGTGCAGCCGCATTCTGTCGGTCGAGCGGCGCAACCAATGTGACAGACAGCACGCTTTCTTGATGACCCATGAAAAACGGCTTGGGAAGCCATAGTGCCAATGCCGCGAAATGCAGCGCGAGCGAGGCCAGCGCGAAACGTGCAAGTTGCGCCTTGTTACCGATTGGCAAGGTTTCCGGTAACGTCATGGTTTGCGCGGCTGGTAGGCTAGTGTGATGAAAATGCTGCGGCCCGGCGAATTGTAGGTCTTGATGGTCTGGTATTTCTTGTCCAGAAGGTTCTCGATGCGGCCTCGCACCTGCCAATTGCGAGAGAGAGGATAAAGGGCGCGCAGATTCAGGACTGTGTAGCCGCCGATCCGTTTGGTGTTGGCTGCATCGTCGAACCGAGGGCCTTGGGCGATCAGGCCGATGCCGAACTGCACCTGCCCCAGGCGGCGATCCAGATCGAGTTTGGCGCTTTTTTTAGCGCGGCGTGCCAGTCGTTTCCCCGTCGACTCGTCTTTCGGGTTGACAAAAGACAGTCCGGCACTGGCGGTCCAGCTAGCCACTGTTGTTGACACTTCAACTTCAAGGCCTTTTATATTTGCCTTGCTTATGTTTTGCGGTATAAACGAACTGTCCAGGGCGATCAGGTTATCGATGGTTGTGCGGTAGGCATACACGGCCCAGTTCATCCCGGCTTCTTTTGATTTTAAGCCGACCTCGATACTTTTTGATTCTTCGGGTTTGAGATTGGGATTGCTGAATCCAGGAAAGTACAAATCATTGAAGGTAGGCGCCTTGAAGGCCGTGCCGTAGGAAGCGATCAGGCGGTACCTGTCGGTTAGAGCGTATCCCCATCCGATGTTTCCCGTGCTTTGTTGACCGAACTGTTCGTTATCGTCAGTGCGCAGGCTTACGAGCAAATCGTGCCGACCCAAGTTGCCTTGGTACTGGCCGAACAGGGCCGCGTTATTGCGCGAGCTCTTGTCATAGGCGGTGGTGCTGTCAACGAGATCTTCCAAGTAATCATATCCCAATGTGAGCACATGACCTTTGGCAATACTCACGTCGTTTTGCCAGGAGAACTGGCGGCGTTTGGTATTGAAACGGGTCCGAGATATCGTCCCATCGGCGCGGAAATTCAGCCTTTCATCCAGGCTGCGGCCCAAAGAGATTGAGGTGTGCCAGCGGGACATTGGATTGAATCGCAGTATAGCCCCGGCCGCTTGCTGAGTGAAATCCACCTCGTCGTTGCCGCTTGAGTCGAATTCATTGTTCCCCTCGGCATGCAGGGCGTGAAACTCAATTTCCATACCGTTGTCGAAGCGCTGGCCAAAACGGGCACTGAGGGAGCGATTGTCATACCCGTCCCTATCAGGTTGATCGATCAGCGTTCCGAATTCTACCACCGGCTCGCGGGCGTCAATGCCACTGGTGGTAAGTTGGCTGGCGGAGAGGTTATACCAGGTATTCTCCGTGGCACCGGAGAACCCGCCGCTGATCTCGTTGGTGTTATAAGAACCGGTACTGACGATCGCCCATGGCTGCAATGGACCTCTGCCTTTCCGGGTGAAGATCTGAATAATGCCGCCCATGGCCTCGGAGCCATACAGGCTGGAACGCGGGCCGCGCACGATTTCGATACGGTCGATCTGAGAGAGCGGGAGAAATTCCCATGACGGCGGTGCTGTTGTGGCCGATCCGATCTTGACGCCGTCGATTAGAACCAGGACATGCCCGGAATTCGTCCCACGCAGAAAAAGCGAAGTCTGTTTTCCGTAGCCGCCGGAAATGGAAAGGTCCACGCCGGGAATGCCGCGCAGAAGTTCCGGCAGACTGCGTGCCTGGCTGCGCTCGATGTCTTCACGTCCGAGAACGGTGACCGAGGCAAGGGATTCGTCCGCCGTGACGGCGGTGCGCGTGGCGGTGACGATCACGGTATCTGGGTCGGTAACATCCGCGGGAAGAGGGGGCGGCGAAATGGCAAACGCCGCAGCCGCGGCGAACAGAAATGATGAACGTTGCATTATTTTTCCTCCGCAATCTGCGCGCACCCACGCAGACATTGATCAAGGTGTACGGAGGAAAGAGCACAATGCGGGGAAAGCCATTGTCGCCCGTGCCGCCCTCCGCAACACTGTGTCGGGTTGCATCAGGCCGGTCTCCGGGCTCACGAGCGGGATTGACTCCCAGGCTCCGCACCTTCCCGTGTTCTAATACACAGTGGCGGTTTGTGACGCGGGCCTTTACTCGTTTACCGTTGCGGGGGCAGCGCCGGGCTTGTCTTGAATTATTACCGCAGAGCACGCAGAGTGTTTTGAAATTAAAACGTTCTTCTCTGCAATCTTGGGTGTTCTGTGGCGCATATTTCGAAACGCACCGGCTTCCCGTTTCATTCCTCAGACGGATGTCTTTGGAACACCTGAAGCTACTGAGCAAAATGCTCGTGCGCCATACTAAGTGTGGGTATGGTGCTTGTCAACCGGATAAAAAACAGTTTTTTGCTACATGAGGGCGCGGACCAGGGGTGAGGCGGATTTCGGTAACGATCCGGTGGACCGTTACCCCGACATGATCGGCGCACCGTAGAGTAACCCCTGGGCATTGCGGATACCTATTTTTTGCAATGCCTTTTGTGTCGCCTCGTTTTCCACGCTTTCGGCGATGGTTTCCATTCCGAAAGAATTCGCGAGTTCGTGAATATGCGCCACGATTTTGTGATCCGCTTCGCTTTCCAACATGCCGCGTACGAAAGATCCCTCTATCTTCAGGTAATCGGGACGAAACCGATTTAAGAAATTGTAGGTGGAATAACCGCTGCCAAAATCGTCCAGCGCAAGTTTACAACCGAATGTACGCAGCTTCTGAATATCTTTGCGCAGGGCATCGCTGAATGGAATGCTCCCGCGCTCGGTGATCTCGAGGGTAATTGAACGGCCGCTGTCGCAGGCGGGTTTAAGCAGCTGCCCCAGTTCCTTGACGAAGTCTCTGTCATTAAACGAACACAGATCCACATTGAGAAACAGCGCCTGTTCCTTAGAGGTGGTATTCAGCGCTGTACGTATGATATGCAGATCAACATCGCGCGTAAGCCCAAGCTCTTCCGCAACGGTGATGAAATCCTTGGCCTGGATGATGGAGCCGTCGAGCCGCATGCGCGCCAGCACTTCGTAGGCGACCGGCTGGCCGCTTTGCATGTTGCAGATGGGCTGGAAGGCGGGGTGGATGTTGCCCTGTTCCAGGGCATTTCGCAGTTGAAAGCCCTGGTTGAAAATGGACATCATCGCTTTGCTGATGTCGGGGGAGAGAACCTCGATGCGGTTGCGGCCGTGTTGTTTGCTGTGATAGAGCGCCACGTCCGCCGCGCTGACCAGATCCTGCGCGTTCTCACCGTGTGTCGGCGCCTCGGCCACACCGATGCTGGATTGAAGCTGGAGGTAGCCGACTGGAAGCGGGACACGGGTTTCGTTGATCTTTGCATGCAGTTTCTGGGCAATGCGGGTGGCGTTTTCCAGATCGGTATTCTTCAACACCATAGCGAATTCATCGCCCGCCATGCGCGCGATATAGTCATTGCGTCTGACCTGTTGCCTGAGCAGGTGCGCTGTGGTTCGTAGCACTTCATCACCGAAAGGATGGCCGTAGGTGTCGTTGATGAACTTGAACCCGTCGAGATCGATCAACAGCAGGCATATGGACCGATTCTTGGACAAATGGTCTGAAAGAATCACCTCAAGCTGGGTATCAAAATGCCGGCGGTTGTAAAGCCCGGTGAGTGGGTCGGTAACGGACATGTGGTAGAGCTCGTCCTGGTATCTGCTCAAGAGGTGGTTTAATTCAACGCTTTTTGTAATGTCTCCCAGGGTTCCGATAATGCCGGTGAAATTGTCGGAGGAGTCTGTCTGGACGCTGGCTTCCAGCGTTACCCACAGGCGTTTTCCCACCACCGTCCGCAGCGAGATTTCGCGATTCTTTTCATCCAAGCGGTCCAGTGTGCCAACGTTGAAATCACGGATAACGTCATCGTCCAAGAGAAAGTCGGTGAATGATTTTCCGAGCGAATTTTCAATTGAAAAACCGGTAAGTGTTTCCCAGGCGGGATTTAGAAAACTGATTCGGCCGTCCGGATCCAGCTCGAACAGAATTTCGTGCATACCGTTGATGAGCTTACGCAATCTGCCTTCGCTATACTCCAACAGTTCACGTGTCTCCTCCAGACTACGAATGTGGTGGTGCATGGCGATTGAGCCGTCGGTGAAGGCCTGATTGAGTTCCTGGATATCGCGGCTGTGGGATTCGATCAATTTGATTTTCGGCTTCCAGTTGCCCCGCGAAAACTCGCGCGCCCATTCCGTCAAGGGCTTGAGCGGCGTGGTGAACCGGCTCAGCAGGATGTAGGCCAGCGCGAATGTCAACAGCAACAATCCGATCGTGATGAGCACGCTGTTCCTCACAATCTCCCTGATGCTCTCATTCAGGGGTTTCTGGGAAAGCGTGACCTCCACTTTGCCCACCAGGAGGCCGTTGCTGATAATTTCCGAGGAAAGCGTTTCGGCTTTACCGGAATACCCCGTCAACACCTGTGTCAGCCATGTCGCTTGTTCCTGTTCATAGGTCTGTTCAAACAATTCCGAACCGGTCTCGTCGGTGATGCGGATGCCTGCAATCGTGGAGTCCGTGGCGAGATGGCGCATGTAGCCGGCCAATGCGGTGATGTCATATGACTCCACCATGTCCCGGATGACCGGTTTTATCGTGTGAATCAGGCCCTGCCCCAGTTGTTTTTGCGCTTCCAACTGGGCGCTGACGGTTTGTTTGGTGAGTGTCAGGGTAATCAGCGTGGCGGCCAGCAAAAGCAGGGCCGTGAAGACAAGCGTCAATTGTGTACGCAGGGTTCCCGAGAAGCGTGGTATCCGGAGCACGCTACAGATACCGCCGGGGAAGGGTGGGGACGACACCGGCCAGGAGGAAAAGCTCCTTGCCGATTTGGGTTATGCATGCCACCAATGCTACGTGCCTCATTATGGCCGGCAAAAGTATAACATGATATGAATTTTTAAATCATTTTTTGCATGACCTAGCATAGGTTACGCCGGCAGATAATACCGGTCGTCGCCGGCATCGATTTCCCGCAGGGGACAATGATACAGCCGCTCGAGGATGGTCCTGTTTAAGATTTCGGCAAGCCTGCCGTGGATGCAATCACCGTCACCAAACAGAAGAACACCGTGACTGCAGTAACGGGCGGCAAGGTTCACGTCATGTAAGACGAACAGATTCATATTGCCCGGCCGATTCGTGCGTTCCGCCAGTAACCGCAGGACCTGTGCCTGATGACGCAGGTCGAGGTGATTGGTGGGTTCGTCCATCAGACAGAGCGGCGCGTCCTGGACGAGCAGCGTGGCGATCTCCACCCGGCGTCGTTCGCCGCCGGAAAGCGTGGTCAGCGGTCGTTGCGAGAATCCCGTCAGGCCCATGGCCGACAAGGCCCTTTCCGTCATTTGCACGTCTTGATCGCTTTCCCATTCCCAGCGATCGAGATGTGGATGCCGGCCGGTCAGCACGGTTTCCATGACCGTGGTCGGGAATGCCGCCTCATAGTCCTGAAACAGCACCCCGAGTCGCTTGGCCCGTAACCGTGGCGGGTAGGTATGGATGTCTTCCGCGTCCAGCAGTACGCGACCGCCGTCGGCGGGCCTCAGCCCGGCCAGGGTGTGCACCAGGGTGGTTTTGCCGCTGCCGTTGGCGCCGAGAATGGCCCAATTCTCCCCTTCATGGAATGCAACACTCAAGTCCGTGCACAAGGTCCGGTCTGCGACCGCGAGCGTGAGCTTGTGCGTCTCGAGCAGGGCCATGGTCAGCGGGTGCCAGGAAGGGAGATGGTGCGGGAGAGGAGGTAGAGAAAGACCGGCACCCCCAAGAGCGCCGTCAGCACCCCCACCGGCAACTGGATCGGCGCAAACAGGCTGCGGGCCAGCGTATCGGCCACGACCAGAAAGCTGCCGCCGAGCAGGACGGCATTGGGCAGAAGAAAGCGGTGATCGGCAAGCCCAAGCAACCTTAATATATGCGGAATGATCAGGCCCACGAATCCGACGCTGCCCGCGAGGGTCACCGCGGTCGCCGTGAGCAGGGAAGCAATGAAATAAACCAGGATGCGCAGGCGTGCGGGACGCTCACCGAGCGCCGCCGCGACGGTTTCCCCGCGCGCCAGCAGATTGAGTGAGCGCGCGAGCCACAGCGACAGCACCAAGCCCGCCGTCAATACGGTCAGACCAAAACCGAATTGCTGCGCTTGGCCGAGATCGCCCAGCAGCCAGAACAGCATGCCTTGAAGCTGGGTACCGGGCGTCACAGCGAGGATCAGACTGATCAGGGCGCCCCATCCGGCGGCGATGACCACGCCGGTCAAAAGCAGACGGCTTTGGGTCCAGCCCCCGCCGGTGCGACTGAGGCTGAATACCAGAAACATGGACACCAACGCACCCAGAAACGCGCTGCCGCTGATCCACGCGCTGCCCAGGCCGAGCAGGATAGAAATCAGGGCGGCGACCGCCGCGCCGCCGGAGATGCCCAGGATATAAGGATCGGCCAGTGGATTGCGCAGCAGCACCTGCAGCAGCGCGCCGGCGAGCGCCAGCATGCCGCCGACCGCGAACGCGGCCATCGCGCGTGGCCAGCGCAGTTCGAAAATCAGGGTCGCGGTCACGCCGCCCTGCTGTCCGCTGACGGCGCGCCAAAACTCGGACCAGGCGATGTCGACGCTGCCGAAAAACAGGGCGAAGCCCAGGCATAGTGGGACAGCCAGGAGCAGGAATACGGTCAGGCGCCACCGGCGGTTCATGCGTTACCGGGATTCAGCGCAACGTAATAATCGGCCAACTGCGACCACGCGCATGCTTTTGCAGTTGTTCATCAGGGTTTACCGCCACCGGGTTTTCCACGATTTCGAGAAGCGGAATATCATTGTGTGAGTCGCTGTAGCACCAGCTTTCCTTGAGGGTTTCGTCGTGTTCCTTGAGCCATGCGCGAAGGCGCTTGACCTTACCCTCGCGGAAACAGGGAATGCCGGCCACCTTTCCGGTAAAGCGCCCGTTTTCCTCTTCCAGCTCGGTTGCCAGCAGGTGCTCCACACCGAATTCCCGGGCGATCGGTGCCGTGATGAAACGGTTGGTTGAAGTGACGATCACCAGCGTGTTTCCCTGCGCGTGGTGTTTTTCCACGAGCGCCCGGGCTTGTGGGGTGATCATCGGCAAAATCTTTGTCTGCATGTATTCCCGATGCCAGGCATCCAGCGTGGCGCGATCTTGGTTGGCGAGTGGACGCAGGGCGAAAGCGAGGAACGCCGCAATATCCAAGGTACCCGCCTGATATTGTGCGTAGTAGCGCTTATTTTCCCGTCGGTATGCCTCGCCGTCCACGAGGCGGTGTTCGATCAGAAACTGCCCCCACGCATAATCGCTGTCCCCCCGCAGGAGCGTGTTGTCCAGGTCGAAAATTGCCAGACTCAAAGATGACCCCCCGTTGAATGGGCCACTATATCGTCTGCCGTGGAAGGTGAAAAGCAAAGGAGGCGAACCATCCGAATGTGTCTGAGGGCATCATTACTTGGATTGATAGGGGAATGTGATCATGCATTGCCGTTCACCCGGCTTCGTGGAAAAATCGTAAGATTCATGCCACGTTACAGCATAATGCACCCTAAGGCGGCTTTGTTATGATGGATGAATACGGTTACCGGCCCAATGTCGGCATCATCCTGTGCAATCAGGACGGCAAGGTCTTTTGGGCGCGGCGTTGCGGAAGGGACGGCTGGCAGTTCCCTCAGGGCGGCGTCAAGTCGGAGGAGACGGTTGAGCAAGCGTTGTTCCGCGAACTCCGCGAGGAAATCGGCCTGACCCCTGCGCACGTCGAGTTGCTCGGACGCACGCGCGACTGGTTGCATTACGATATTCCTAGTAAATACAGGCGCCGTGCAGGAAGCACAAGTGTCGCGGGCGCAGGGATGCGCAGGAGCGACCGCCGTGCAGGAAGCACAAGTGTCGCGGGCGGTCGCTTGCGGCATCCTCGGCAACCGCTCCCTGCGTTGCTCTACCTCCTCCATCCCTGGAGTCGTGTCTCTCGCGACACTCGCACATCCCTGTGCATCGCAGGGACGCACAGGAGCGACCAACGCGCCTCCATGAGTGCTTTCAAGGGCCAGAAGCAGATCTGGTTTTTGTTGCGGCTTATCGGTCGGGAGGAGGATGTGCGCCTCGACTTATGCGACAGGCCGGAATTCGATGACTGGCGCTGGATTGATTATTGGAGCGCCTTGGATCATATCATCACCTTCAAGCGGGATGTCTATCGGCTTGCACTGTCCGAGCTGAAACCGTTGTTGTCCGGCAAGGGCGCCGGAGCATCTCTCAATGACCAAGGTTGATGGAACGCTTCCGAGAACGCGGACAGCCGCTGAGGGTCTAACGTTGAGCGGCCTATCATCATGAGTAAAAGATTCCCATTATTTACTGTCGGCGTACCCCGTCTGTTCACACGCGTACTGCCACTTGCGCTTGTGCTGGTAATGAATGGGTGGCTTGTTGGTTGTTCCCCCGAATCGAGCGGTGATGCCGCCGTCAAACCTAAAGGCGCCAATGCCCCCTCCCATCTCGTGGAACTCGCGCCGGTGACCAAGGAGGTCCTTCAGTTCACGGCGGACCGGGAAGGCAGCCTGCGCGCCGTGCGCGAGGTTAAGTTGTTCAATCAGGAAGAGGGCAGGGTGACGGCCCTGCGGGTGCGTGAAGGCGACGCCGTTCGTGCCAACCAAGTGCTGGTACGCCTGGATGACCGGCTTCTGCGCGCCGAGCTGGACAAGGCCGCGGCCACCCTGCGTCAGGCGAATCTGGACGTGCAACGGCTGCAACAATTGATGGCAAAGAAACTGATTTCCGAAGATGCCCTGACCCGCGCCCAAACCTCGCTTGAGATCGCCCGCGCACAGGAACGGGTGTTACGCACGCGTCTCGGTTACATGACGATACGCGCGCCCTTCGCCGGCAAGATCGCCGAACGCCGGATCGAACCGGGTGATGTCGCGCCCAAGCACACCCACCTGCTTACCCTGATTGATCCCTCCGAACTGGTAACTGATGTTCAGATTTCCGAGCTGGTGTTGCCTCGCATTAAGGTGGGAGACCGCGCCGACGTGCGCATCGACGCCCTCGGCGAGCAGGCCTACCCGGGACGTGTGCTGCGGATCTATCCCACGGTGGATCCCGCCACACGCCGGGGGCAAATCGAGGTGGGCCTGAAACCGGTCCCGAAGGGCGCCCGCCCGGGGCAATTCTCCCGGATGACGCTTTATGCAGCCGGCAGGGAACGTCTGGTGATTCCGCAGGTGGCGTTGCGGCGGGATGCGAAAGGGGAATACGTTTTCCTGTTTCGCCGTGCAGGAAGCACAAGTGTCGCGGGCGCAGGGACGCGCAGAAGCGACCGCCGTGCAGGAAGCACAAGTGTCGCGGGCGCAGGGACGCGCAGAAGCGACCGCGCCAGCGGTGACGTTTCAGCAGGAGGCCCGGAACGCCCCCGGTGGGGAAAAGTAAAACGTTTGCAGGTCGTCAGTGGACTTAAAGTCGGTGATAAAGTGGAAATCCGCGACGGTCTGGAAGCGGGTCAACAGGTGGTGTCCAAGGGATTCATCGGCCTGGCCGATGGTCAATCGGTGAGGCCGGTTAAACGGGCCTCCGAGAGGGGCAAGGCCCCTGAAGGGGGAAAGTCGACCGGGGCAAATGATGCGTAAGGGAGGGCTTGCCGCTTGGTCGATCCGCCATCCCGTCAGCACCATCATGCTAACCCTGACCGTGGTGGTCCTTGGCGTTTTCGCGCTCGGTCGCCTGGCGGTCGACCTGCTGCCCCAGCTGATCTATCCGCAGATACGGGTACGCGTCCTCGATCCGGGCGTGGCCGCCACCATCATGGAGGACAAGGTCACCCGTCAGCTCGAAGAACAACTGGCGATTACGGAAGATGCCATCGCGGTGGAATCGATCACCAGCGAAGGGAACACGCAGGTTGACCTGCACTTTGACTACGGCAAGGACATTGACATCGCCTTGCGTGACGCGAGCACGCGACTGGACCGCGCCAAGCGTTTTTTGTCCACCACGATCGATCCACCCATTATTTATAAATTTGATCCGGCGCAAATTCCGGTAATGACATTTGTCGTTAGTTCCACCTTGCGCGATTTGGTGGAATTGCGAACCTGGGCAGATGATTATTTTGCGAAGCAGTTTCTGAACCTGCCCGGCGTGGCGGCGGCCGAGGTCGGCGGGGGGCTGGAGCGCGAGATCCAAGTGCTTCCCGATCAGCGACGCCTGGCCGGGCTTGGATTGTCGGTTAACGATGTGATTCAGGCGATCAAGCGCGGCAACGAAGACGTGCCCGCCGGCCGCTTGCGTATGACCGGACAGGAATACAGCAGCCGCACCGCCGGGCGTCTGACCAGCCTGACCGCGCTCACGGTGCTGCCGGTGCGTCTGCCGAATGGAGAAAGCGTGCCCCTGTCCGAGGTGGCCTCGGTGTCGGATGCCCATGAAGAAGAACGAATCCGCGTGCGCTTTGACGGCATCCCCGGGATCAAATTGTCGATCCAAAAGCAGCCCAATGCCAACACCGTCAAGGTTTCCGATCACGTGAAGGCACGCCTCGCGTGGCTGCATGCAAACGGCCTGGTCCCCGAAGACATTCAGGTCAACCAGGTGTCGGACCAATCGATCTACATCCGCCATTCCCTCAACAATGCCACGCTCGCGGCGGTCAGCGGCGCGACCCTCGCCATGCTGATCGTGTACCTGTTTTTGGGCAGCATCCGCGGCACGCTGATTATCGGCACCGCCATCCCGATTTCTATCATGGTGGCTTTCGTGATCATGGCACTGGGGGGCTTGACGCTTAACATTATGACGCTCGGCGGGCTCGCGCTGGGGGTGGGTATGCTGGTGGACAACACTATCATCATGCTTGAGAACATCACCAGGCATAAACATGAGCAGCCATCGGTACAAACCGGTGGCACGGATGGGCCTGCGGATAAGGGCCATGAACCGGACGTGGAGGTCTCCACCCAGGCTGCCGCCGAGATAAACAGCGCCATTGTCGCATCCACCACCACCAGCCTCGCCGCCGTGCTGCCGTTTCTGTTTATCGGCGGCTTGGTCGGCCTTTTGTTTCGGGAACTCATCTTCACCATTTCGGCGGCGATACTGGCCTCGCTGGTGGTTGCGCTGACGCTGGTGCCGACCCTAGCGGCGCGACTGTCGGGACAGGTGCGGGGCCGGATGCATCGCGCCGTGGATCGCGGCGTCGGCCGCGCCCAGGCAACATATGGCCGGTGGATTGAGAAGAGTCTCCGTCGTCCCGTGCTGGTTATCGTTACTGCCTTGATATTGTTCGCGGCCGTGGTGGGGCCCTCGCTTTTCAGCAACCGCCAGGAGTTTCTGCCGAGAATGGATGACGGCCGGGTCATTATCACCCTCACGACCGACACTGGTACTTCGCTCAGCGTTATGGACGAAAGCGTGCGGTTTCTGGAACGCCTCATTCGGAAACAGGGTGCGGTCGAGAGCGTGTACACCCTGGTGGGCGGCCGGATTTTCGGACGCACCGAGCGTGAGACTCCCAATAAAAGCTCATTGAGGGTGCAACTGGTGCCGTTGGCGGACCGAACTATCAGCAACGAGCAGTGGGTCAAGAAGTTCCGTAAGGCGGTGGCCGAAGCGCAACTGGCCGGTCTGACGATGCGCGTGCGGACGTCGGGTATTCGTGGTCTGCACCTCAGCCGGTCCGAGGATGACTTGAGTCTTCGCGTCCAGGGTCCTGATCTGGAAATGCTCAGCGCAATTGGCGGTCAAATCGTGCGACGGCTTAAGGGACAGGCCGGCCTGCGCAATCTCAAACATTCCCTGGAGGAAACGCGTCAGGAATTCGCCGTGAGAATCGACCGCGAACGTGCTGCCGAACTGGGCATCGACGTGGCGGATGTGGGAAGGGCGTTGCGTATTGCGCTGGAGGGAATCGTTGTCAGCGATTTTGTCGAAGGCGGCCGCAGCTACGATATCCGCGTACGCCTGCCGCAGTCGGAAATGGACAGCCCGCAGGCCCTCAGCCGGATTTTGTTGTTCGGCGAACTCAGAAACCGCCCGGCGGTGTATCTGCGCGATGTGGCCGGCGTGGAACTGGTTCAGGCGCCGGCGGAAATCCAGCGCGACAACCAGAACCGGATCGTCGAGATCAGCGGCTCGCTCACCGGCGATCTGTCGCTGGGTGAGGTGATCGCGCAGGTGCGAAAGACCCTGAAGGATTACGTTTTGCCCGCGGGGTACTTCCTTTACTCCGGCGGCGCCGAGAAATCCCTGGAAGAGGGCAGGACGCTGACTACTCTGTTGCTCGGGCTGGCGTTGTTCCTGGTGTTCGTGGTGATGGCGGTGCAATACGAGTCGCTGCGTAATCCCACGGTGATCCTGCTGAGTGTGCCGTTCTCATTGATCGGCGTGGTCCTGGGCCTGCAGCTCACGGGTCTGCCGCTTTCCATGCCCGTCTGGCTTGGGATAATCATGCTGGCCGGGATCGTCGTGAACAACGCCATCGTGCTGGTCGAATACATCGAGATACTCCGCGAACAGGGAAGACCCGTGCGCGAGGCCATCGTCGAGGCCGGCCGCCTGCGCCTGCGCCCGATTCTGATGACCACCCTCACCACCGT
>FXBF010000345.1_pt1 | contig 15710 bp, 11 predicted proteins | sample 5335321 | NCBI WGS metagenome assembly FXBF01 (sample SAMEA103928391, study PRJEB20085) | sediment metagenome | isolation source: sediment
ATGGTGCCGACGTTTAAATGGGGTTTGCTGCGATCGAATTTTTCCTTGGACACGGTTATGTACCCCTTCGTTAATTTCTCATCTCAAACTTACAAAGTTTACTACTTGTCTAGCTCCAAAACTTAATTTACCTGTGAGGAGTGAGGGGTAAGGAGTAAGGTAATAAAACATTTCTCAATAGGCACAACTTCTCTCCTCACGCCTCACTCTTCACTCCTCACCTGTTCACGATGCCTTCCTAATCACGGCCTCGGCGACGTTTGTCGGCGCCGGGGCATATTTTTTGAATTCCATAGTATAGTTCGCGCGGCCCTGGGTGGCGGATCGCAACGCGGTCGCGTAACCGAACATTTCAGCCAGCGGCACCTCGGCGCGGATGATTTTACCGCCCGGGGCGTCCTCCATGCCGTGGATCATACCCCGGCGCGAGCTCAGATCACCGTTGACCGCGCCCATGTAGTCCTCCGGCGTCACCACTTCCACCGCCATGATCGGTTCAAGCAGCACCGGGCCAGCCTTAAGCGCGCCGTCACGGAAGCACAGGATGGACGCCATCTTGAATGCGTTTTCCGACGAGTCGACCTCGTGGAAAGAACCGAAATACAGGGTAACCTTCACATCCACCACCGGATATCCGGCCTTGATGCCCCGTTCCATGGCCTCGACCACACCCTTTTGTACCGCCGGAATGTATTCGCGCGGAACCACGCCACCCTTGATGGCATCGACAAATTCAAATCCCTTGCCCGGCTCCTGCGGTTCCAGGCGCAGACACACATGGCCATATTGACCGCGGCCACCGGTCTGTTTGATGAATTTGTATTCGTGCTTGATAGGCTTGCGGATGGTTTCGCGGTAGGCAACCTGCGGCTTGCCGACGTTTGCCTCGACGCTGAATTCACGTTTCATGCGGTCGATGATGATATCAAGATGCAGCTCGCCCATCCCGGAGATAATCGTCTGGCCGGATTCTTCATCCGTGCTGACGCGAAAGGAGGGATCTTCCTGGGCCAGGCGTGACAGAGCAATGCCCATCTTTTCCTGGTCGGCCTTGGTCTTGGGTTCCACCGCCTGGGAAATCACCGGCTCCGGGAACTCCATACGCTCCAGTATGATGACCTTATTCGGATCGCAAAGGGTGTCGCCGGTGGTGACATCCTTAATGCCGACCGCCGCGGCGATATCGCCGGCGCGCACCTCCTTGATCTCTTCGCGGCTGTTGGCATGCATCTGCAGGATACGCCCGATGCGTTCCTTTTTGCTTCGAGTGGAGTTGAGCACCGAGTCGCCCGATTTCAGAACGCCCGAATAAACACGGAAGAAGACCAGCTGTCCGACATAGGGATCGGTCGCAATCTTGAATGCCAGGGCGGCAAACGGCTCGTCGTCGCTGGACCGGCGCTCGGCGGCGGTCCCTTCTTTATCGTCCAGATGCCCTTTAATAGGGGGAACCTGATTCGGCGCCGGCAGGTAATCGATCACGGCATCCAGCATCGCTTGCACACCCTTGTTTTTGAAGGCCGAACCGCACAGTACCGGGGTGATTTCGTTGGCCAGGGTGCGTGCCCGCAGGCCCTGCTTGATCTCATCCGGGCCTAGGTCCCCTTCACCGAGGTATTTGTCCATCAGCGCTTCCGAGGACTCGGCGGCCGCTTCGACCATTTTTTCTCGCCATTCCTTACACGCGGCCGTCATATCTTCCGGGATATCCTTTTCTTCAAACTCGGCGCCCTGGGTGGCATCGTCCCAATAGATGGCCTTCATCTTTACAAGATCAATCACGCCCTGGAAATTATCTTCGGCGCCGATGGGAAGTTGGATCGGCACAGGTTGCGCGCCGAGATGGGTCTTGATCTGATCAACCACACGCAGGAAATTCGCGCCGGCGCGGTCCATTTTATTTACAAAGGCGAGACGCGGGACGTGATATTTGTTGGCTTGGCGCCATACTGTTTCGGACTGCGGCTCCACGCCGCCCACGGCGCAGAACACGGCGCAGGCGCCATCCAATACACGCAGGCTGCGCTCCACCTCGATGGTGAAGTCCACATGTCCCGGCGTATCAATAATATTGATGCGGTGTTGGGGGTAGTTCTGATCCATCCCCTTCCAGAAACAGGTGGTCGCCGCCGACGTGATGGTAATGCCGCGTTCCTGCTCCTGTTCCATCCAGTCCATGACGGCCGTGCCTTCATGCACTTCGCCTATCTTGTGGGAAATACCGGTATAGAAGAGGACACGCTCGGTGGTCGTGGTCTTCCCGGCATCAATGTGCGCCATGATGCCGATATTACGATACCGTTCTATGGGGGTTGTGCGTGCCACGACTTAAATCCTCAATTCTTTAATTAACTCGAAACCGCCGGCTACCAGCGGTAATGGGAGAAGGCCTTGTTGGCCTCCGCCATGCGGTGCACATCTTCGCGTTTCTTGACCGCATTGCCCCGTTTTTCCGCCGCATCCATCAATTCGTCCGCCAGACGCGTGCCCATAGATTTGCCGGCGCGGGCGCGGGCCGCCTCCACCACCCAGCGCATGGCCAGCGCGGTCTGGCGCGCCGCCCGGACTTCCACCGGCACCTGGTAGGTGGCGCCGCCGACACGCCGGCTCTTGACCTCAACGACGGGACGCACATTTTCCAGGGCCTGATTAAACAGCTCCACGGGACTCTGTTTGCGGCGCTCACCGAGGATGTCCAACGCGCCGTACACAATCTTTTCCGCCACGGACTTTTTCCCGCTGCGCATCACGACATTGATAAACTTCGCGACGGTTTCGCTGCGGTACTTGGGGTCCGGTGTAATCGGACGCTGACTGATCTCTCTTCTTCTTGGCATACCCTTATCCCCTCTGGGGATGATTTGTTATTGCCCTGAATTTTCAAAGAATAAAACGCCGCGCAGACCGTGCGCGGCGAACAAAACCGGTTATAAACTACTTAAGACTTCGGGCGCTTGGCGCCATATTTGGACCGGCCCTGGCGGCGATCGTTGACGCCGGCCGTATCCAGGGAGCCGCGCACGGTATGATAACGCACCCCGGGTAGGTCCTTAACGCGGCCGCCGCGGATCAACACCACCGAATGTTCCTGCAGATTATGACCTTCGCCGCCGATATAGGTGGTCACCTCATAACCGTTGGTCAGCCGCACGCGGGCCACCTTCCGCAGCGCCGAATTCGGTTTCTTCGGCGTCGTGGTATAGACACGGGTGCACACCCCGCGTTTCTGCGGGCTTCCCTGCAGCGCCGGCACCGTCGATTTCTTGGTCAGCCGCCTGCGTGACTTGCGCACCAACTGATTAACCGTGGGCATGATCCTGAATCCAATAATAAACGACAGGCCGGCGGGTTACCGGCCTGTCCGAGGGCCGCGATTCTAGGGATACACCCCAAACGTGTCAAGCCATGCGGCCCTTTAGAAAGCTAAAATAGGCATTTTTAACGGCCCTTGATTGGCCAGCCCACTTGCCGGGACAAAAGCCCCTCAGACTTTCGTACCATCCCCGCCCGCCCCCGGGGGTCCTTGTCCTTGGGCTGTCCTCCCGGCACGCCGCGCGGGAGGCCCCACTAAAGCCCCTCTCGCGTGGGGGGGCAGCGGCCGCTAGATGCGGCTCCACCCAAAAAGGGGGCCCGGTCAGGTACCGACGGCCTCCTCACCGCTTTCGGTGTGCGCCTGTTTGCCTGTTGAGCGAGACAGGGATTTTTCCAGCTCCAGGGCCTCCTGTTTGGCTTCCCCCCGCTTGCGCCGGCGCTCCTGGTGATGGGCCAGCCCGGTCCCGGCCGGGATCAGGCGGCCGACAATCACATTTTCCTTAAGCCCGCGCAGAAGATCGTGCTTGCCGGTGATCGCGGCTTCGGTCAGTACCCGCGTGGTTTCCTGGAACGAGGCGGCGGAGATGAAGGATTCCGTAGACAGCGAGGCCTTGGTAATACCAAGCAACTCGGGCTCAAAGGTAGCCGGTTTTTTGCCTGCCGCCACGATCTCCTCGTTGTCTTCCAGAAGCCGGGCGCGCTCGACCTGCTCACCGGGCAGAAAACGGGTATCGCCCGGCTCGATCACGTGCACCTTACGCAGCATCTGGCGCACGATGACCTCAATGTGCTTGTCGTTAATCTTCACGCCCTGGAGCCGGTATACATCCTGAACCTCATCCACGATGTAATTCGTCAAGGTCTCAGCGCCCAACAACCGCAGGATATCCGAGGCAACCGGTGCGCCCTCGACGATGACATCGCCCTGCTCCACGCTCTCACCTTCGAACACCGTGATATGACGACCCTTGGGAATGAGGTATTCGCGCTCCACCCCTTCCTTGTCGGTGATCACCAGACGCTGTTTGCCCTTGGTCTCCTTACCGAAGGAAATAACGCCGCTGGTCTCCGCCAGAATGGCGCAATCCTTGGGCCGCCGCGCTTCGAAAAGTTCGGCCACCCGCGGCAGTCCGCCGGTAATGTCTCGGGTCTTGGAGACCTCCTGAGGGATGCGTGCCAGCACATCACCCACACCTACTTTGGCGCCGTCCTCCACCGTAATAATCGCCCCCGGCGGAAGCATGTGCTTGGCCGGAATATCCGTGCCTGGGATACGCACCGGCTTTCCCCGGCCGTCCACCAACGTGATCACTGGGCGTACATCCTTTGTGCCGCTGCGATGCTTGGCATCCAACACCACATAGGTGGACAGGCCTGTGATCTCGTCGGTCTGTTTGTTAACGGTAACGCCTTCGATGAGATCGCTGAACGTGACCCTGCCCGTCACCTCGGTAATGATCGGATGGGTATGGGGATCCCAATTGGCCACGACCGTATCCGCCTTGATCTTGGAACCATTGCTCACGCTCAGAACCGCGCCGAAGGGGATCTTGTAGCGTTCACGCCCGCGTCCCTTTTCATCCTGAACGATCAGCTCGCCGGATCGGGAAACCGCCACATAGTTTCCGCTTGCATGTTTCACCACCTTCATATTCTTTAGTTTGGCCACACCATCGGTCTTGACCTCTATACGGCTTACCGTGGCGGCGCGCGAGGCGGCACCGCCGATATGGAAGGTGCGCATGGTCAGCTGTGTACCCGGCTCACCGATACTCTGCGCTGCAATCACACCCGCCGCTTCACCGAGGTTGACCAGGTGGCCGCGACCCAGATCGCGGCCATAACATTTGCGACAAACGCCGTAACGTGTGCCGCACGTTACCGGGGAACGGACTAACAATTGATCGATATGCTTTTCTTCGAGCACTGCCACAAGATGCTCATCGAGCATTTCTCTATCCTTGATCAGAATCTTTTTGTTATCGGTCGGATCGCGGACATCTCCAATAACGATGCGTCCGAGGATACGGTCACGCAGCGGTATTACCACCTCACCGCCCTCGACCAGGGAAGATTTGGTTACACCCTCGGCTGTGCCGCAGTCTTCTTCAGTCACCACCAAATCCTGACACACGTCCACCAGGCGGCGTGTAAGGTAACCGGAGTTGGCGGTCTTGAGTGCCGTGTCCGCCAGACCTTTGCGCGCGCCGTGGGTTGAAATAAAGTATTGCAGCACGTTCAGGCCTTCGCGGAAATTGGCCGTGATGGGCGTCTCGATGATCGAACCGTCCGGTTTTGCCATGAGGCCGCGCATGCCGGCAAGCTGACGGATCTGGGCGGCGCTGCCGCGTGCGCCGGAATCGGCCATCATATATATGGAATTAAAGGAATCCTGTTTGGTCTTCTTGCCCTCGGCATCCACCACCTCTTCGCTGCCGAGCCGCTCCATCATCGACTTTGCGACCTCCTCGCTGGTATGGGTCCAGATATCGACCACCTTGTTGTAGCGCTCACCATCGGTCAAAAGACCCGAGGCATACTGTTTCTGAATACCCCTCACTTCCGTCTCGGCTTTCCCGATGATGTCGGTTTTCTCAGCCGGCGTTTGCATGTCGTCCACACCGATGGATATGCCGGCGCGCGTGGCATAGGCGAAACCGGTGTACATCAATTGATCGGCGAAAATAACCGTGTCTTTCAGGCCCACACGCCGATAACAGGCGTTGATCAGCTCGGAAATGCTTTTCTTCTTGATCTCCCGGTTGATTAAATCGAATGGCATGCCTTTGGGCAGCAGCTCGGATAAAAGCGCCCGTCCTACGGTCGTATCGGTCAGTTTATGCGTTTCGCGGCGGGCGCCGTCATCGTCCAACTCCACTTCGCGAATACGCACTTTGATGCGCGCATGCAGCGATACCTGACGGGACTCATAGGCGCGATGCACCTCGGCCACATCGGAGAATACCTTGCCTTCACCCGGCACATTGATCTTGGTACGGGTCATGAAATAAAGGCCCAGAACGATATCCTGGGACGGCACGATGATCGGCTCGCCGTTGGCCGGTGACAGGATATTGTTGGTGGACATCATGAGCGTCCGGGCCTCAAGCTGTGCCTCCACCGACAACGGAATATGCACCGCCATCTGGTCACCATCAAAGTCGGCGTTGTAGGGCGCACAAACCAGCGGGTGGAGCTGGATAGCCTTGCCTTCAATCAGGACCGGTTCGAAGCCCTGGATGCCCAGCCGATGCAGAGTCGGCGCGCGGTTCAGCAGCACCGGGTGCTCACGGATGACCTCCTCAAGGATATCCCACACCTCGGGACCGGCCTGTTCGACCATCTTCTTGGCCGCCTTGATGGTGGTGGCAAGCCCCTTCAATTCGAGCTTGCTGAAGATGAAGGGCTTGAAGAGCTCAAGCGCCATCTTTTTCGGCAGGCCGCACTGGTGCAATTTCAATGTCGGGCCCACCACAATCACGGAACGTCCGGAATAATCCACGCGCTTGCCAAGCAGGTTCTGACGAAATCGCCCCTGTTTTCCTTTGATCATATCGGCCAGCGATTTCAGCTGGCGCCTGTTCGCGCCGGTGATGGCCTTGCCCCGACGGCCATTGTCGAGTAAGGCGTCCACCGCTTCTTGCAACATGCGCTTTTCGTTGCGTACGATGATATCCGGCGCGTTGAGATCGAGCAGACGCTTCAAACGGTTATTGCGGTTGATGACGCGACGATACAAATCATTCAGGTCCGACGTCGCAAACCGCCCGCCGTCAAGGGGCACCAATGGCCGCAGCTCAGGCGGCAGCACCGGCAAGATTTCCAGGACCATCCATTCAGGCTTGTTTCTAGAATGGATAAATGCCTCGATTACTTTGAGGCGTTTGGTCAATTTCTTAATCTTGGTTTCAGATCCCGTCTCCGCAAGCTCGGCGTGTAACTTGGCCGCTTCTTCCTCGAGATTAATCGACTTCAACATACCGCGGATTGCCTCCGCCCCCATGCGGGCATCGAACTCATCGCCGTATTGCTCGATGGCATTGAGATAGGCATCCTCCGAGAGCAGAGCGCAGCGTTCGAGCGGGGTCATTCCCGGATCGATAACCACATAGGCCTCGAAATACAGGACGCGTTCGATATCACGCAGGGTCATATCCAGTATCAGTCCCATGCGTGACGGAAGCGACTTCAGGAACCAGATGTGCGCCACGGGGGAAGCCAGCTCGATGTGGGCCATGTGTTCACGCCGCACTTTAGATAGCGTTACTTCGACGCCGCATTTTTCGCAGATCACGCCGCGGTGTTTCAGGCGCTTGTACTTTCCGCACAGGCATTCATAATCCTTGACCGGTCCGAAGATTTTGGCGCAGAAAAGTCCGTCACGCTCCGGCTTGAAAGTGCGATAGTTGATGGTCTCCGGTTTTTTGACTTCCCCGTACGACCACGACCGTATCTTCTCCGGCGAAGCAAGACCGATGCGGATGGCATCGAAGTCTTCGTTCCTTCCGGGTTGCTTGAATAGATTGAACAAGTCTTTCAAAGTCTTGTCTCCTGATTAATCCCAGATTTATTCCTGTTCTAACTCAATATCGATCCCCAAAGCGCGGATCTCCTTGACCAACACATTAAAGGATTCCGGCATTCCGGCTTCCATGCGATGATCGCCCTTCACGATGTTCTCAAACATCTTAGTGCGGCCCGTCACGTCATCCGACTTGACGGTTAGCATCTCCTGCAAGGTGTAAGCGGAACCGTAGGCCTCGAGCGCCCATACCTCCATTTCCCCGAAGCGTTGTCCGCCGAACTGCGCCTTGCCGCCCAGCGGCTGTTGCGTGACCAGACTGTAGGGACCAGTCGAGCGGGCGTGCATCTTGTCATCCACCAAGTGATTGAGCTTGAGCATGTACATATAGCCCGCGGTCACCGGCCGATCGAACGGCTCGCCGGTTCGTCCATCATATAGAGTGGTCTGACCGCCCCGGGGCAGCCCTGCCTGTTCCAGCATGTCCTTGATTTCCTCTTCCGCGGCACCGTCAAACACCGGTGTCGATACCGGCACGCCGCGGCGAAGATTGCGCGCAAGCTCAAGCAGTTCCTCATCGGTGAGCGATTTGATGTCTTCCTTTCTCCCGCCCTTGCCGATATGGTTGTAGATTTTGTCGATAAACCGGCGCAATTCTTCCACTTTGCGCTGTCGATCCAGCATCTGGCCGATTTTCTGGCCGAGTTCATGTGCGGCCCAGCCAAGGTGCGTTTCCAGCACCTGGCCCACATTCATGCGCGAAGGCACGCCCAGAGGATTGAGTACGATATCAATCGGCGTCCCATCCGCCGTATAGGGCATATCCTCCACCGGAACGATGCGCGAAATCACGCCCTTGTTTCCATGACGACCGGCCATCTTGTCACCCGGCTGCAGGCGGCGTTTCACCGCCACATATACCTTGACCATTTTCAGCACACCGGGGGCAAGATCGTCGCCGGTGGTGAGCTTGGCCTTCTTTTCGGTGAATTTTTGTTCGAACTGCTCCTTCTGTCTCGCGAGATAGCCGCGGATCTGCTCCAGGGCCTTACTCGCCTCTTCGTTGCGCAGGCGGATATCAAACCACTTGTTACGCAGCAGTTCGGACAGGTAACCCTTTGCGACTTTATCGCCGGCCTTGAGCCCTGCCGGCCCGCCGTCGGCAAGCTTGCCAACCAGTTGTTTCTCGAGGCGCGCATAGGCGTCGTCCTCGACGATGCGGTACTGATCATCGAGGTCCTTCCGGATCCGTTCGAGTTCGTACTCCTCGTTTGCCTTGGCGCGGGCATCCTTTTCAATGCCCTCGCGCGTGAAGACCTGCACATCAATCACCGTCCCCGACATGCCGGACGACAGACGCAGGGAGGTGTCCTTCACATCCGAAGCCTTTTCACCAAAGATCGCACGCAGGAGTTTCTCCTCCGGGGTCAGCTGAGTCTCGCCCTTGGGCGTGACCTTGCCGACCAGGATATCGCCGGCATCCACCTCGGCGCCGATATAGACGATTCCGGATTCATCCAGCTTGGAAAGCGCCGCCTCGCCCACGTTCGGGATATCGCGCGTGATTTCTTCCGATCCGAGCTTGGTGTCGCGCGCCACCGTGGAGAGCTCCTCGATATGAATGGTGGTGAAATAGTCATGCTCCACCACGCGCTCCGAGATGAGAATAGAGTCCTCGAAGTTGTAACCGTTCCACGGCATGAACGCGACCAGGATATTACGTCCGAGCGCAAGTTCACCCATATGAGTCGATGGGCCGTCCGCCAGGACATCGCCCTTAGCGATGACGTCACCGACGCGGACCAATGGCTTCTGGTTGATATTGGTATTCTGGTTGGATCTGGTGTACTTGACCAGATTGTAGATGTCCACGCCCACTTCGCCGGGCTTGGTTTCCTCGTCATGCACCCGAACGACAATACGACTGGCATCCACCGAATCCACGGTGCCGCCGCGGACGGCCACGACTGTGGCGCCTGAATCGGTCGCGACGATGCGCTCCATGCCGGTGCCGACGAGCGGTTTCTCTGTGCGCAGCGTCGGGACCGCCTGACGCTGCATGTTCGAGCCCATAAGGGCGCGGTTGGCGTCATCATGTTCGAGGAACGGGATCAGGCTCGCCGCAACCGACACAATCTGCGACGGTGCAACGTCGATATACTCCACCTTGTCCACTGTGGAGAGGGTAAATTCATTTTTATACCGACAGGAGACCAGCTCATCCAGCAGATTGCCTTTGCTATCGATGGCGGCGTTGGCCTGGGCGATAACATATTTGCCTTCTTCAATGGCGGAAAGGTAGTCAATCTGCTCGGTCACCTTACCGTTTTTTACCTTACGGTATGGGGTTTCGAGGAATCCGTATTCGTTGGTCCTAGCATATACCGCCAGTGAATTGATCAGGCCGATGTTTGGGCCTTCCGGGGTCTCGATGGGGCAGACACGCCCGTAATGAGTGGGATGCACATCGCGCACCTCGAATCCGGCGCGCTCGCGCGTCAGGCCGCCCGGTCCCAGGGCCGATACCCGGCGCTTGTGGGTCACCTCGGACAGTGGATTGGTCTGATCCATAAATTGTGATAATTGGCTGGAACCGAAAAACTCCTTGACCACCGCCGAAACAGGTTTTGCATTAATCAGCTCCTGGGGCATCAGGCCTTCGGATTCGGCAAGAGTCAGGCGTTCCTTCACGGCGCGCTCCACCCGCACCAAGCCCACACGGAACTGGTTTTCCGCGAGCTCCCCGACGGAACGCACCCGGCGATTGCCAAGATGATCAATGTCGTCGATTTCGCCCTGACCGTTCTTGAGGCCTATCAGGATTTTCATCGTATCAACGATGTCTTCCTTGGTCAGGATGCCGGGGCCCTCATCTGACCCGCGCCCGACACGTCGGTTGAACTTCATACGTCCCACGGCGGACAGGTTGTAACGATCGGGACTAAAAAACAGATTGTTGAACAAAGTCTGAGCGGCGTCCTTTGTCGGCGGTTCGCCCGGGCGCATCATGCGATAAATTTCTATCTGCGCCTCCAGCGGACCACGCGTCGGGTCCAGACGCAGGGTATCGGAAATATACGGCCCCCGATCCAGATCGTTGGTATAAATCGTCTTAAGGGTCCCGATGCCGGCTTCAAACAGTTTGTCGACAATTTCCTGGGTAATGACGTCATTGGCCTGAGCCAGCAGTTCGCCCGTGGTTTGATCAATCAATTCCTCGGCCAACGCACGCCCCACCAGAAAACTGCCCGGTACTGTCAGTTGCTTGATTCTGGCCTTTTCCATCTCACGCACATGTCGGCCGGAAATGCGGCGTCCCGCCTCAATAATTGTTTCGCCTTTTAAGGTTTTGAGATCAAAATCGAGTTGCACGCCCCGCAGACGGGCCGGGATCAGCTCCAATCGGATTTCATTCTTAACGAGGCGGAAAGTATCCATCTCGAAGAAGGCCGCAAGAATCTCCGGGGTAGCCATACCCAGGGCCCGCAGAAGAATGGTTGCCGGCAGCTTGCGACGACGATCGATACGTACATAGAGGTAGTCCTTAGGATCGAACTCTAGATCCAACCATGAACCGCGATAGGGAATAATACGGGCGGAAAAAAGGAGCTTGCCCGAGGAATGGGTCTTGCCATAATCGTGCTCAAAAAACACGCCGGGAGAACGATGCAGCTGTGAGACGATGACGCGTTCGGTACCATTAATAATAAATGTTCCATTTTCAGTCATAAGTGGGATTTCACCCAAGTAGACTTCCTGCTCCTTGATGTCGCGTACCGCCTTGGTCCCCGTAGTCTCGTCCTTCTCAAACACCACAAGACGCACCAGCACACGCAAGGGCGCTGCGTAGATCAATCCGCGCTGCTGACATTCCTTTACATCAAATGCAGGTGGTCCGAGTCGGTAGCTGACAAACTCAAGCGCCGCGCTGCCGTTATAACTCTCAATCGGGAATACCGACTTGAAGGCGGCTTGCAATCCCTGATCGATTCTCTGTTCCGGCGGTACGTCAGCCTGCAGATATTTGCGATATGAATGCTTCTGGATTTCCAGTAAATAGGGTACGCGCAGGATATTCAAACGTTTACCAAAATTCTTACGGATGAGTTTCTTCTCGGTGAATGAGTAGGGCATGCTCTTCCTCAGCTTTTCGAAGCGGCCTTGCAGGCCGACATAACAAACATGGCACGCGGTGTGAGGCCGGCGGCGTTACCGCCGGCCCACTGCGTCAACCAACCCGCATCTATGCCGTCTGGTCCTGAAACATCAAAGTATAGGAACACAATGGGTGGCACTAAAAGATGCATCTTATTTAAGCTCAACCTTGGCGCCTGCCGCCTCGAGTTCCTTTTTCATCTTCTCGGCTTCATCCTTGGCCGCGCCTTCCTTCACCGTGGCGGGCGCCGATTCGACCAGATCCTTGGCCTCCTTCAGGCCCAACGTGGTCACGGCGCGCACGGCCTTAATAACGGCCACCTTGTTGCCGTCAATGGCTGCCAGAACCACGTCAAAGCTGTCCTTTTCGGCTGCCGGTGCCGCCGCCTCAGCGCCTGCCGGTGCGGCCGCGGCAACGGCAGCGACGGCGGCAGAGACGTTGAATTTCTCTTCCATGTCCTTGATCAGCTCGGACAGTTCCAGCACCGACATGCCGGCAATACTATTAAGTATCTCTTCTTTGGATACGGACATAATCGCTCTCCTGAATATAGTCTCTAGATTAAATAGTTAATCAAGCAGCAGCCTGCTTGCTGTCACGCACGGCAGCAAGGGTCCGAACGAATTTGGCCGGAACCTCATTCAAGGTCTGAACAAACTTCTGGATCGGCGCCTGCATGGTGCCCAGCAATATGGCCAATAACTGATCACGGCCGGGGAGTTTCGCCAGCGCCTGTACCTGCTCCACGGACATCAGTTTCCCGCCTATGGCGCCGGCCTTGATGCGCAGCAGCTCGTTATCCTCGGCAAATTCGCTTAAGACCTTGGCCACCGCCACCGGATCCTTGGAAACGGCAAATGCCAGAGGGCCGACCAGTTGCTCCTTCAGACACTCGAAACCGGATCCCTCGACCGCGCGACGCGCCAGGCTGTTCTTGACCACGCGCAGATAGACCTGGCATTCACGCGCCTTGTGGCGCAAATCGGTCATCTGAGCAACGCTCAAGCCACGATACTCGGCCAGCATCACCGCCTCGGCATCCGCCAGTACGGCGTTTATTTCAGCGACCACGGCCTTTTTCTGCTCAATATTAAGACTCATACGAGTCACCTCCGTTTAGTGCTGCATTTACACTGCAACGGCGACCGTACTCAGGAAAAATCCTGTGCTCGGGCACACCGTCTGCGCAGGCCAGGTTGCCCCATTAAGCGTCAATGCCCTACCGCGCATCATCGCACCTGCGGTCTTTGACAATTCCGCCCGGAGCGGAATTGGACGCACTTCAGTGCGCCGGTTTATGGTGCGGACCATGAATGGTCCGCGTCACAATCCCTACTGAACGACCAGTACGGGATAACCCAAAGTCTTTGCAAAAAACCTATAACGATGCCACATCCACCCTGATCCCCGGACCCATGGTCGCCGACAGGGTGGCTTTCTTAATATAAGTGCCTTTGGCCGAGGCCGGTTTGGACTTGTTCAGCGCCGCCATGAGCGCCAACAGATTTTCCTTCAAGGCATCCGCCTCAAAAGAGGCCTTGCCGATGGAACAATGCACAATCCCGGCTTTATCGGTACGGTACTGAACCTGACCCGCCTTGGCGTTTTGAATCGCTTTTTCCACATTCGGGGTCACGGTACCAACCTTGGGATTAGGCATCAGTCCACGCGGCCCCAGAATCTGGCCCAACTGGCCGACGATTTTCATCGCCTCGGGCGTGGCAATCGCCAGGTCAAAATCGATCTTGCCCTGTTTGATGGTATCCGCCAGATCTTGGAAACCGACAATATCGGCACCGGCCTGCCTGGCCGCCTCCGCCTGTGCGCCTTCGGCGAATACCGCAATGCGTATGGTCTTGCCCGTGCCCCGGGGCATCACCGTCGTGCCGCGGACGTTCTGGTCCGACTTTTTGGCATCCACGCCGAGATTCACGGCCACATCCACTGTTTCGTCAAACTTCACGCTTGCAGTGGTTTTAAGAAGCTTCAGCGCCTCATCCAGCGGATAGGCCTTGCCGCATTCAAACTTTTCTTGCAGGCCTTGCATGCGTTTGCTCATCTTCGCCATATCAAACCCCTTCCGTCTCCACGCCCATATTGCGGGCGCTGCCGGCGATGATCTTCACCGCCGCGTCCATATCATGGGCGTTCAGATCCGGCATCTTGATTTTGGCAATTTCTTCCAACTGCTTTCGTGTGATCTTTCCCACCTTGTCTTTGTTCGGTTGGCCGCTGCCCTTTTCGATACCCAGCGCCTTTTTGATCAGCACCGAGGCGGGCGGGGTTTTCATGATAAAAGTAAAGCTCTTGTCGCTGTAGGCCGTAATGATCACCGGAACCGGCATGCCTTTTTCCATTTTTTGGGTTTGAGCATTGAAAGCCTTGCAGAACTCCATAATGTTAAGGCCGTGCTGACCCAAGGCCGGCCCCACCGGCGGGCTGGGGTTGGCCTCCCCGGCCGGTACCTGTAACTTAATATAGGCTGTTATCTTCTTTGCCACGATTTACTCCTTACGGGTCCAAACGCCTTACGGCTCCCCGAATGCTTTCGTGAGGAGTGAGGGGTGAGGCGATATGCGCCTCTACTCCTGACACCTCATGACTTCTCTACTTGACTAAAATCCAGTTCTACCGGCGTCATGCGTCCGAAAATTGACACGGAAACACGCAGTTTGTTCTTTTCGTAATTAACATCTTCGACCATGCCGTTGAAATCCCGAAAAGGACCGTCGATAACGCGTACCTGCTCTCCTGCTGAAAAGGAAAACTTCGGACGCGGTTTTTCCACCCCCTCCTTGACCTGCTGCAGAATCGCCTGCGCTTCCTTGTCCGTAATCGGCGTCGGCTTCATGCCGGAGCCGCCGATAAACCCGCTTACCTTGGGCACACTCTTAACTAGGTGCCAAGTTTCATCGTCCATCTCCATCTTGACCAGCACATAGCCGGGGAAAAATTTGCGCTCACTGGTTCGTTTCTGGCCGCTCTTCATTTCCACGACCTCTTCGGTCGGCACCAGAATCTCATCGAACTTATCCTGCTTACCAGCCGTCCTTATATGTTCCTGTAAAGAACGGGCGACTTGCTTCTCGTAGCCGGAATAAGTGTGCACAACGAACCAGTGCATCGTCATAAATCAGGACCCCTGACTGGTAACCGCCCTGACGATCTTGAGCAGCCCCCAATCAACTGCCCACAAAAACAGGGCAACCAGAACAATCAGGACGAATACGATTAAAGTCACCTGCATGGTTTCCTTGTTTGTCGGCCATACCACCTTGCGCAATTCCATGCGGGCACCCTTGGCGAACTCCCAGACGCTGCGGCCACCGGCCGTTTGCATGGCCACGGCCACGGCAATGGCTCCCGCAAATAAAACGCTCAGTAGCCGAATCAAATCCGGCTTGTCGCCAAGGTAATAGAAGGCCCCGATGCCGATACCCATAATCAGCACCGCAAGACCTAATTTCAATTTGTCAGCCATCACTGCCGAAACCATACTCCACCAGCGCTCTGGCAGGCCAGGAGGGAATCGAACCCCCAACCTGCGGTTTTGGAGACCGCTGCTCTGCCGATTGAGCTACTGGCCTATGTTCGTGTGAGGAGTGAAGCGTGAGGAAAAACGCTTTTCTCACCTCACCCCTTACTCCTTACCCCTCACGATAGTTATTCAATCACCTTCGCCACCACCCCGGCCCCCACGGTGCGGCCGCCTTCGCGCAC
>FXBF010000346.1_pt1 | contig 15684 bp, 14 predicted proteins | sample 5335321 | NCBI WGS metagenome assembly FXBF01 (sample SAMEA103928391, study PRJEB20085) | sediment metagenome | isolation source: sediment
TCTATTAGGGTTTGCAGCAAATGGAAATGATATTACCTACGGACCTGCCTTGCAGTGCCAGATTGTTTTCAAAGAGCGGTCGCTCGATTCCGTCCCATTCTACTCCCTATCGCCGTAATTTTCACAGCGCGTGTATTAAAAATGTCATCGTCTGATACGCGCTCAGCTACAATGCGTAACATTTTCCTGACAGGCCTATTGGCGTTCCTATTGGCGTTATTGGTGGCATGTGGAGGCGCCGGTTCATCACCTCAAAACAACAACGCTCCAGAGGCACTGAATCTGGCATGGCTACCACATCCTGATGAGACCGTAGCCGGCTACATTGTCTATTACGGTCCCAATATCGATACGGTTACTCAAGTAGCCTCTAACCTCTCGGTTGGCTCGCCTAACTTTAATCCACAGGCGCCCGCCGTGCAGTATAATGCTGAGATCGATTTGCGGCTTCAGCCTGGCGATACGGTATGCTTTCGGCTGAAAGCATACAACGTTGACGGCTTATCGGATTACTCGCCCGGCGTGTGCACATTGATACCTGGAACGTAGCGCGCAACGGCCGAACACCGTTTGCCGCACGAATCATTATGGAGTGTTCGATGAAGGCTGTCACAACAGGGATCTTGGGTCGTGGCCCAACCGAGGTAACAATGAAATCTGCATGTCATTACTTTTTTGCTTTTAACCATGGCGTTTCGCGAATCAAGTCGAGTAAACTGGGCGCCAGCATGTTCTACCGATCCCGCAAAGCCGCAGGCCATGCCGTGCGTTTTCTTGTTGCTACAATCGCGATCGCCGTTTTGCTGCCGTCAATCGCTGTCTCCGCTCCGCCAACATCCTGGGCGAGCAATGAGTGCGCCACAGTAGGTCAACCCTGTACGCCTGATTCTCCGACGAGCCGAAAGTTCTTTCCGGGATTCTATGCTGGCCTTGGGAGCGGCATGAGGGCGATGCCCATTTCCCTCATCGCTAACCGAGGCGAGTACGCCGGAGTCGTGCGCATTTATACCTGGCGGAGTCTAGAACCGACGCTTGGAAACTACGACTTTTCCCTGATAGACGCTGACAAGGCCATTGTGACAAAAGCTGGTCGAAAGCTTGGTATCTATTTCCGCATGGCTAAAATCAGCGCCGGAGGGAAGCCTTTAACGCCGAGCTATATGTGGGACGACCCGTCTTACGGCGGGGTAATTGCCGGGAGATATGGAAACTATCTGGGCAGTAGCAACAACTCTTGGTGGAAGCCGATAATCTGGAATCCTAAGGTCAAGAACCGAATTTATGCCCTGCTGGATGCCCTGGCGAAGCGATATGACAACGATCCGGACATTGCCTTCATAATTTTCATCGAGGAAACGACCGAAGGGGCGACCACGGCAGACGATCCAGGTTACACATGCAGCACCAATATTCAGGCGCTCAAGGATATCTTCACGTATGCCTGGTCGGTCCTTCCCAATACCCCGACGCTCATGGAGCTGGATTGGGCATGCACCGATATCCCAACAGCTCTCCATCAGTTCATCGTTGACGGCGGCGTTGGTGCATGGACGATTGATGCGCAACCGTGCAACGCCGGGTTGGACCGGAACGCTTATTCCTTATATCGCAACCAATATAACGAGATAGCGAGTCTTATCTTTCTGGACGGCTGGAACGATATCAATAAAAAGTCTTGTTACTATACCGCAAACCAAATCCTTGCAGAGCTTGGACCCGGCAAGACTATGCAGCCGCGCTATTTCCTCGCCGACTTGACCAATTCAACAACCCGGCCGGAAATCATGCAGGCAGTTGATACGTGGTGGACGCAGCATGGCAAGGTTTGGCCATTGAATCAGCCGCCCGCGGGATGGAAGTAGTCTGGCCCGTAAACTGTACCACCCGGTGTCATGGTGCGAAGCCTCGCACTAATAGGTCGGGAACAAAAAAGGGGAACGCACGCCAACACTTGGCTATCCAGATCGCATCGCACAGATTGTCACTGTCAAATACTCCATTTCGTTTTCTGGGTTGCGAAAGCGCTTTGCGTAGCGTATAGGCTCCACTCTGCTCCCATAAAATGTCTGCACCCCGATCCATCCGTCCTCTGAGAGCACATGTCTATATTTGCCAGGACGCACCCGGTTCGGTTGCCCAGAAAAGTGGAACATCCCATAAAGCCAATCGGGATATCGATAGATATTGAGTGGGTCTTTGTCGCGGATCCATCTGGAGTGCGTCTTAAGATCGATTTGGGCGATGACAACGCCGCCAGGTCGTATTACCCCGGGGAGCTGTCGAATCGTTTCCAGCGGCTCATCGAAGTGTTCGAATGCAAACTGACTAAAAACGATGTCGAATGAATCTGGCTTAAACGCGTGACGCAGATCGAAATCCCTGCGGACGACGTACTGTGGTTGCGTCGTAGGCCACGACGTCCCGGATGCATCTAGGCGCTGCCGAAGCCTTTCGTATAGTTCTGGCGGAGTCGTGGTGCCCAGTGGGTTGACATCGAAACCGGTGTAGGACTTAGCCCCATGTGCAAGTACGCAATAACCGACGCCTAGGTCCGAACCCGGACCTAGTTCCAGAACATCTCTGCCTTCCAGGCTGACCCCATATCGCGTCATATCCTTCAAGAGACATTGTGCGACTGTTATGTCGTATTCCACAGAATGATCGATATCCGTCCAACTGGAGGTTCGAGGTGTTGTATATCCTCGCGCTATGTTCTTGCCTTTAGCCAGAATCAGGAACGGCAGCCCTGCAAGAAAGTAAAAGGCACTCCGACAGATCGATTCTGTTGAACTCATCACCGTCATCCTAAAAAGTCTTCTGCACGAACAGAGTGTACAAGTTTCGTATTTACCTGACACCGGATTTCCGAGTGTCGTGAGTTAGGCGGTCACGGTGTCGGGTAAATACGAAACTTGTACAGCTGTGATTCTCGCCGCCAGAGGCGGCAGCTTAGCAGTTGGAGTTATCGAATGCCTCTCTCAATATTCGACCCATCAGCCGTTCTGCCTTAACATGCCGTTGATAGTACCCCCCCACACCTGCTCCTTCATTCGCTTCATCGATCTAGGGTCCCGAAACAGTTGTTCGCAGGCCTGCAAGCAATCTTCAGTCGTCCTGAAAGTTCTGAGATGCACACCTTCTTCGAGCGGCATTGGCAGCTCGAAGAACAACGATTCAGATACAATACACTTGGCCGCCGCAATGGCTTCGCCGAGCTTCCAAGGGGTGGATTTACCAATCCCGAGTGTGCACACCGCGATGTCGGATTCTCTGAGCGTTCTTGTGAACTCTCTGCGTGAAACCTTCGAATACAACAAGTCCTTGCTGCAGTAGCGTTCAGAGATGTGGTTCCTAACAACGCCTCCGTGAAACCGACTGCCAAACTCCGTCTTTAGAACCTTGGCCAACTCGATCCGCGCTTGGGAAAACTTTGTCAAACCGTCGGGACTATCTTTGTCTTCCCACAGTCGCGTCAAAAAGAAAACCCCATATTTAGCTGATTCATGAGGAGGACCTTCGAAATCTTTTTCATATAGCGACGAGTTGTTTCTGGTCAGATATAAGAGAAATCGTAGCTGACTCTGCCACGAAAGGCCCCTTTTCTTCGCTTTAAGTTTTCCCAGCAACCGCAGCCGCATAAGATGGTGGGCATTGAATAACCGGAGGACAGGCACTGCAGGGCTACTGCAATTAAAGTTTATGCCATAGGGCGCAACTTTCCTTCTGAGATCATCTGGTAGTTTGCCAATGTCTGGTGAGCGAAAACTTCGTTTCACGATTCGTGTCGAACCAAGAAACTGCCTCTGGCACCGAAAAGCAGGTGTTATCGTTCAGATCAATTAGAATCGTGCGCGTTCTCCCAGAATTCGACTCTCTGGCCTCCAACAATAGGGCCACGCTGTCCATCAACTCAGCGCGCCCAATGTGCGTCGCGATCGAGACGGTTGCTTTTCCGTTTCGCTGCAGCTCGAAGAGCCCAGCAAACACTTGCGTAAACCACGGTTCAATCGTGTTCGGGTAAATGGTTATTTCGTACATTTGATTTTCCCCCATTCCTCGGGCCACTCGTAGGTTTGGATTCCGTACTGCGGGTTGCATGACCTGGTTCTGGGCAGCGTACTCCTCGGGGGGTCATGTGGCCCAAGGTGCCGTGCGGACGGCACCGGAAGGCGCCTTCACCTTCTGCTTGAGTATGTCCTTTGCGAGACTCGGCGATACCGTAACGTCCGCGGGCTCTCCGACGGCCGCTCCACCTCGATGAGCAGAGCGGCATGCGTGTTCCATAAGGTTAACACGCGCTCGAACGCTAAACAGCACTTTGGCATCGCAGTCGTCATGGCGATCCTTCGGTGCATCCCCGGCGATCGAAGGGCGACTTCTGCCTGCACTATTCGGACGGTCGTAGTTTTTCAGCGTGGTTTATTGCTCGCTCGGCGCGCTGCAGCTGGCGTCGATACACTGGTTGCTGCAAGCGCAGTCTCGCCGCTGGTGGTGGCCGCCGAGTGAGGCTTGTCGAACATCACGAACACATTCCCCATTAACCGCTCGATTCCCAGATTATTCACTGCCAAATCATATAGCTTGCCTAGCCAACGCAAAACGGGGAAGCGAAACAAGTATTGTTCAATGAAACCAAAGTGGCGCACAGCTAGTGTTTGGAACCCGGCATTCTCAAAGAGTTGCAGTAGGTCCTGGGAGCTTCGAAAGGCATAAACCGTCTCCCATGCGTGCTTACCCCGAACCAATCGATGGAACCAAAGGGGGGTCCGACTCGAGAGCACGAATTCAGGGGCCCTTGGATTCGGCACCGTAGCAAAGAATCGGCCCCCGGGCTTCAGCACTCGCCAAATCTCTGTAGCCGCAAGGTCGACTCGCGGGACGTGTTCGAGCAAGTAATTCGCAAACGCCAAATCGTAGCGTTCAGAATCCACGGAATCCATTTTTTCAACCGATGCAGTCAAGCACTGGTCCACCGCAGGATCCTTAACCCGACAAGGCTCCACATCGAGCCGGTCGCAAACGAATTCGCAGTTGGCCTGATGCAGGGATCGCTCAATCACTAGGCTCATCCCGGCGCCGATGTGCAGGATTCGCAGCGGATCTTTGCCCTGTCCGATCATACGCCGTAGCGCCTGCACCAATTGCTGTATCAGCAGGATTTCAGCGGGTGTTTGCATGGCATTTCCTGTCGAACAGTGTTTAGGACAGTTGAGGACCGGTACGCGGCGCTAGATTTCTGGAGTCCACCGCATGACCCCGAGTAACTTTCCGATTGACCCTGGGCCGCAACCATATCCCGGCTCCGCTGTTTCAGCAACTACATATACTACGGCAGTGTTTAGCCCTGGCGGAACGCCACATCTCTGACACATACGGGTCTGACTGCGCACTTGCGAATCTCTTAGTTGACGATACTTTCAAACGTTGCGAGCGTCGCCTTCGCAACCTGCTCCCAGTCGTAGCGCTCCTTGACCCAGGAGCGTTGCTCCGCACACTTACGCTCGTCAAATCGCTGGTCAGCCGAACGACGTAAGATTCCGGCAAGCGCCGGCACATCCCCAAGCGGAAAGTATCGCGTGTCTTCCAACCCGATCTCCAAGTTTGCTGGAATATCGCTAGCCAAAACAGGCAAGCCGAAACTAAGCGCCTCGAGCAAAGCAATAGGCAGCCCCTCGTGCGACGACGGCAACACGAATATGCCAGCGTGCGCGTAAAGCTCGCGAAGCGCTATGCCGCTCTGAAAGTCCGTGAAAACAACATCATTGCGGTCCGCTGTTAGCTCCCGGAGGCTGCGGATGTAGCTGTCCGGTTGATCCGTCGATCCAACTAATACGAGCTTCCATCCCTGCAGATCAGCGCGCCGGAACGCTTCGATAAGATCCTTATGCCTCTTTTCCGGCACAAATCTGCTTACATTTAACACGTAGCGTCTGGGCCGCAGAGAGAACCTCTCCAAAGCGTCTGTGGTATCGGGCACATCCGGGATGACCACTCCGTTAGGAATCAATGTCGATTCGCGACGATACTTCGATCGAACCAATTCCTGAATGACTCTCGAAATCACAATGCGCTCATTCGCAAAAACCATCCCGAACCGCTCTCCCAGACGCAAGACCCATCGCGCGAGAACTCCCCACTTCTCACGGTCATAATCTGGGCCGTGATGCGTGACGACCACACATAACCCGAAGAGGCGTGCCAAGGGCGTGACAATTGCCGGTCCGATCGCGTGTATATGCAACACATCCGGGCGCGTGAGGATTGCATAGAAGACCCCGATGACCGAGTGAACAAGCGCTTCCCGACCACTTCGGCGTGGTGACCATATTGGTCGAAACCGCACACCTTCCCATATCCGACTTCGACCAGGCTCCCAGTAAGGTGATCGCGCAAGGACTTCTACATTGCAGCCCAATCTTACCAACAGCGGATAGAGGTGTTCGGCGTGCCGCTCGACCCCCCCTTGGACGCCGGGGAACCCTCGCAAGCCGAGCACCATGATCCTCATTTGCTTCTGACTTGCTTCTGATGCGGGGCTTTGGGTAAACAAGAGCGGCTTTCGTCCTGCTGGGGTATCTGCACGTTCCCCTATTCGCGGCAAACGACTGTGAACGTCATGGTCCAGCCGAGCAGCCTGTTACGACGAATTTCGTATGTTCTGCGTTCGATTTCCGCATGACACGCCGGGGGCGGCTAGGCGCTTGCACGTTATCTATTAAAGAACTCTCTCAACGGGTATCGGCTATCCACGGTTCCCCGCCCTCTTTGGAGCTTGACCTTGACCTTCTTATCAAGAAACGAAATCCGCTCGACATGCGGATTTGTCTTTACATTGGAGTAGTCGATGTAGTCGCTGAATCGTGTCGGCTTGCCAGCAGAGACACGCAACTTGTTCTTCAACACCCACAGCAATGGCCGAAACTTCGGAAACTGAGGCAATATTCGTGACCGCATCGCGGTCCGGGCTGTCGTGACCATCCAGCAATTCTGTTGGCAGACGGACACTTTCTCTATTGACTCCCGAGCTATCCGACTATTGATAATCTCTTCCCAGGATTGTTTGGCCAGGTTGCCCAAGGGCAGGTCCGAGCGCACGTTGCACGCCCACACGTCCGACCACGGGTCGATAAAAGCGAAATCAGTGCCCGCCGTGCATTTGATCAACCGATCATGGCCCAGGATTTTTTCAATCAGCCCGAGGTTAAGGTATGCCCTGAACCAGTTCTTTATGTTGTTGGTCCGTAACATCGCAGTGATCAGCCCCTCAACCTGCCTGGCGACTGACAGACGATCGTAAAAGTAGTTGTCACTCTTATAGAACTGCCACGCGTTGTGCAGCGTCGAGGTCGCAAGTTCGAAGCCCATTGATTGCGCCAGCTCATACACTTTCACGATCTGCGACGCGTTCTCATCCTGAATTACAAATGCGAAACCGAGATCCGTCCCACCTGCTTCTTGGAGCTTACGCAACCCTTCAATCTTGGTTGCGTAGCCATTCTTCTCTCCCCGGATGGCATTGTTCGTCAGCTCGTTGCCTTCGAGGCTGAATCGCACTTTGATGTCCGGGTATTTCCTGACTATTGGGAGTAGTCGCTCGGGGTGCAGGCCATTTGAACTTATTTCCGTCACTCGCGCTTTTGGATAGACGATGTCAATTATTTCTGTCAGGTCGGTCCGCGATGTCGGCTCGCCGCCGGATACGTTGAGATTGTCAAAGCCATTCGGCAGCTTCGAAAGCGTATCCAGCGAGACCTCTTCCCTTGGGTCCGTGGGATTCTGCCAGATGTAACACATCTGGCACTTCGAGTTGCATCGGTATGTCGAGATAACCGTCAGATCCATACGCCACCGCAACCTTGATGTTCAACCCAGCTTCCAAGCATAACCCGGCTCACAGAGGTCGACAAAGTTATCCGTCTGACGTATCGCCAGAGATGCGTGACTAACGGAGACGGGGACTGAAACGAACTTTGTCGATGTCAAGAACACGTCAGCTTCCACACGGACTGTTAGTCAAGCTTATATCAAGGCGGAGTAAATTCCCATGAGTTTTTCAAAGTGCTGCTCCGCGGAGAAACATTGCTCAACGCGTCTCCTGCCAGCGATGCCAAATTGCGCTCGCATCATAGGGTTACCCATAATTTTTTCGAGGCATTCGCTTAGTGCTCCATGATTCCCGGCCTCAAACAGTAAGCCCGTCTCGCCATCCAAAACGAGCTCCGGGATACCGCCAATGTTGCTCGCAATCACAGCCTTTCCGAAAGCCATAGCCTCCAGCACTGACATCGGGCAGTTTTCGTACCATTCTGAGGGCACAGCTATGACGCTGGCTTCCTCGATGGTTTTACGCAGTGTATCGCCTGACAAAAAACCGAGAAAGCGTGCCCGACCATACCGGCGTCGCAAGCTTTCCTCCAGCGGTCCCGTTCCCGCAATCCGTAATTCCACAGCATTCGGCATCTGCGCATGGGCTTCAAGCAGTGTGGCTACTCCCTTTTCCTGTGTCAGGCGCCCCATATAAAGGACATAGTTACTGTCAGTCGTCGACGAGGCGATGTCACTCACATCGATACCGTTGTACAAAGTATGTACCCGCTCGCTGACAAACCGATGCTTCGTGACTGACTCGGCCATGAACCGGCTTGGCGCCAACACTGCGTCTACACCTTCGTAGCTCCCCAACAATTTCTGTGTCACCGCCTCTGCATAAAGTATTGCACTGTTGCCGAATGAACCGCCTGCGCATCTGTGTTTGAGCACATTCAGAAATTGGCCATTGAGACAATCTGAACACACTTTGCCGTTTCTGAGACGCGTATAAATGGGACAGACCGTCTTGTAATCGTGAAGCGTCAGCACGACCGGGGCCCCACGGCGCTTCGCCGCTCCAATTATCGAAGGAGTGAGCTGGTGGTAAACGTTGTGACAGTGAACGATGTCCGGCTTCTCGCTATCGATCAACTTGCCAATGCTTCTGACAGCTTCCCTGGAGTGAATCAGGCTAGCAGCGTTGATGATCTGCTGGATTAAGCTTCTTCGCCCGTTTCCGTATGTCCGCTGTCTTACAAAGTATCCACGATGGGGGCTTTCGAGATTTCTCGGATCGTCCATCGAAAAATCGATCACGTGAACGCCGTGCTTCCGTAAGTAGCTTCTCTCCTGGAACATCACCACTTCGGAGCCTCCGTTCCGGAAGAAAAACTTGTTCGCAATTAGCACGCGCATCTATGCGGTCCGGGATTTTCTCAGCAAATGAATCTGGACATGACGCCTACCGTGTTAACGCGAATTCGCTTTGCATGTTACCGCATTCTTAATGTAGTACCAGCACCATCGGAGCCCCGCAGGCTGCTAGCCGCTCCCGGTGCGGTACTTTGCCCTGCAAGATTCACTGCACCCTGGACGCTCATTCGGTACCGCTCCGCGGCGACATATCCTGAGAAATACGCAAGAAGATACCCGAGCGCATTCGCGTAAAGAATATTAATGTATGCGGAAGTCAGCAGCGTCATCGCAAGAACAGCGAGCCATCCGATCGCAAACGTGGTCGCGGCGGTTTTCTGCTGTGCCAAACGATGGGCATCCCGGAACAGGAAATACATAAAAACCAGAAAGAACAAGACGCCCCCTATTCCCGTTTCCCAAAGAATTAAACTCATCAGCATGTCCTTGCCGCTTTCTCCTACGCGCTCTCCCAGTTCTCCGGAAAACTGTTTGATAAACGACTCCGACGTATTACCGAGGCCGGCCCCTACCCACAATCGGACAGGATCATTGTAGTAGTGATACCTCAGCGGGAGAATGAGGTTGTCGAGCCTTCTTCCCGCATCGTAAGCGCTAAGTTTCTCCGGCGGTAACCGGACGTCACCCACACTCCTCTCCTTGAGGGCCTCCAATCCCTGATCGCTACCGATATAGAAATACCGAGTCGCATTCTTTTTACTGCCAACGAAGGATACTAGCTGCTCCCTTCCCAATTGAGCTGCAACATAGTCGTAAATCGCCACATAGCCAGCGATCAACACGACGGCAGCCGCGCCAAATGCGGCATAGTGCCTTGCTCTAAGGTGTCGTCCGCGTGCATAGATCAAAGGCAGAAGCAATGCGACTGGAATCAGAACCAGCGTCACTTTCGTTTCGTTAATCGTGGTCGGCAAAAACAACAAAGAGGCCAGAAGCAGAAATCTGATTGTCTTGATATGACCTGCAAGATAAAACGAAAACAACACCGCAATGCCCGCCACCAACAGAAACGACAACGCGCCGGAACCACCAAAGCCCAGAGTTCCAGTGATGACATCTCCCGTTGGCACCCCCCGAAACTCAACCAGCCGTTGGTAAAATGCCACTGGGAACTGCAGCACCGTCAGCATAAGGACGAACTTCAGTTGACGTCTCATCTGCATTTCTGAAACTTGATAAACGGCGGGCAGCAAGAATATCGGTATCAGCTTAAGATAGGGCCGCAAGCCATTAAGAATCGTACCGGGCGCAACAAGGTTGATGAGCAGCCCCACCACGACGTGGAGACTCACCACTATTCCTAGAATCACGTACCCGCGGCTGATCGAGATCGAACGATCAGCGCCGATCTTCAATACGACAAATAACAAGATCAGGCTGGACAACAGCTCGGGGACTAAATTGAAGATTTTGCCAAGATTATCGGCGAGATAACCCGATACAAATACCATACCAAATAGCGTGTATAACAGAACGTTCACTCACAAGCCTTCTGATAGATTTCACGCACTGTCTGTCACGCCAAATGTCTTTTCGAAATAACCTCCCAGTTTATGCGCATGAATTCTCCAATCGTACTGCTCCTTGACAAGTTGGGGACCCCGCTGTGCATCGCGACAGAGTCTCACTCTATTGGCGTACGCGTATTCAATGGCGTCCCGGAACTCATCAGCACTTGCGTCCCCAGCCCATACCACGAATTCCTGCCCGTCTAACACATCCTTGTGTGCGGTAATCCGAGTCACGATAATCGGTTTGCCACAGGCCATATATTCAAAGAGCTTCAGCGGACTCGAGACATTCCACTCAGGCCGATCCGGCAACGGACAGATGCAACAATCTGCCTTCGCTATTTCCTCTGCCACGCGGTCATATGCGACCGGACCCTTAAACACAATCTTGTTCGCGACCCCTATGGTTGAAGCCACTTCCTTCAGCCGCGAAAGCCCTGGCCCTCCGCCGACGATTACAAATTGCATTTTCTCACGGTGTTTCTGATCTAGCTCCGCGATGGCCTCGATCACGCGGTCGATTCCTCTCTTCTGGGTTAGGGATCCATGATAAAAAAGGACGAATGCGTCGCCAGCCTGCGACCGATTTTCGTTCTCGCTTGGCCGAAATCGATCTGTGTTCACTCCCGACTGCCAGACTACATTGTCCGGGAATGTCACACGAAATTCCTGTTCAACGGAACGCCTCAAGCGCTCCGTGATAAATGAGTAGCCGGCCGCAAATCCTCTGAGAAATCGCAAGGGCAAGTACCAGAACAGCAGGCGATCGATACGTTTTTTGATCGAGTTAACTTCCACCGGCACTGTGCGTATGTCTAAGTGGATATTCTTCAGTCCGGCCAACCTTAATGCTGGCGCAATCAGCAGGCCGTCCGGGTAAATTATGATAATGTCATCGCTACCTGCGTTCCTGAGAAGCCACAAAAGTATGTTCAGCAGGAGACTCACCCGGAACACCCAACCAATATCGAGTGCTCCCACAAATACCACCCTAGCCCTTGCCACCGCCGGCACACAAGCGGCGGTTCCGTAAGTCAAAATGGATACCTCATAGCCTTGCTCAGTCAAAGCCGCCGCCATTTCGAGCCATGTGCTCTTATCTGGCTTAATGTCAAAGCGGTCATGGTCCACCCAAAATATCCGTTTCTTGACTGCGCCCATATATTTACTGTTCCAGAATCTCAATGATTTTCTCTGCGTTCTTCAGCGGGTGATGTTTAAAGGCATGATCTTGCGCCTTCTCACCCATCCGATGTCTGAGATCGCTATCTTCTATCAGCAGCGCAACGTCATCCCTTAAGCGCTCATATGTACCAGAGCAGAATCCAATTCCTTTCTTGCCGAGGACTCCGTCCGGGTCTACCTGCAGGCTGACTACGGGGACCTTTCGCATCCATGCCTGAATGAACGTGTTGGGAAATCCTTCATGGATGCTAGTGTTGACGAAAACATCGGCCGACGCAAATACCTGATTGACCTCGTCTTGAGAGCACTCGCCGAGGTATTCAAGCTTGTGCACCGCAGCCATCCTGGAGAGCATGTCTCGATGCCACTGACTTTCTCCGGCACGGCCGATCATAATGAATCTTACGTTTCCTTCTCCATTCAGTTCCTCAGCCAACCTGATGAAGGTCTCGGGACATTTGAAAGGTTTCAGGTTCGCCACCCACACGATCCTGATTTCGCTTCCCTTCCTGATTTCCTCGCGCGGCGAGGGATGGAAGTTGGGAACAATAGTACAAGCCTCTTTTTTGTAGTATTTGTAAAGTAGATCTTCCTGCTGTTTTGTTTGGGCTATGACATGATCACTATGAGCAATCCCATACTCAAGGAACTTTTTTTCTATGTAGCGAGATATGATATTAAATGAGAATACGTCCCCAAATGGATCCACATCCGAATCATGAGCGATATGCCAAACCATCTTGGAGTTGTTATGTCTCGCATAAAATGCGGCCACACCTGTGTAGGCACAACCAACACGCTGGTAAATCACGTCTGGTTGGATTCGTTTGAGAATTGAAAGTAGACTCATACTATCGAAGAAGAAACCATGTCGGGCAAAACCGCGACCAGTTCCTACACGCTGAATGTCGTATCCCACTGGGTTGAAATCTGGATGCACATCCCGAGCTAGATAGGTTATATCGAATGCTCTTTGTGCCACTATTTTTTCAAGAAGGCAACGGACCTGGTACTCTGAACCGCCAAAGCTTGCCGACCAATGACTTGGCAAGAGTAGACACAATCTTTTCTTACGCTTCTTCAAGGTTAATTCAGCACCCCCTAGATACCATCCATTTAGAGTATCTCCCTTCACCAACAAACGAGTTGATCTATTGCTACAATGCTCGCAGACATCCTGTTACACCGCCAAATACTGCTGTGCTATTTCTCGCTATCCATAGAAGATTGGCCAAGATTACCCCTCATTCCTATGACGCGCGCAGGCGCGCCAACCGCAATAGCGTTGTCAGGAACGTCACGCGTAACCACCGCGCCTGCTCCAACTACAGCACCCTTACCGATTCGCACACCGTCTAGAACGATGACCCCTACACCTAGCCAGGCGTCGTCATCGACGACGATACCACCCTTCGTTTGCAACGGCTGCTTAGTGATGAGTTCGTCCGGTGCTATACCATGATCATACGGATAAAATGCACAGTATGGAGCGATTTGAACGCCGCGACCGATTCGTATAGGGGACTTATACGCAGAAAACTGGCAGCGAGGCTGGATGTGCGTGCGGGGACCAATGGTCAGACTACCACCATAGCCGGTCTGAATGATGACGTCCCGATGGATACGGACACCATTCCCTAACTCTACCAGGCCACCTCCTGTATCTTGGTAAATAATAACCTGATCACCGATAAATATATTCTTACCGTAGCGTATATCATCATGATGAATCGTAGCTGTTGGAGCCATATACCCTTTTGGAGTCAGTTTTGCTAGATAAGCACGCCCGTAGTAGGGAGGAACTGACCAACTTGCAAACCATGACGCTATTCGGCCCAGATGGCCAGGCCCAGAGAATAGCAACCAACAACGAGCCCATAACATCCTGAGTTTGTGGTATGCCATAATGAAAGATGAATGCTAAGAACTATACAATTTGTTCAAATGATATTAGAAATGTGTACCATACCTCGAATAAGTACGGCCAATTAATTGAGTTATCTTACAGTTAGATCTTAGATTGTATTCCCTTTCCAAGAGTATTTGTCTCTGATTCATATGCAAATGATACGTTCAGTTCACCAGCGATTGATTCGAAAATCAGAAGCTGGTCGTCAGTTAGCTCCCTTTGCCATCGCAAGTCCAATTTGATGGACAAACCAACCCCCTCGTAGTATTTCTGCACATAGTATTTGTCACCTTTATTAATCCTCGCCCAATAAGATGACGATCCAGTTTCGTATTTCTTTCGCTGTTGATAGAGTAACGAACGAGCACCCAAGTTCCCGCCAATAACATGATGTTCATGTTTCCAGTATGACAACATATCATTCTCGTATTTCAAACCCAAAAAACTGCATAGCCATTGTATTACCTCCTCAGAGCGTGTAGCTAACTCCTCGTATCTAACTCTTATCTTTCTCTCTTCTGGATACTGCTCATAAAATCTGTTCATCTTGGTAATCCGCTGCTTCCAGTCGTTCGTAATATCAACTATACCTCTTTCTGGATATTTTCGGAGATATGAATTAACGACAGCCCTGCCATCTCGACATAAATATATTAAATATGGTGTTACGCCACGCCATGTATAAGCCGGCTTCAATTGATATTTGATCCATCCCTGATTCTTACTGGAGTCGATCAATATCGATTTTCCGGACCAATAAAAAATGAACCGATAGGAATTGGAAATATATCGTGCTGCCTTCCGCAGTGCAGACCGAAACCTATTCTGCTGTGAAAAAAACGTCCGGATAATTGGCAGTGACGCCTGCTGATCCCAGAATTTGCATGTCCCTACACAAACTCCACATATTCTAGGATGCACGACCTCAGTGCCATCAATCACGCGGTGCAGCATGTTGAGCTCCCCGAGGGAGAACGCTTCTGTATGGCTTCCGAGGATCAGATCTAACAGAGTCGACCCACAATGGCCTGCCCCCATGATAAAGACAACCTTTTTGGCCATGTCGGAACTCCTCGCGGATTGATAACAGGATAATTAATTACGATGACAAAATGCTGTGTTCTTTAGCACAAACGAAACTGCTCTTCCAGGATGTCTCCCTCATCTCATCGGATCGCGGGCATCGTGCGGGATAACTAAAGGGCCGCGCCAAGTGGGGGAATACTTTTTATCGCCATTGAGCTAGTAGTCCCGCTTATCTCTATATCCTGTACCGATATTGGTCGCGTTCTCTCAATCTGGGGGATGGGATGTGCCAGCATAACCCATATGAAGCCCTTGGCATTTTGACATCACCCTTTTCAAATACTCACTGTCCCTATTGCGTCAAAAAATTTAAGATAGTGCTTTACAACCACAGACCATTCAAGGAACTCTTCTGCTCTTGATCGAGAACGTGTTCCCATCTCATGAATTAAGTCAAAGGAAGATCGATTGTCAAGGATCCACTCCGCCATGGCCTTCCAATTTCCTCTCTCAAAACACACCACGCCTCCACATTCTCCAGCATACCATTTAATGTCGCCTACATCAGTCGTCAAAATTGGTAACCCGCACGCAAGAGCTTCATTTAGGCCATTTGCAGCCGTTGCAGCAGTTAGCGGAAAGAGGAATAGGTCAGAAGACTGATATAAGGAAACATACTGGTCTACGGGGAGATTCGTAAAATATTGCATCCTCCCTCGATCATCATCAATTAAAGAACGAACGTAATTAATATTCTCTAACCTAGACACTACGTTAAAAAAAACATTATCAGATCGTTTAATGACATAC
>FXBF010000347.1_pt1 | contig 15678 bp, 18 predicted proteins | sample 5335321 | NCBI WGS metagenome assembly FXBF01 (sample SAMEA103928391, study PRJEB20085) | sediment metagenome | isolation source: sediment
CATAGATCTCTACGCCATAGAACGCAACACCGATCGCCATCATGACCACGACGGACAGCACGGCGATCTCGATTGCACTGACGATCTTGCCGCCCATGTATACGGATGCGGGTAGCGGAGTGCCGCGCACTCTCTTGAGAATTCCTATGTCGCGCTGGTACGCAGTGGTCGTCGCAATGTTCGTATACGACGCCGAAACCGCCGCGAACACCGCCAACGCGGGTGCGTAGTACTGGGCGGTCGTGACACCGAGAGTTTCAATGAAAACGTTCCCGAAGACGAGGGAGAAGACGATGAAGATCATCAGAGGAAAGAAGATCGTGAAGAACGCCGCGATCGGCGTCCTGAAGAAGATTCGATTTTGATACGCGACTTGAACGTTGAGGAGTCGAGCCGCGCTCGAACGCCGGGGAGGCTTGGGTCTATCCCAAGTTCCACTATCGGCCACTCCGCTCGGTTGTCCTCCGTCAGCCATCCGGGCAGCTTAGATGGGTCGTCACAACCGATATTGCCCGAGACAGTCACAGACGCGCCGAGTCCGTTGGCGAGAAGATGGCACTCTTCGGCTGCCCAGCGGGCAAGTGGGGCGGTCCTACCCCACTTACCGGGAAGGAGCGCCGTTCGGACTGCTTCAGCCAGTTCGTACATCCATTGACGCGAGCCGCGCTCGGGCAGCTCATCTGCGTTCCGGTCTCGCGGTGGCCTTCCGGCGACGACCGTTGCCACGCTCCCGCCGAGTATCTGTTCGACGAGATTAGAGTCCATCCTCGTAGCCTTCACTGCACCGCGGAGAAGACCCGCCGTGTAGAGAATCTGGGTTCTGCGCTCGTCGGCACTCTCGGCTCTGCCGAGCGCCAGGGTCAACGACTCCTGCTCCTCTTTGACGGCAGCTATCTTCATCGCTCGCCGTTCAACGGCCTCGGAGGAACCTATGGAGCCGTAAAGCCCCTCTTCGTAGTTGTCGGCAATCGCCACGAGCCTCATCTCGCACCGGGAAAGGCGCGCACTCACATCGCTGGGGTTGTCATCGCCCGCGAGGGCAGCGAGCTTCGCGTCCGTTCCATCGACCCACGCCTCCAACTCACCTTCGTTGTACGCCATGCCGAGGAGTCGCCACAGAACGATGGCTTCGATTCGGTCGGCGTTCACTTTCGTTGTCGTGACCCCGCGCTGCACTTCGCCGAACCCAGGACACGAAGGGGGTTCACCTGTCTCCTGACTCTTCAAGCCTTCTTTGCACTGGTAGTAACGACGGTCGATGCCGCGTCGGTCCTTCCGCCCGCCTCCGGACATCGAGACGAGTTCGCCGTCAGGGTGCATGTGTCTGACGCGCTCGGATAGTGCGAAGTACCTCTTCTTCTTGCCAGCATTCTTCGGCATCCGGTCGACCATCGTCACGTTCGCTCGCTCCCACTCCTCTGGCGTGACGAGCGCCGGAGCTTCCCATGTGAAGTGCTCAACGTTCTCGGTACTCGGGTCCTTCATATCACGGGTGATGCCGCTGCCGTTGTATGCGGGATGTCGGAGAAGTGAGAGGACTCTCGAAGCTGTGAATCGAGCAGCCTCTCCCTTCCTGCCGCGCGCATGGAGACCGTTAGCGTTGAGCCGCGCGGCAATCTGGGGAACCGACAGACCTAAGAGCCTGAGGTCGTAGGTCTGGCGGACAATCGCGGCCTCATCCTCGCGAAGCTCGAAGCTCTTGCGGTCATCTGCGACCGCGTATCCGAACAGGACGTTGCCTCCAGGCCATGTACCTTGCGTCTTGGTCTTACGGAACTTGCCGCCCTGCGTCCGGTCGATGATTGAATCGCGCTCGAACTCGGCAACGCCCGCGAGGGTCGTCCGGAGAAGCTTCCCCGCGTTCGTGCTTGTGTCGATATTGTCCTCGACGAAGACGCACGCGGCTCCGAACTCATCGAGTGAGTGCATGCCGTTGAGAATGTCGCGGGCGTTACGTCCGAGCCGGTCGAGCCTGAGGAACACGACCACGTTGAACTCTCCCGCCGCGGCCGCCGCAAGGAGTCGCCTACCCTCTGGGCGCTCTCCGAGTGGCTTCGTTCCGGTGAAGTCCTCCACGTACACGGTGCCGACCTCTACATCATGGAGGTCCGCCCAACCTCGACCCTTCGTCTCCTGATAGTCAAGCGACGTTGACCCTGCCTTCGCTTGCTCGTCGGTACTCACGCGAGCGTATACGGCTGCTCGTTTCGTCTTGGTCATCTCTCCGCCCCCTTAAACGCTGCCGGTATCGAACGTTGACATACAAGCAGGTTGAGAGGCGGAGCGCAAAGCGACGCGGCAACGCCCCCAGCCGGGGGGAAGCCGGGGGCGTAACCGAGGTAGATTCAAGGCTAGTTGCTAACACTGTGGATGGGATGTAGTCAAAGACAGCGCGCTGCTCAATCTCATCTCTGTTGAGGCCGTATCTCGCAGCGACTCGACCCGCTGCCATGAGGAGAAGTCCTGCCGCCACGTCTTCATCTTCGTTGATGTCGCGGGCGATGTCTGTGACGAGGGCGTCGAGTGCAGTTTCGGCCGTCATGCCGCGTCCTTCGTCGCCACGACCTCGCCGGACCGCGGAATCAAAGCGACGTAGTAGCGATCCTCGACTCCGTCGACCGCAGCCTTGATGAAATCCGCGACCTTCGTCGCCAGAACGACAGCGTTGTCGTGTTCCATGTCTCGAATCTGCGCCTCAAGTTGCCAATCCATGAGCTTCTCCCTGTGGTGGTTCTCGGTGCTCATTTGGCACCGTAGGTCATCGCCTTGGAGTACGCAACTACTTCTAACTGATGCTATCTTGGTATATCTGAGAGCGTCCTTAACCGAGAATGCCGGAGAGAAGTTGGCTTCGTCTGCTGCTCGACAAGTCTGTGACTTCATCGCGTTCTTGCAGAGTCACTGAGAGCGGTCTGATTCCAGCTAGAGCATGTTCCCGAACGTCAGGAATAGACCCGCCAGCGTGGCCAGGCCTCCAAGGCCAGCCACCACCACCCAGAACGTGCGGATTCTCTGGCGACGCTCGTCGGGATGCTCGCGAGGAGCACGCCCCGGTCGGTACTTGATGAATTGCCGGCAGTCGTGCGGTCTGACGAGTTGCTCTATGAAGGTCTGTGCCAACGCGTCAGGATATAGAGGGTTGTCCGAGCCTGGTAAGTGGACGGGTGCACTGCTATCGATCGTTCGCGAGTACATGTCGGGCGGCATCGCGTCGCGCGTTGTCCACGTCGTTCGGGGAGCAAAAGGCGCGCTTACACCACATTTGACGCCACCGCGAATCCATTTGGCGATTCCGAGACTGTTGCCCCGGCGGAAGTCATACTCACGATCCATGTCGCCGCGCTTACGCGCTACCTTCAACTCCCACTCGGCCCTGCTGCGTGCGGCGACACCCAGCTCCTGAAGGTCTGCTAACGGCATACCCGCGTTGTCCGGATACGGGTAGAAGCCGAGCAGGCCACACTTGTAGCAGCGCCGACGAAGGATGATCGTCCTGATGCGCCGACGCCAGTATGGGAAGCCGGTCCTGATGCGACCAACTAGGCGCATCACCGATGCCTGGTTGTGTCGCTGGACAATCCACCATGGCCGTTTCCGTCGAACCCCGCACGAGACTCTTCAACTCGTTCATCTGTCGTCTCTTCATTCGACCCCAGCAGCGACGGCGGGGGCGAGTTCTTCGCAAGAACGGAGCCACCTAATGGACTCTCGGATTCCGCCGTCTCGCTGAGCTTCGGTGCCTTCGGTGCCCACTTCTGAACGTGCTGAACGACCTCGCCGTAGAACGTCAACATCTGAGCCTGCGTCTCAGCCACGAACGAACCATTGCCTGTCCCGCGCTTCGTACCCATGTCCGATGTGAGGGCAAGGCTGAACGCGGTCGGCTCACGTTTCGGGTCCTCCGGCAAGAGCAGGACCGATACATCCTCACGCGCAGCGGAGAGAAGCGCCGACGTCGTGGCTCTGGTTCGGGCGAACTTGACAGTGATTCGTAGGTCATCGGGAGCATCTCGGAGCTGGCGTAGCATCCAGTTGACTCGCGTCTTCGCCCAGCCTTCCTTAGGGGCGCTCACCTGCATAGAAACGGTAACTTGTCGAGCGCCGAGGTCGGCTTCCAACTCCAGCGGTCCCGCGGCGTCACGCACCTTCAATGTCGCGTGCAGCGTGCCTCGACTGCCCAACTCCTTCGAATGTTCACCCAAGCGATTTGCTCGCGTTCCGGAACCGCCGAAAGAAGGGGTGACCGGACGGCCGAGCCTCTGTCGAAGCCTCAGCGCGAGGTACTCTGTGAATTCCTCCCAGTCATCCGCAATTGCCTTGACTCCGTCGTCTGAACTTCGGAGTGTACGATTTCGAGCAGAATCTCGAACTTGCACCCAGTCCTTGCCCATTCCGGTATACGAGACGGCCCCTGACCGTTCGTCGTCGAGATACACGATGAGGTCAGCGAGAGCGATGTGCTGCTCACGGTCTTCTACGCCATGGTGCTCAAGTTCGATAATGGCCTCGGTGAGGATTCGGAACCATGAGAGATGAATCAGCCTGACCTTCTTAAGAAGGGTCCTCCGTACCTTCACAGGCGACTCTTCGGGCGACGAGACAATCTCGTTCGATATCGTTATGAGAGCGTCGAACCCCTCCGAGGCCGCGAGTCTGAGGTAGTCCTCAATCTGCTCCCCAGCTAGGTCGCTGCTCCCCGTCTTGACCTCCACGAGACAGCCCCAATCGGTCTTGCCTCGATGCACAAGAATCGCACCGTCCGGGCGAAGCGTCCCGCCTGCATCCGAGCGGAAAGTTGGCTCCGTGAATGTTGAGATATTCCCCGATGGCGCTGATGCGTAACGGAGGATTCGCTTCCCGAACTCAGGAACGAGACTGACCACTGAGAGCAAGGCCGCCGTGGCGCGCTGCTCCTGCTCCTTCCCACTCCGGATGCCTGTAGCGCTAATGAGACGCGCTGGCGGCCACTGGTCCGAATCCCACGTCACAGTTGATTCCCTCCTGTTGTGCCGGTCCGGCATTGTCACCATACCGACCACACCGGGTGAGATGTAGTCAAACCAAAGGACGAGGTCGTTGCCTTTGACTGTCCGCGTCGGCCAGAGACGCGGTCCACCCCTAACGCCCATACAAGGTTCCGACATACGAGGCTCGCTCCGTCTTGGGTCAGCCCGCGAAACCCCATCCACACGTCGCGGTGTACGGCGCGTACGATTGACCCGCAGCGGCTTGTCGCAAAGTGGCTAAATGGGGTCGCTGCATGACCGACATCCCCTGGCCTCCGGTGGTGACCGGAGGCTCGTCGGTCACGCGTCAGACGCCCCAGGATGATCGAAACCTCTACCAGACGACACCCAGGCCCACCTAGTACAGAATCTCATGTCGCGCGCGCGAAGGCCCCGTAGCGTCGCTCTCGGTGGGCCGCGAGAGCAAATAGAGCTGAGTCGGGCGCGCTGAAGAGATGAGGGAAGACAAGCGGTCCGAGGAAACTGGAATCAGCGAGACGCGGACAGTCGGGCTGCTTGATAGTTGGCCTCGTCCAATCGACGTATAGTTGCCTCATGAGGTATCGCCTCGCCGCGGTCGTCGCGGGAGCGTTGCTACTCGCAGCTTGCTCCTCCGGATCCGATTCAGGCTCGACCACAACAGGTGTTGCCGCACCGACGTCGAGCACGTCCAAGGCGTCGCAGACCTCGACCTCATCGACGCTGGTGGGTACGCCAGAGGAGCGGTTCGTATTCATGATGCGTGCTCTCGCGTCAGATGTGCCCGAGAGCACATGGGTCGACTTCTTCGACGACGAAGAGATCGCCGAGTATGGAAAGGCAAGATGCTCTGCGATTGACGACGGGGCGACCTTCGCCGAGCTGGCAGACGACGCGACGGACACGGCGGCCGAGTTCAACCTGACAGAGGCCGACCTCACGCTTGCGATTCAATCGATCATGGTGGCCACGCTGTCGCTCTGCGAGGAGCACTTTGATGCATATCTCGAATGGTTCGAGTCAGGGGCACCAAGCGCAACAGTGCCACCTGTCTATTCGGTCCAGGAACCCGGCTACTGGATTGATACCGCCCCTGTACAGGATGGCGACGTCTACGGCGGCTTCTGCTCCGGCTACCGGATGGCACTCATCCAGATGACAATCTCGGCACAGGAAGCGCCAGACAACTTCTATCCGGTGCCTGACCCGCGGACGGCGACCTGTCCGGATATCGCGCCAGATTCATCCACTGTTGAACAGGCATTCTGTGACGGATGGACGTCAAACACGATTTTCGGTACCGTCGCTCTACGAGATTCGCCGGACATCGAAGCCGTGATAGATGTTCTATTCGGGGCCTGTATGGGTGCGAACTTCGCCATGAATCCCGATACAACTCAGGCCTATGAATTCCCAATCTACGAGCACAGACTCTTCGAACTCGGCCTTATCTGCTATCCGCCAGATTCCTACTACTGGACTAGACACCCCGAAATCCCACCGCGGGATCCGTGGGTCGCAATGTGCGAGAGTTAGCACAGGTCTGGGCATGGTCCCGCCGCGCGCCTCCGGACCCTATAGCGTGGCGCTGAGAGGCGCTGAGATGGTCGTTTTGGACCGTTCGGCGGACCGAGGGAAACATATGTGTGATACGGGCCCGATGCACTAAACCCCTGGGGTCTCAGAATCTCATCGAGCCTGGTCCGTGTACTACTGCCGGAGTAGGGTCGATACTGAGAGATCGCCGTATGGTCTCCACGTTCGATTGATTGACAACGAGACCACCCAGGAAGTTGCAGCAAGATATGACCAGGCACAACCGATACCCTGGCGGTTGTACTCGATGCGGCAAACGAGTCGACGCATACCAAGGATATCTAACAGGCTCACAGGGTCACTGGAAAGTTACACACGAATTCTGCACGACCACGGCTCCCCACCCACGGCCTCCTACCCCCAAACAGCAAACCGAGCGACCACACCGTCCCCCTACGAATAACCCGCAGCGCAATCCGTGGGGATGGATCGTCGGCGCCGCTGTAGCCGTCGTCATCATCCTCGTCGCGACGTCGAACTTCGGAGGAGGCGCGGACTCCCCTCGGAGCGCGATCGCTTTGAGTTCGACCACCAGCCAGGCGAGCGTCTCCGAGCCTGTCGCGACCGATGTCACCACCACAACCACAACCGAGCAAGAGCGGGCATCCGGTACGTTCTCGCCGAGGCAAGTGCCGCCTGTCGTCAACGAGTATTCCGCCGGAGACTTCGAACTCACCCTGCGTGATGGCCGACTGGTTCGGCTACGCGGGCCCGTCGAACGCCAGATCACCGAGACGAAGACCGGAGAGACAGGGCGCTCATACCGCGTAGGTGCGATCTGTAGGGACGGATGGCAATCGTCGGCAACGGGCCGAGGTGCCTGCTCGTGGCACGGCAGCGTTGACTATTGGCTTGTGAGGAGAGACACAAAGCAGGTTTCTGAGGTCTCGACCGTCGTAGTAACGGAGACGATCTGTCGTGAAAGTATTTGCCCTCAATTAGGAGACCCACTTGCGTACTCGAACGTCGAGGCTGCGGCCAGGTACGTTGCGGTGGTGAATGACGTCTTCGATCTCAACGTCCCAGGCCGAGCATTAGCGAAGGCAGCGTTGGACCCTGAAGAGATCGCCGCGTCAAACCTCGTGAGTGACGTTGCACAAGAACTGCGAGAACTCATCCGCTGAACGAGAAATCTCCGAACCCAGGGATTTCGAGATGGGGTCGGCGAGTATGTCGTCTGAGCACGAGGCGTCGGCGACACCGTGAAATTCTCCCGGTGCGAACGAGGGACAACCGGCGTTCTGTCCCGAGCGGTTGTGTCGCTTGTCCCCTCGCTTGTCCCCGCCAATTCTCGCTCCTATACGCACGCGTCGTATGCGCGTATCGAGAACGGCCTCTGAGCGGGTGTCCGAGAGCGCCCAGCGCGGCCTAGAACGGCCTTGCGGTCGTTCCTCCGGTGGGGGGATATCGGATAGTCCCGAAGGGGTATCGGCATCTGTGCTAGACGTCTGTCAACCGTCGAAACCCTTACGCCTCTTGGCTTACAGCGCCGCCTTATCGAGACATGTACTGAGTCTTGAGACAGTCAGAGCGCGCAAGACGTTGCAAGTATGCCCTCCGGTATCGAATGCTGTGGCGTATCCCTCAGATTCGCCTATTGGCAACGTTTCACGGCCTAGGGGTGGCGTGTCAATGGGGGGTCTCGGCAAGGGAGCTCTCGTTGCAGGGACAGACACTGGCTGGACAGATTCGTTTCCCTCGCCGAGTGAAGTTTGAAGCACGACTCTCTGCGGCGGAACGCCTCACGCGAAACTACACTTGTGTAATGCGCTGAACAAGGGAACGCCATGGCCAAGAAGCAGGGAAAGCAGCAGCCACGAGGAATGCCGAACCCACCCGTGGACGACAACCAACAGGCGAGCATGTCGCCGGTGGGATTGGCTGTTGCGATTGCGAAACAGACAGCCCCAGCGCGAGAGGCCCTTGAGCAGGTTCGAGGCCACTCCGTTATCGCGTATTACCTTGCCGATGGTGCACAACTGGCTGACGAGCAGATGCTGCACCTCTACGAGCATCTCAAACGGCTCGGCAGGCGGGACAAGATTTCCCTCTTCCTCTACTCACGAGGGGGCTCAACTGTCATTCCGGCGAAAGTTGTACCCCTGGTTCGGGAATACTGCTCCGAGTTCGCTGTCCTGGTTCCCTACCGCGCTCAAAGCTCGGCGACCATGATCGCACTCGGGGCGGACGAGATAGTCATGACAGAGATGTCAGAGCTCGGCCCCGTCGATCCCAGCCGGAATCATCCACTCCTGCCCCGCGTAAAGCAACCGGACGGCGAGGAGGTCACGCTGGCGGTGTCAGTGCAGGACCTCCGGCACGTTCTCGGCTTCATTGAACGCGAGGTGGGTAGAGAGAAGATGACGCCCGATGCGGCAGCATTGATCTACACCGCCCTATTCGAGAAGGTACATCCTTTGGCTATCGGCGGACTGGAGCAGTCATATGAGCTCGCACACCAAGTGAGTGAACTTGTTCTCGGCACGCACATGGACACTGCAACACAAGGCGATGAAATCAGGAGAATCGCTGAGCGGATGGGGGAGCGCTACAAGGAACACACGTTCCCTATCGGTCGACGAGAAGCGCGCGATGCGGGACTCAAAGTCGTCGACGCGACATCTGAGGAAGCCGAAGTAATGTGGACGCCATATCTCGCCTACAACGGGATAATGGTTGACGGTGAAGGCCAAATTGGGAAAGAAAAGGCAACCGTGACTCGTCTCGGGCACATCGATTCCGAGCGCGGGAACTCCCTAGGCACGCAACTGACAAGCACCAAGGACCCCCGCCATCAGATGGTCGGATGGAATAGCGTGTGGGATCCTGAGACCGAAGACGATTGAATTCGAATCAGTCGTCTTCGTCAAACTCGACGAGTCCTGGTTCTTCGGTTTCGATATCCAAAACGTAGATATGAGGGAAAGTCGGTTCTCCGTAAGTTACGACTGTCGTTGAACGATGCTCCAGGTCCCGATAGCTGAGCGGCAGGAATCCACTGCCACTTCGAGTCGTCGTGGAGGTGTCGCGTCCTGGAGGCACTGGCACGGTTAGCTTAGTCATTCGTTCCTCTCCCCAAACTGTATCGGCAAATGGCGAAACTGTCAGTAGCGAAAGCGCGAACAAGCAGACGATAGGCACAAGCGACTCGATAGGGACCGGCTTCTTCTCGCCCTCGACTCGATGAGATCAATTGACCCTCCCTTGCGCCCGTCGTGATCGCTTATAGTCGCGCTCGCACAAGCCGCGCGCCTTGACCGCACGACCGCAGCCTTCGGCCATGCATTCGGTCGGTTTCGGTGGTGGCTCCGCGAGGACGGTTTCATCGTCGTAGTAGACGACTTGCTTCTTGCGGCGTTGGGCTGCTTTCTCGCGCTGCCAGCGCATCCTCTTGGCTTCTTCTGCTATCCAAGCTTCATGTGTGAGTGAGCGCTGCTCTGTTGGCCGTTCGAGGTTCATACGGTGACCTCGTCGAGCGTGTTGTCGACGGTGACGGGTGCCGTGATTCGTTGGTTCATTCTGTGTCCTCCTTGTCGGTGTCGACGTCCCTGGCGAAGCTCGCTCCGTAGGCTTCTCGTACTTCGCGCTGGGTGTCGAGCATCTCGTAAATGGTGAGTGTCCGATTCTCGATGTCGGCCCCTTCGGTCTTGGTGGTCTCGGTGGTCTCGGTCTCTTCGGTGGTCATATCTACCTCCATCCTTCGGCTCGCAAATATTCGTTCCGACGCATCTCTCTGGCTCGACGTTTCTGTGCTTCGATTCCCTCCGGGGACATCGCGAGCGGTCCGCCGTTGTCCTGGCAGACGAGACATATCGGCTCGCCCTCGTCGAGTGCAAAGACGAGCGCCTCGTCTGGGTGTCTGATGCAGCGCCTCATCGGACGGTCCTGGTCTTGCGGGCTTCGCGGTGCCGTTCCAACTCGCGGCTGATGTGCTCGGTCGAACGCATCCTGGCGCGGTCCTGGAAGCTGACTGTTTCGAGGTCGAGTCCTGCTTGTGCAGCGCGCCTCCGATACGATTCGAGCGCTCGCTTCTCCCTGGCTCTCGCGTTCTTCTCTTCGTTGGTCATCGGGTCGGTTGCCTCCGTTCTGTCTTGGGCTGCCACGGAGACCCCGAGGTCGAGGGACTGACAGCAACGCCTCGCTTCGGGGTCTCCGCGGTATGGTTGACGGCGCGGGACTCGACTAGGAGTTCGAGTCGCGTTGCAGGCTGCCAGCCCTCGGAGGATGAGGAGCGCCGCGCCGTCAAGTCTTTCATGCTGAGCGCTCTCCGAGAATGGCGGAGAGTTCCGCTGCGGAGTCGCCGCCGAGGTCCTCTGGCTCTCCGATGTCTCCGGGGTCGTAGTTCTCTTGACGCTGAACTTCGAGTAGTTCCTCTACGACTGTTCTCCGACTACCTACAACACTCCCCAGCACATAGGGTGCTGGGGTGTTGTATGTAGATTGTCCATCTACAACTTTGGGGTGTTGTAGGTGTGTTGTAGTTGCTCGGCGTCCCTTGGGTGTGAGGCTGAAACGGTGCGCCTTGCTGGTCTTGTCGACCTCGACGTATCCCTCTGATACCAAGGCTTTGAGGGCTTTGGCTACTTGCTGCTGTGGCTTCCCGGTCGCCTCGACGAGGTCCGCTGTCCTACAACTCTCCGGGTGTTGTAGGTCTGTTGTAGGTCCGACGAGGCGGTCGATTTCGTCGAGCATGTACAACTGTGTAGATGTTGTAGGTTTTAGACCCTCAATTGCAGTGGTTGAACGCTCTCCGATTATGACGGGCGAGCCGCTTTCGGACACTTTGCGAAGGTCGAGGTCGAGCCGTCCCCAGTTGTCTTGGTTCCTGTTCTTGCTGTTCTCTATCGTGACGGTCGTGTAGTGGATTCCGCCGATGCCGTCCGATATCACTGTCCCTTTGACGAGGACCTCTTGGTCGGACTTGTCTTTGATTGATGAGTGACCTCGGGAGCCTTTGGTCGTGTCCTTGCCGAGGTGGTGCGCTACGAGGACTGTGGCTCCAGTGTTATGAGCGAGGTCTCTGAGACGTCCGAATGCGTCGCCCATCGCTGCACTGTTCTCCTCGACTCCGGGTGTGGCGTCTCTGAGTACATCGATGATGATGAGACCGGCGTCGCGCTGCGCGGTCGCTAATTCGAGGCGGGCTATGGTTGGTCCGCGTGTGAGGTCGAGTTCTTCGGGGAAGAGGAAGAATCTCGTGATGTCGTCGTAGGGGTGGTAGTGCTCGATGGTGGACGTTACGCGGCGTCCGATGCCTGTTCGACCTTCGGATGGCACGTAGATAACGGGTGTCTGCTTCGTGGCGAACCGTCCGAGCCACAGTCGTCCGTAGGCGACTGCGAGTCCTTGGTCGAGGAGTAGGTAGGTTTTCCCTGAGTGACTTGCCCCGGAGACGAGTACGGTCTCGCCTGTGGCGTATATGCCCTCGATGAGCCAGTCGATAGGGCGGGCACTCTCGAGGATGAGGTCTTCGAGTGAGACTAGAGGTACGAGCGCGTTCTCAGTTGGTGGTTGAGTAGTGGTCATTGGTCATCGTGTCTCCTGTCTAGTTGGTTGTCGTGCTCTCTTCGAGGTGCCGTTGTCGTGTTGGAAGCTGGTCGGCGCTCGGGGGTACTAGTCCCGAGCGCTTTCCCAGTCACGACGAACCGAACACTCACGAGGAGAGTCGATGGAGAGGCGAACCACTCCCGCCAGCCCCTCGCCGAGGGTCCGATATCGGCGTCTGTACCGGAGCGTCATCGGGGGGCTGGCGGCAGTCTTTCGTCTGCTCTGGTGGTAGGGCGAACTCGTCTGAGGTTGTGTCAGTGTCAGTCGGTTCGACGAGGTCCCGGAGGGTGGGTATGCCGAGCGCCCTGTCGAGTTCGTCGTCTGTCGCGAATGGGTCGTCGAATGTGCTCACGACGACTTGCCCCGTCTCCGATTCCGTCTCCAGATCGCCGCCGCGCAACGGTCCCGTTCGTTCGTCGTGAGAACCATCTCCTTGATGAGTTCTGCGTATTCGTCCCGGTCGGCTGCGTTCGCGAATCTGACTTCTTCTGCCCGTCTGCCCCCGCTGTCTAACGCGCCGACGCGTCCGTCGATGTTTCGGAGTCGCTCCTCAATCTCTGCGAGTCGTCTCCGTGAATATCTCCATGCTGTCATTGTGTGTTTGTCTCCGTCGTGTGTGAGGTACCCAGAGCGCCCGCACGCGCGCTCCAGGTCCTCGTGCATCTGCTACTTGAGGGCGTCCTTCGCCTTCTGCGACTCAGCGGTCGCGTCATCGCTCCCGTCCGTTGCCTTCGTCGCCTGAGTGACTGCGTTGACCCTTAGCGCGGCGTCGCCTTCCTTGAAACTGGCGTCGCCCTCGCCGGGGACGTAGTTGATGCTCTTCGGATTCGTGCTCATATGAGCCTCCTGCCCTTCCGGGCGTCTGTCTAGACAGCCGTTGCGACGGGTGCCGCCTCGGACTCCTCTTCACGACCCAGACCGCGCCGGTACTGCGCGTTCTGAGCCGCATACTTTCGATTCTCTTCGTCCGCTTCTTCGAGCGTCCGACGGGCTTGCTCTTCGGCTTCTTCATCGGCTGAACTCGCGGAGATTGCCGCACGCTCCTTGATACGTTCGATGGTCGGTAGTACATCCCAGTCCTCGCCATTGACTGCTCGCCGCACGGTCTGCAACTCTTCGGCATCGAACGATCCGCCGTTGTTCTGTCCTTCTGCATAGATCAGGAGCCTGCCGACGAGTTCGCGCGCTTCGGCTGAGAGTGACTTCATCTGAGCAAGCTCGCCGAGCGTCGTGCTCGATGACGGATTGACAACGACGTAGGTCTGCCACGCCTTGTCGAGCATGTCGAGGAATGCCGTTCGGTGACTGCCGCCGACGAGACCGTTCATGTACCTTTGCTGCCCGTCTGTAGCAGCTCTGATGGCTGTCGCAGTCCTCACGGCGTAGTTGTGCGCCTCTTCGGATTGGGCGACAAGGTCGACTTCGTCGAGCGCGCCAGCGAGGTCTCCAAACGCGGACGGTCCCTTCCTGAGGAGCTTCGATGCGACTTGAGCGTCAGCCGTCCGCTGATCATTGCTCGCCACCTCGAGGACCTTCTTGGTGTGCGCTACGCGTGCCTTAGCGGTCGGCTCCCAGACGGTCCACCCCAACACAAAGTCGCTGAGCGCGGACGCCAGCGGACTAGAAAGTTTGCCAAGTTTGTACGACTCGAATGCAACCAAGTCAGCGGGTACGTTCTTGAGTTCCCTTGTCGGACCGTCGTCATATTCAGCCTCGAATGCTTGGACTGTCTTTGGCTTGGTCATCTGTCTGTCATCTCCCGGGTCTGTGCCGATGCTTCTGCTACGGCTTGACGTCGCTCGCGTTGTCTGTCTCTCCACGCCTTCTTATGGGCAAGGTCGCGGTCGCGGTTGGCTGCTTTCCATCTCGTTATCCGATCCATGTACTCGATCTCCCGTTCTCGCGTGTCCACTCTGTTTATGTCGCTGACTTCTGGGAGAGTTCTCTCGCGCTCCCCACCCCCTTTTTCCTAGCTCACGACTTCCGTGAACTGGCCTCTCGGCGAAGAAATATCGCGGAGACCGTGTGGCGCTTCGGTTCCTCCAGACGCGAAGAGACCGCCTCCCAGAGCGGGGAGACGGCCTCGAAGGTCGTTGGTCGTGTGTCGTCTAGTCGCCGTCGTCCTCGTCGAGGTCCTCGAAGTCCGCGGAGACGAACTCGAACGGCTGGCCGAGGAGTCCGCGGCGCTCGGCTTCTTCGTAGGTCCTCGGTCCGACCGAGTCATCGCACGTTGTCGGCTCGTCGTTGTTCGGACCCCGGTCGCACGCTGGCCCCTCCGGCGGCCCCCACTCGCCAGCCTCGACCTCGGAAGCGAAGCTATCAATCCAGTGGCCCTCCTCCTCTGCGTACTCGGCGACCATCTCTTCGCTCATCCCGAATTGTGGGCGGTCGTCCTCGATGACTGAGTACGGAGCCGCCCATCGAACGCCGCGAGAGTCCTCGATGATGGCGAACGTCTGGCCCTCAACATCGAGGCCCTTCCAGACCTCCGGGTCGAGGCGAGCCGTGAGTGCGTCCCAGTCGCTCACTGTGCTACCTGTCACAATCCACCCCTTCAACATCGTCGCTCGTGACTGCTTCCACATCTATCGGCTCGTAGGAACCGTCCCAGTAGAGGCGAAGGCGTAGTGTCGGTTCCGGCAGCGACCTCGCGAGGCTCCCCCATCGGCGCGAGAAGGATGCCGGTAGGGACTGAGTGCTAGAAGATCGTGTTCTGGTAGCGATTCTGGGTCGCGAGAAGCGACATCGTTGAACGTCGCTCACTCATCTGCGTCATCTCCGGTCAGTTCCAGATACACATCCTCCAAAGTCGGCCTGGTAACAGACAGGTCGGCGAGGTCGACACTTCGCTCCAGCGCCCAGCCGGTGATGGCGTGCAGGTCTCGGGTTGGATCATCGGATTTGATCTCGACACGTCTGTTCTCACTGATCCTGGCATTCGGTACCGGTAGGCCGACGAGGGACGCACCGTCGGCGACGAAGCTGATCACCGCCCCAGCAGCCTGCCTGTTGCCGAGCGACTCCGGCGTCCCCTCGGCGACGATCTTGCCGTCCGCGATCACGGCTACGCGGTTGGCGAGATACTGGGCCTCGTCCATGTAGTGCGTCGTCAGCAGCACGGTCTTGCCAAGCGATGTCAGGTTCTCCACGATGGTCCACGCTTGCCGTCTGGCCGAGGGATCGAATCCGGTGGTGGGCTCATCGAGAAAGATCAGGTCGGGATCACCAACGATGCCGAGGGCGAGTTCGAGCCTCCGTCGCTGCCCACCGGATAGAGCTTTGATCCGGGTATCCGACTTCTCCTCGAGGCCGACCATCTCGACCAGTTCACCCGTCGGACGCCGGTTGGGATACGTCGAACCATGAATATCGATCGCTTCTGAAACCGTCAGCTGCTGCTCGACGGCGGTTTCCTGGAGGACGATGCCGATGCGCTCCCTGTAGGCGCGATCTCGCTCAGTCGGGTCGTATCCGAGCACGTTGACATTCCCGGATGTCTTGGTTCGATGACCTTCGAGGATCTCCACAGTTGTGGACTTGCCTGCTCCGT
>FXBF010000348.1_pt1 | contig 15676 bp, 10 predicted proteins | sample 5335321 | NCBI WGS metagenome assembly FXBF01 (sample SAMEA103928391, study PRJEB20085) | sediment metagenome | isolation source: sediment
TGTTCCGGCGGGCGGCGATCTGGATGGATGACGTCTTTTACGGCAAGCAGCCTCCACCCTCTCGTTTGCCTGGCTGGATGAAGATCGAGGCCTTGGGCGATTGAGAGGAAGGCGCAAGCCGGGCGCTGGCGACGAGAAGCTCTCGCCACCAGCACCTCTATCTAACGGGCTATCGTGATGCCGATCAAGTCGCGCCGACGCTGAGATCGCCGACGATCCGAAGCCGGACGACGTACTGCACATCGAGCTCATCACGCCAGATACCGTAGATCTTGTCTCCACGGAAGAGGCGCGGTGCGAAGCGTGGCGGCATCGAGACGACACCCAGGAACCTGCCCTCTGAATCGAACACGTCCCAATCCGGCGCTCCCGAGTCCTGCATCAGGTCGTAGCTCTCCAACTCCTCTTCGCTGAGCTCTGACGCCGACTGAACGTGCTGGACCCAGATCGTCCCGTTAGGCCCGGATGATATGAAGCTGAACGCGGGGAAGTACTCAGCGAAGTGCACCATGTTCTTGAGCTGAGGCATCGTCTGTGCTGGTACGCCCGCGTCGGACCAGATCTTCTCCAGGTAGCCTATCACAACGTCTTTATCGGTGTCGCTTACGCGTTCTAGTTCGAAGGGCATCGTGACGATGCGCTCCAGCGTTCCCTCGGTCGAGTATACGCCGACACGGTATTCGTTGCTGACCCCGAACAGCAGTTTCAGGTCATCGGTAATCTCCCAGACCGGCTCCGGGGAGTAGATGTTGATCTCCGGCGAGGGGCCGCCGAGGTTGATCGTTTCGCCCGACGGGAACGTCTTGACCGTGTCGATCACCGTGCCGTCGGACGCCAGGAGGACGATCGCGTCCTCAGGGTTCTCGAGCGCCGGCTGACCCGGCAGCGAAAGCGGGCGAATCTGCTCGGCGATCATGCCAGTGGAGGTTGCCTTGAAGAGGAGTGGAATCCCCTGCTCCAGTGCGAGGCGGAAACTCCCGGCCGGCGAACCGTCGGGCGCGTAGCGGTTGACACGCTGGTTGCCTATGTCAGGGACCAGCAGTGTGTCACCCGGGCCCATAAAGAGAAACATCGCCTGCTGCAGCTCCCCGGGACCCCCGCCCTTCTGGCCGATGGTCTGCAGGTACCCTCCCTCCGGCGAGTAGACCTGAACTTGCTGAGCCTGCATGTCGAGAACGAAGATGCGGCCCTCCGAGTCTGCGGTAATCGAGGCGACTTGCCCAAACTGGTACTGGGGATCCCCCTCCAGGGCGCCGATTTGCAGTTCTTGCTCGATGGTCCAGTTGTCTGTGGGCGTCCAGACGCCCTCTGCGGGGTTGGACACGATCGCGACGCCGGCGCTGTCGGTGACGCTGCCGGCCCAGCGGCTTTCCTCTCCCGCACAGGCTGCTAGCAGCAAAGCCAGGACAGCCGACTTAAAAGCAGCTCGAAGCGGTCTCATCTCTAGAGCCTCCGTAGTGGTTGATGGCCCATAACCATTATAATTGATAACTGTCGCGTCAAGAAACGGCGATCTTGGACAGCCTGGGGCTGCAATTCCTGTTCCTAGCGAGGCTAGTCCTGAGAGTGGAGGCAGTTCATGGATCCGAACGATAAGAAGACCGCCCTGCGGATGATCCCTTACGGTCTATACGTATTGACTGGGGAGACGAAGAACGGCCGGGTCGCGGCTGCCACGGTCAACTGGGTGACCCAGGTTTCCTTTGACCCGCCCCTGGTCGTCGTGGGAGTGAAGGCCGACTCGGGCACGCACGCGGTGATCAAGGAGGCGGGGTCTTTCGCCCTGAACGTCCTCGGCAAGGACCAGCAGGCGACCGCTTATGCCTTCTTCAAGCCGGCGGAGCGCGAGGGCGACACGATCGGCGGCGAGGCGTTTCGCACGGGGACGACGGGGGCTCCGATTCTCGAGAGCTGTCCCGCCTACGTCGAGTGCAAGCTGACCGAGACGCTGGAGAGAGGTGACCACTCGATCTTCGTCGGGGAGGTAGTCGATGCCGGAGTCGCGCAGAGCCCGGCGGGTCGCCCCGACGATGTCACGCTCGCGCTGCGGGATCTCGGCGAGAGGGTATTCTACGGGGGCTAGCCGGCTCGAGTTGAGCGACAGCGGTCTGGAACGGCCATATTACCGGTTGATGAACATCTTTGGGCCCCCAAGTTGCTGAGCGGCGGTGACGAGCGACGATGAAAAGCATACTTGTTCTCGGTGCTGGTCAGAGCAGCCCCTACCTGATACACCACCTTCTGAAGCTGGCGGATCAATACGACTGGTCGGTGACGGTGGGGGACATAGACCGCGAGCTTGCCGAGATGCGAGTTGGCGGTCATCCGCGGGGAACCGCTATCCGTTTCGATGTGAACGATGAGGTCGTGCGGTCCACTCAGATCGAGTGGTCAGACGTGGTAATCAACATGCTGTCGCCGACATTCCAGGATCTGGTGGCCTGGGATTGCGTTGCCCACGGCCGCCACATGCTCTCGGTGTCCTACCGAGACCAGGTCATCCGGGACCTGGGGCGCGACGCCCACCGCAAAGGCGTGCTTCTCCTCTGCGAGATGGGGCTGGACCCGGGCATCGATCATATGTCGGCCATGTCGGTCATCGACGCTGTGCATGCCAGAGGTGGTCGGATCACCCGGTTCTGCTCGTACGGCAGCGGCGTACCGGCGCCGGATCAGGAGCACAACCCACTTCGTTATGTGATCACCTGGAATCCGCGCAACGTGGTGATGGCGAGCGAGGACGGCGCCGAGTACATGCAAGACCGCAAGATAAAGCTTGTTCCCTGGCACCACGTGTTCCATCACACCTGGCCCGTGGAGGTGGATGGCCTGGGGCTCTTCGAGGCCTACCCCAATCGGGATTCCATCGCCTACATGAGAGTCTTCGGTCTTACGCACGTGCACACGATGATCCGCGGCACGCTGCGCTATCCGGGATGGAGCGAGACTTGGGCGCAGATCGTGAGGATGGGGCTTCCCAACGAAGACCTGCGCATCCCGAGTCTCGGTGACCGCAGTTATCGCGAAGTGACGGAAATGTTCCTCCCGATGACCAACGTGAACGAGCCAATCGAAGAACGCGTGGCCCGGTTCCTTCAGATCAGTCCCACGGGGATGATCATGCAGAACCTGGCCTGGTTGGGCCTGTTCTCCGACGAGAAGATCGGATGTGAGGGCGAGACGCCGGCGGCCATGATGGTCCACTTGCTCAAGAGGAAGCTGCCGCTGCTGCCCGGGATGCGAGACATGGTGATCATCATGCACGAGTTGGACGTGGAGTACGCGGACCAGGCTCGCAGACGGGAGCGGGTCACGTCTACGCTGGTGGCCAGGGGTGAGGCGAACGGTTTCACCGCGATGGCGAAGACCGTGGGGTTGCCGGTAGCGATCGCCGCGAAGCTGCTATTGAACGGAGAACTCGAGCTGGACGGCAGTCAGATCCCCACTCACCGGTCGATCTACGAGCCCGTACTGAGTGAGTTGGCCAAGGAAGGTCTCGAGTTCAGAGAGAAAGTCGAGCCGATCGAATAGAAGTGCGATGGAGCTAACGAGCCTCGGCGTCATTCGTCGATCACGCAAGGAGAACGAGTGCCGGGTGCCGATTCACCCGGCTCACTTCGAGCTGATCCCCGCTGATGTGGGCGGACGCTTGATCTTCGAGAAGGGCTACGGTGAGCCGTTCGGCGTTTCCGATGCCGAGATCGAGGGCCGCTTCGGCGGGCTCGCCGCGCGGGCCGAACTTCTGGGCGGATGCGATGGTGTTCTCCTGCCGAAGGTTGTTCCGGCCGACCTGGAGGAGATGCGAGAGGGCGGGATCCTCTGGGGATGGCCACACTGTGTTCAGCAGATGGAGGTGACGCGGATCGCCGTTCAACGTCGGCAGACGCTGCTGGCGTTCGAGGCCATGTTCGGTTGGGATGACGGCGTCCGCGGGGTACACCTGTTCTACCGAAACAACGAGATGGCGGGGTACTGCGGTGTGATCCATGCTCTGTCGGTGATGGGACTCAGCGGGCATTACGGCCGTGCCCTGAAGGCGGTCGTACTGAGCTTTGGCGCAGTGAGTCGCGGCGCCGTTCAGGCGCTAAAGGGTCTCGGCATCGCAGATATTACCGTGTACACGCAGCGGGACCCGGTAGAAGTGCATAACAAGATCGTAGGGTGCCGTCACGGCCGGATCGTGCGGCAGGAAGACGGCCAGGTAACGGCTACTCAGGAAGACGGGAGCGAGCTCGCCTTAGTCGAGATCCTGGCCCAGGCGGACATCATCGTCAACGGGATCCTCCAGGATACGGGCCGTCCGCTCATGTACGTTCGGGAAGGGGAAGAGCGCCGGTTGAAGCGGGGCTCGCTCATCGTGGATGTGAGCTGCGACCTCGGGATGGGATTCCCATTCGCCCGGCCGACCACGTTCGAGGAGCCGACTCTCAGGATCGGCGAAGTGACGTACTATGCTGTGGATCACACACCAAGCTATCTATGGCGGAGCGCATCCTGGGAAATCTCCCAGGTGGTGGTCGCGTTCCTCGAGCGGGTGATGGGAGGGCCGGAGAGGTGGGAGCAGGATGGAACGCTGAGAAGCGCGATCGAGATCGGGAACGGCGAGATTCGCAACCCGCGGATCATCAGCTTCCAGGAAAGCCGAGCTTCGCGATCCAACGTCGATCAGTAGGTTCCAACCGGAACGGCGCCGCGTGGCTAGAGTGATTGTAGCGCCAGCCGGATTGGCACTTCCTATAGAGGTCGATGCCGTGGTGGTCGAGGACGATACCCACCTGGTGCTGGGCGCTGACCCCGTGCCACGAGAGACAGATGAGCCGCCGGACAGTCTGTTGAAGCGGGCCGAGGCCACCGAACCGAAGCTGCCGGGTTCCGTGGTGGTGGCGGGATCGTCGCCCGTTCGATTCCATGCGATTGTTCATGATCTGAGCCTCGAGCCGTCCTGGAAGGAGGAGTGGGTGGTCGGCGCGATCGCAGCGGTCCTGCGGGAGGCTGAGAGGAGGAAACTGCGGTCAATCGCCTTGCCGATGCTCGGAACGTTGCATGGATCGCTGGAGCAACGACGCTTCATCGAATTGCTAGAGGCCGTGTTGGCGGAGGTTGCCTTGCAGGATCCCGGCGATATCTGGTTGGTGCTCTCGGCGGAAGCCGATAGCGCTGCTCTGGAGACGGTTCAGGAGTTGGGCTGGGAGCTTCGCGGTCGAGCGTAAGAGGGTGCCTGGCCACCGTCGGCGGCTGTTAGACAACGGGGTTGCGGGTCTATAGATTGCCGGTATCCGGAGCGCTGATGCTGTAACGGCTCCCGGGTCTTCCGGACCCGGGCATCTGTGGAGTCGGGAGATGTCTGAACGAATAGCGCTTATCGAGCCGGGTCCCAGCCCTCAGCCTCCCCTCAGGCCCCTCCCGGAAGAGGCGCGTCCGGGGATTTTTGCCCCACCCAACTGAACTGCGGTCACCCATCGTGTGGGTTACCGGCGGCCGGCGAATGCGGCGGCTGGCCAGTGACGTTCCCCAAGGATAATCCTTCGGCACGAGTCGAGAATCGGGAGCGAAGAGCGCCGGGCAAGTCAGCATGCGGCGTTCCGCGCTAGTTCGATCGACGCACTTTGAGCGCGCGCACGGCGCGCCCGAATGGAGATAATAATGGCTGAGATAACAGTACCTGTTGATGAAGTCTTTCCTATTCTGAAGGACAACATCCTGGTTGATGGATTCCATATCGTTGTAGACCTGGAGAAGTCGCACGGGTCGGTCATCGTGGATGCGCTGGAAGGGAAAGAGTACCTTGATTGCTACGGCTACTTCGCCACGCTGCCTGTGGGCCATAACCATCTCAAGATGCAGGATGAGGGGTTCCGGCGATCACTGATGACCGCGGCGCTCAGCAATCCCGCCAACAGCGATGTGTACTCCCGGGAATTCGCCGCGTTCGTGAAGACGTTCCGCGAGCTGGCGGCGCCCGACGAATTCGCCCACCTGTTCTTCATCGCGGGTGGCGCGCTGGCTGTGGAGAACGCCATGAAGGCGGCGTTCGATTGGAAGGCGCAGAAGAACCGGGCCAAGGGCATCGAGGGCGGCGCGGACAAGATCCTTCATTTCGTCGATGCGTTTCACGGGCGGAGCGGCTACACGTTATCAGTGACCAACACGGACCCGGTGAAGATAGCGGACTTCCCGAAGTTCGATTGGCCGCGCATCTCGAATCCCGCGATCCACTTCCCGATCGATGAGGCGGAGATAACCGCGGCCGAGGCGCGAGCGGAGCAAGAGATCGGGGCGGCGTTCGCGAAGGACCGGCACGGCATCGCGGCGATCCTCATCGAGCCGATCCAGGGCGAGGGTGGCGACAACCATTTCCGTCCGGAGTTTCTGCGCAGCTTGAGGAAGTACGCGGATGAGTACGAGGCCTTGCTGATCTACGACGAGGTTCAGACGGGCATGGGTGTGACCGGCACGATGTGGGCGTTCCAGCAGCTCGACGCGACGCCCGACATCGTCGCCTTCGGCAAGAAGACGCAGATTTGCGGGATCATGAGCACGCGGCGGATCGACGAGGTAGAGAACAACGTTTTTCGCGTCTCCTCACGCATCAACTCCACCTGGGGCGGCAATCTGGTCGATATGGTACGTTGTGCTCGCTACATGCAGATCATGCAGGAGGATGGCCTGGTCGAGAACGCGGCCAGGGTCGGGTGCCTGCTGCGGGAGGGGCTCGAGGGCCTTCGCTCCGAGTTCCCGGTGATCAGCAATGTGCGCGGCCGCGGGCTCATAGTAGCTTTCGATTTCCCGGATGGCGCCATGCGCGACCGGGTACGCCAGCAGTGCTGGGAGGCGGGGCTGGCCACTTTGCCGTGCGGCCCGAAGTCGTTACGCTTCCGGCCACCGCTGACCTTCAGCGAGGCGGACGTCGAGAAGTCGCTGCGTACTCTGCGCGATGTCCTGTCGTAGCGGGCACCGGAGGGTACAGGTCCAATTGCCAGAGGAGTGCCGCTCATGATCAGGCGCAGCGTTCTCATCTCGCTGGTCGCGGTTCTCGTTGCCACAGCTGCTTGGGCGCAGGAGTTCGAGCCTCTGCTCGACAGCGACAGGCGCGACCTGCTGCACGAAGCGCTCAGCGGTGAGCTCGCCAAGGAGCACGTCATCCAGATCACCCGCCACCATCGCATCCAGGCCTCCCGCGGCTACAGGGACGCCGCCCAGTACGTGCTCGGCCAGTTGCGGGCGTACGGGTTCGGCGAGAACGAGGCGTGGATCGAGTCCTATCCGTCGGATGGAACGATCGTCTATCAGACCTGGCAGTCACCTTCGGGTTGGGATATCGAGTCCGGCGAGCTTCGGATGGTGGAGCCGTATGATGAGCGTATCGTCGGCTATCCCGAGATTGCCATGAGCGTGATCACGTACTCGAATCCCGGCGACGTGACGGCCGAGCTCGTCTGGGTGGGCGCGGGGACCAGCGATGCCGACTACGAGGGTAGAGATGTCGCCGGCAAGTTCGTGCTGGCGACGGGCTACGGCGGATCGGTCCACCGGCTGGCCGTGTTGGAGTACGGTGCGGCGGCCGTGGTTGTCTATCTGGATGATGAGCGCGCCGAGGAATACCCGGACATGCTGCAGTATACCGGGATGTGGCCACGCACCGATGAGCTGGAGCGCGTCAGCTTCGGCTTCAACATCACGAACCGCCAGGGCGAGAAGCTGCGCGAGCTACTGGAGTCGGGTGAGCGTGTGGTCATGCATGGACAAGTCTCCGGTATCGGACTGGAGCCGTACTTCATGGACGTCGTCGTGGCTCGCATCGAGGGGTCGCGGCGGCCGGGCGAGGAGCTGGTCTTCAGCGCGCACCTGGACCACCCGAAAGAATCGGCCAACGACAACGCCAGCGGCTCGGGCGCGATGCTCGATATCGCCGGAACGCTGAAGGCGCTAATCGCTGACGGGCGCATGCCGGGACCCGGCCGAACGTTGCGCTTCCTCTGGGTGCCCGAGTGGAACGGCACGATGGCGTACATCGACAAGCACCCCGAGATGACCGGCCCGGCTCTTGGCGGCGGCTATCTGGCCAACATCAACCTCGACATGGTCGGCGAGAACCTCGAGCTGCTCCACTCGCGCATGTACATCACCAGGACACCGGCCTCGCTGCCGTCGGCGCTGAACGATGTTGTGGAGAACATGGCGGAGATGGTGGCGCGGACGAACATCCGTACGCCGCGCGGCAGCCTATCCGAGCTCAATTATCGCGTGACGCCGTACAGCGGCGGCAGCGATCACATGATGTTCATAGATCGCAAGATCCCGGGGATGATGATCGGTCACAGCGATTACACGCACCACACCTCGGAGGATACGCCGGACAAGGTCGACCCTGTGGAGCTGGAGCGCAGCGAGATCATTGCGACCGCGGCGCTGCTCTATCTGTCGGACCTGACCGAGGTCGAGGCCGTGGACCTCGTCTACCTGGCGGGCGCGAACGGGGCCGACCGGTTGGGGGAGGCGGCGTTGCGGGGGCTTCGCTTGATGCGCGAGCTTCCGGGAATGGGGCCCTACCAGGCCTTCTACGAGGCGCGCAGCACCGTGGCGCACGCGGCGCAATGGGAGATGGCCAGCGTCAGCTCGGTGCTGCAGTTCAACGATGCGGCACCGGTGCAGGCGGTGGTGAAGGCGGTCCGCGGCCAGATACAGAAGCAGCAGGCCGATCTGATCGCGTCGCTGCGCGAGCAGGCGAACTTGCCGCGGCGTGGCATCGCGCCTGCGGAACGCGTCGAAGCTGTGGACAAGCGGATTCCCGAGCGGTTGACCCGCGGCCCTCTCGATTTCGACTTGCCGGCGAGCCGGCTGCCGGAAGACGAGGCGGCGTGGTATTCGTCATCTGAGTTCAGGCTCTCGGGTAACGCGCGCTTCGAGCTGGTGAATTTCGTGGACGGCAGGCGCACCGTGACGGATATCCGGGACGCCGTCAGCGCTGAGTACGACCCGGTCACGATCGAGATGGTCGGCCGCTACCTGGACGGTCTGGTGGCGGTCGGCGTGATGAAGTGGAAATAGGCTGACACCGCACAACTCTGGAGGGAAGATCATGCCGCGACTCTCAAACGTCTTCCTGCTTACCTGGCTCGCACTCATCGCCTCCGCGTGTTCGAGGGAAGGCGAGCGCGTGGCGTATATCGAACGGCTGGGCACGGACACCATGTCCGTTGAGGTCTATACGCGCACCGCCGATGGGTTCAAGGGGAACGTGCTGATACGGTCTCCGATGACGCGGGTCGCTCACTACGAGGCCAGCCTGACGCCGGAGGGCACGATCTCCCGCATGGAGGTCGAGTGGAAGACACCGCCCGAGAACCCGGAAGGTCCTCCGGCGATCGGGTTCACGGTTACGATCGAGGGGGATAGCGCGACTGTTGAGTCGAGGGGCACGCCTAACGCGGGCACGGTTCGGTTGCCGGCACCAGCCGGTGTGATCCCGACGGTCGGTAAGACGCCGGTCTCGTTCGCCGTTTTCGAGCAGGCGGTCAGGCAGGCGATGGCCGGCGGGAGCGATGAGTATCCCGTCCAATTCATCTCGGCGTCGCGCGGCCGGCTAGTACCCAACGCGATCACGCGGCTCTCAGAGGACGTCGTGAGCATGGACTTCTTCGGTTCACCGATTCTGGCGCGGGTGGCCGCGAACGGAGAAGTGCTGGAACGGTCGGGGGAGCAGACCACGATGAAGGTGGTGGGCGAGCGCGTCTCGGACGTGGATTTCGAGCGGCTGGCCGCCGACTTCGCCGCCCGCGACGCGCGGGGCGAAGGGATGGGCCTGGCGTCGCCGCAGGCCACCGTGGAGGTGGAGGTCGGCGGGGCGAACCTGCAGGTGGTGTACAGCCGGCCCGCCAGGCGGGGACGTGAGATCTGGGGGGCGCTGGTACCGTGGGAGGAAGTATGGCGTACCGGCGCGAACGCGGCCACGCAGGTCACAACGGATCGTGATCTGAAGATCGGCGGTGCCCTGGTCCCGGCCGGCACGTACACGCTGTGGAGCGTGTATACGCCGGAATCCGCTCAGCTCATCATCAACAAGCAGACCGGGCAGTGGGGGACCCAGTACGATCCGGAGCAGGATCTGGTACGTGTGGATCTCGCAGCTGAGGCCCTGCCGCGCCCGGTCGAGCGGTTCACCATCGCTATCGAGCCGACGGAGGACGGGGGAATGCTCGAGCTGACCTGGGACGCGACGCGATACCGGGTGCCGATCAGGGTCAGGTAGAGCCGGCCACTGACCCGATGCCCGGGCGCGGCAGCTACGCGCGTATCTATGAGGTGGTGAAGACGGTCCCGAAGGGCCGCGTCGCGACCTACGGTCAGGTCGCGACGCTGGCCGGCCTGCCGGGGCACGCTCGCCAGGTTGGCTATGCTCTGAACGCGCTGCAGGACGAGAGCGGTGTGCCGTGGCAGCGGGTGGTGAATGCTCGCGGCGCGATCAGCAGACGAACCGACCCGCAATTCGAGTGGATCCAGCGCACCCTTCTCGAGGAGGAGGGGGTACAGTTCGATGCGCAGGGTCAGGTCTCTCTGGCGCGTTATCGCTGGAGGCCGAGGCACTCCCAGGCGAATTAGCCGTCTGCAGCCTGGGCGATCTCTCCACCACTCCACCCCCGCGCTCCGTTGTGTAAGGCTATTCTGAGTGGGCGACCCATGCTCAGAACGATTCTCCGGTCTCGTTGGTCAAGGCGTCGGAACTTACCGTTTGCACGATTCGGATCATGTCGGAACCACGCGCATCACGTGCGGGCAAAGATAGAGTGTGGGCGGAAAGAGAGGCAACGAAGTTGCGCATGTTTCACCGGCTTGGCAATCCGGAGCAAGGCACTGGCGCAACGGCGCTGACCCTATTACTAGGAATGCATGAGTCTCGTTCATCTTTATAGGGCGCCCGCGGTGTCGGATGCCCGCAGGGACGCTCTGCTCCGGACGACCCGGCAGCTTGTCTCGTCCGACATCGAGGACATCGATACCGAGTACTGCTTCAACATCGATGCCGCTGCCGGGCTGACGGCCGAAGAGTTCCGGGTCGTCGCCTGGCTGCTCAGCGAGACCTTCGAGCCAGAGCGGTTCGGCGTCGAAAGCTTCCTCGACGGTGGCGCCCTGGTGCTCGAGGTGGGTCCGCGCATGAACTTCAGCACCGCCTGGTCCACCAACGCGGTTTCCATCTGTCATGCCTGCGGACTGCGGATGATCCGGCGGATCGAGCGCTCGCGGCGCTACCTGATCAAGACGGCCTCGCCGTTGAGTGAGGAGCAGCGGCGGGCCTTTCTGGCGCAGGTGCACGACCGCATGACAGAGTGCCCCTACCCGGAGCCGCTGGAGAGCTTCGAGAGTGGGATCGAGCCGGAGCCGACATTCGAGATACCTCTTCTGGAGGAGGGACGAGCGGCGCTCGAGAGAGTGAACCGCGAGATGGGGCTCGCCTTCGACGATTGGGACCTCGACTACTACACGGACCTCTTCGTCACTAAGGTCGGCCGCAACCCGACTAACGTGGAGTGCTTCGACATCGCGCAGTCGAACAGCGAGCACTCGCGCCACTGGTTCTTCAAGGGGCGGCTGATCATCGACGGTGAGGAGGTCCCGAAGCATCTCATCGCGCTGATCCAGGAGCCGCTCGAGGCGAACCCCAACAACAGCGTCATCGCCTTCAAGGACAACTCCAGTGCCATCCGGGGCTATCGGGTACGGTCCATCGTGCCGGCGAGCCCCGGCGAGCCTGCGCCGTTCGTCGCGTCGGATCTCGACTACCACATCATCTTCACCGCCGAGACCCACAACTTCCCCAGCGGTGTGGCGCCGTTCCCGGGCGCCGAGACGGGGACGGGAGGCCGGCTGCGCGACGTGCACGCCACCGGGCGGGGGTCGCTTTACGTGGCCGGCACCGCGGCCTACTGCGTGGGCAATCTGCTCATCCCCGGCTACGAGCTTCCATGGGAGGACCCGGGCTTCGCCTATCCCGGCAATCTGGCCTCGCCGCTCGAGATCGAGATCGAGGCGAGCAACGGAGCCTCCGACTACGGCAACAAATTCGGTGAGCCGGTCATCCAGGGGTACACACGCTCCTTCGGCATGCGGCTCCCCAACGGCGAGCGCCGCGAGTGGATCAAGCCGATCATGTTCAGCGGCGGCATCGGCCAGATCGACGCACGGCATACCGAGAAGGAGAGCCCCGAGAGGGAGATGCTGGTGGTGGTCAAGGTCGGTGGCCCGGCCTACCGGATCGGGATGGGCGGCGGCGCGGCGTCGAGCATGGTCCAGGGCGAGAACGTGGCGGAGCTCGACTTCAACGCGGTGCAGCGTGGCGACGCCGAGATGGAGCAGAAGCTCAACCGGGTCATACGCGCCTGCGTGGAACTCGGAGACCGCAACCCCATCGTCAGCATCCACGACCAGGGTGCCGGCGGCAACTGCAACGTGCTGAAGGAGATCGTCGACCCAGCGGGGGCGCGGATCGAGATCCGCGAGATCCCGCTCGGCGATGAAACGCTCTCGGTGCTGGAGATCTGGGGCGCCGAGTACCAGGAGAACGACGCGCTCCTCCTGCGGCCGGAGCATGCCGACCTGTTCCACGCGATATGCCAGCGGGAAAAGGTGCCGTTCGCTTTCGTCGGGCGTGTGACGGGCGATGGGAAGATCGTAGTCCACGATCGCGAGGACGGATCGACCCCGGTCAACCTCGATCTCGACGCTGTCCTCGGGCAGATGCCACAGAAGACGTTCGAGTTCGAGCGGATCCCGCCGAAGCTGGAACCGTTGAAGCTGCCGGAGCGACTCAGCGTCGAGGACGCGCTTGACCGGGTGCTGCGACTTCTGTCCGTCGGATCGAAGCGCTTCCTCACCACCAAGGTCGACCGCAGCGTCACCGGGCTGATCGCGCAGCAACAGTGCGCGGGGCCCCTCCAGGTCACCGTGGCGGATGTCGCCGTCGTCGCCCAGAGCCACTTCGGCACCACGGGCGCGGCCACCGCGATCGGCGAGCAGGCGATCAAGGGTCTGCTGGACACGGCCGCCATGGCGCGAATGGCCGTGGGCGAAGCGCTCACCAACCTGGTCTGGGTGCAGGTCAGCGCCCTCGAGGACGTCAAGTGCTCCGCCAACTGGATGTGGGCCGCCAAACTTCCGGGTGAAGGCGCCGCCCTCCACGATGCGGCGGTGGCCATGCGCGACATGATGCTCGAGCTGGGGATCGCGGTGGATGGCGGCAAGGACAGCATCTCCATGGCCGCGCTCGCCCCGGATGGGTCCGGGGTGGACGAAATCGTAAAGGCGCCGGGCGAGCTGGTCATCTCGGCTTACGTCACGTGCCCGGACGTCACGAAGACGATCACACCCGACCTGAAGCTGCCGGGCGCGGGACGTCTACTGTATGTAGATCTGGGCGGCGGCCAGCAGCGGTTGGGCGGCTCGGCGCTGGCACAGGTTTTCGGCCAGCTCGGCCACGAGTCACCCGATGTGGAGGATGCGGCTCGGCTCGAGCGCGCCTTCAAGGCCGTGCAGGGGCTGATCACCGCCGGAAAAGTATCCGCCGGCCACGATCGCAGCGATGGCGGCCTCATCACCACGCTGCTGGAGATGGCGTTCGCCGGCAACTGCGGCATCGACATCGCTATCAACGGGATGGACTCGAATGGTCCGATCCCGTTCCTCTTCTGCGAGGAGCTTGGGCTGGTACTGGAGGTCGCGGCCGAGGACGAAGCTGACGTCCTGGAAGTCTTCCGGCTGGCTGATGTGCCGTGCCTTCCCGTCGGCGGCACCATAGAGAGCAAGATCGTCTCCATCCGCTTCAACGGCGAAGTAGCGCTCGCGGACGATGTAAGAGATCTCAGAGATATCTGGGAAGAGACGAGCTTCCAGCTCGACCAGTTGCAGGCCAACCCCGAGTGCGTGGAGCAGGAGCGGTCGGGGCTGCGCGAGCGTAGCGGCCCTCAGTTCGAGGTCACCTACGCTCCGAGACCGACTCCGACGACCGTCCTGGAGAAGACGGAGAAGATCCCGGTGGCCATCCTGCGCGAGGAGGGGAGCAACGGCGACCGCGAGATGACCTCCGCGTTCTTCGCGGCCGGGTTCGAGCCCTGGGACGTGGTGATGTCGGACCTGCTGAGCGGTCGAATCGACCTGGACCGATTCCGGGGCGTGGTCGCGGTGGGCGGCTTCAGTTTTGCCGACGTCCTCGACTCGGCCAAGGGTTGGGCCGGCGCGATCCGCTTCAACGAGGCCCTCTGGCGGCAGTTCCAGGAATTCTACGATCGGCCCGACACCTTCAGCCTCGGCATCTGTAACGGTTGCCAGCTGCTCGCCTTGCTCGGCTGGGTGCCGTGGCAGGGCATTCCTGATGAGCATCAGCCCCGCTTCATCCAGAACCGATCCGGCCGCTTCGAGTCGCGCTTCGCCGCCGTGCGGATCCAGAAGAGCCCGGCGATCATGCTGGAAGGCATGGAGGGCTCCACCCTCGGCATCTGGGTCGCCCACGGCGAGGGCCGCGCCTATTTCCCGGAGGCGGGTCTGCTCGGGCGCGTCGAGGAGGAAGGGCTGGCTCCCGTCCGCTTCGTTGATGACGACAACCACATTACCGAGGCGTATCCCTTCAATCCCAACGGGTCGCGCCATGGCATAGCCGCCCTCTGCTCGCCGGACGGCCGGCACCTGGCGATGATGCCGCACCCGGAGCGCTCCTTCCTGAAATGGCAGTGGGGCTGGATGCCGGAGGAGTGGAAGCGCGATCTCGAAGCTTCGCCCTGGCTCAAGATGTTCCAAAACGCCCGGAAGTGGTGTGAGGGGTAGTCGGTGTGTGGCGGCCAGTCCAGATGGGCGGCGTCTGGCCGGTGTCCTCGGAGGTCTCGACCTAACGCCTACGACGAGGCCCTAGCGGCGATGGACCAACCGTACTCCGAGGGACGTGGACGATCCCGATGAGAATGCTACGCAGAGTGCGGTCCTCAACGGCCTTGAGCGTGCGGTTCGAGATTCAGCCACACTGTCGTTCGACCTTTACACGCTTGACTTGTCTTGCCATGGGCTACCGAACGTTGGCTGCTTTGCGATGTACCCCCGTCAAACCATGTCAGCGGAAACCTTCCAAGAGCTGGCGTCTCCTCTCGGTTAAGTAGCGTTGCCGACACGATTGGGCGACGTAGCGCGCCCATATTGTTCTTGGTATAGTATGAGTGCTGGAAATATCTTATTATGCCTTTGCAGGCATGCATGATGTATATACTGCGATATCATGAGTCTCCCCAATGGCGCCTCGAGCTGTTAAATGCACTCCATCAGTACTCCAGACCGCGACCTAGGCGGGCTTGGCGAAGCGGAGCGGGAGGTGCTCTCGGCCCTCGCCGCGCTTGAGCGGCCGGCCGTCACAGCGGATGACGTGGTTCGCCTCCTGGGTAAGAAGCGCTCGGCCGCCAACCTGTTCCTTTCCCGGCTGGCGCGAAAAGGTTGGCTCCGCCGGCTCCGCCGAGGCGTGTACGCGGTGGTCCCTCTCTCGTCGCGCTCGGGGGAGCCAGTCGTCGAAGATCCCCTCGCGTTGGCGATGGAGCTGTTCGCGCCATGCTACATCTCCGGTTGGACTGCGGCCGAGCATTGGGATCTCACCGAACAGATCTTCAACGCGGTCGTGGTTTACAGTGCGAAACCGCAACGCCGGGTG
>FXBF010000349.1_pt1 | contig 15635 bp, 12 predicted proteins | sample 5335321 | NCBI WGS metagenome assembly FXBF01 (sample SAMEA103928391, study PRJEB20085) | sediment metagenome | isolation source: sediment
TATAATTATATCAGTCAAAATAGTGCTGTTCATTTTATTGGCACTGGTCTTCTCAGCACCGGCATCGGCGATTAAATCTGTATCTGTCTACGCATTGTTTAATGGTAAGGCGATTTTGATTATTGACGGTCAACGTCGCATGCTTCGTGTAGGTGATACTACACCTGAAGGGCTGACCTTGATTTCATCGAATACCAGCGGCGCAGTTATTGACGTCGATGGGAAAAGAGAAGAACTAGGCCTAAATATCAATCCGACAGTCGAGCCGATGCATGTTGGAAACAGCGCTAGTGGAAGCTTTGCTACTACTGTCACTTTAAACATGGGGCCAGACGGATTTTTTCATGTTGGTGGCGAAATTAATAATAAATCCGTAACTTTTCTTGTAGATACGGGTGCTAGTTCTGTTGCTTTGAGTGAAAGTATGGCTCGTCGGCTGGACATTGATTTTGCATCGGGAAAAAAAGCGTATGCCAGTACGGCAAACGGGAATACCCGGATGCGTTTTGTGATCCTTGATAAAGTCAGTGTTGGTTCGATTGAAATTGATAATGTACAGGCTGCTGTTATTCAGGATCCCGGGCCACCCGGCATCCTGCTTGGCATGTCATTTTTAAGTAAACTGGAAATGAAACGCAGTGGCACTACTATGGAATTGATTCAACGTTGAGCCCAGAGATAGTACATGTAATCAGAGGCTCCCTGAAAAAAATGCCTGCCACCGAGGCAGGCCAAACAACCCTGGAGGAGAAATCTGCAATGGCTAGAAGGGCCATTAGCGTGGGGATATTTTAAACTCCTATCGTCAAAGATCTATTTCATGTCATAAGGACATGTGATCATGAGTGGCTATTTAAACAAAAATATATGTCTGTAATATTACTCAGAGTTGGTATTGTTATGCAGATAAATGGTAAAAATATGGTTTATCGTGTATCACTATCGCTTGACACGCATAGATAAAAATCTATGATGTTCATATCAATCAACTTAGAGGTGACTTATGCCTGATAATGTATCTAAATCGTATAAAGCTTTTAACAACGCAAGAAATGATTTTATTAAGCTTGCAAAAAGAACTGAATCTTCTCTAAAAAAGGAGAAAGGGAAACTTCTTCGACAGCTGAAGCGGGCAAATACAAAACTCGCAAAGACTAAGGACAGGTTGATTGTTGCGGAAAGTCGCCTTGCTGAAAAAGGATCAGCAGTGAAGAAGAAGCAGGTAAGGAAGATGAAAGCACTGCTTAAAAAGGAAAAGCAGGCTGCTATGGATTTACGTGAGGCAATACATCCTCTGACTGAAAAACTAAAGGCCATGAGGGATCATGTGGTATCAGCCAGCTACTTTAGCAAGGGCATGGAAAAAATTGACAAAGAAATAGAAAAATACTGGAAAAAGGCGACTGTAAAGGCCGCAAAAAAGGAAAAAAGCAAAACTGCTAAAAAGACTGTTAAGAAAAAAACAGTAAAGAAGAAGGCTTCAAAGAAGAAGGCTTCAAAGAGAAAGGCGGCTAAAAAGAAAGCCGTTCGACCGTCTGCTAAAAAGAAGGCTGGAAAGAAAAAGACTGTAAAGAAAAAGGCCGCTAAAAAGAAAGCCGTTCGACCGTCTGCTAAAAAGAAGGTGGTGAAGAAAAAGGCTGCAAAAAAGAAGGCGACTAAGAAACGAGCAAAAGAGAAAGTAAAAAAATAGCGATCGTTTATGGTCAAATTTTTACACCTGAAGGGAGTTTTAAGATCAAGATCAGGTGCAGCATTGTAGGTTCGATAAATTCGGACAAAATCAATCTGTGCGAATGAATTTGCACCTACAAAAGGATTAAATCGATCGCTGTAGAACTGTAGTAATTACATTGTAGGTCTGGTTAGCGATAGCGTAACCAGACATTTACACTCCACCTGTCGGCTTACGCTGCGCTAAGCCGACCTACTTCGACAACGCCAAAGCTTTTCTTTAGTTTGTCTCCGACAGCTTGTCTCGTTCAATCAAAGCGTAGGCTGAATGATTGTGGATGGATTCGAAGTTTTCAGATTCCACAATATAGGCATCTACCCTGTCATCTGTATTCAAGGTTGCAGCGATATCTCTCACCATATCTTCTACAAATTTCGGATGATCGTAGGCATATTCGGTGACGTGTTTTTCATCCGGTCGTTTAAGCAGGCCGTAGAGTTCTGAGCTTGCCTGTTTTTCTACCATCTCGATCAGTTCTTCAACCCAGATAAAACTGTTGGCACGGATCGTTACGGTAACATGCGAACGTTGATTATGAGCGCCGTAGTCGGATATCTTTTTAGAGCAGGGGCATAGAGATGTGACGGGTACAATGACTTTTAATTCAATAGATGTGTTACCTTTATTGATTTCACCATTAAAAGAAACCTGATAGTCCATCAGGCTCTCCACACCAGTAACCGGGGCTTTTTTGTTAATGAAATAGGGGAAGCTCATTTCGATGCGGCCGGTTTCAGCTTCCAGACGTTGTCCCATTTCTTCCAGCATGTCGTGGAATGATTTTATCGAAATCTCCCGTTCGTGCTGATTCAGTATTTCAACAAAGCGTGACATGTGGGTGCCTTTGAAGTTATGCGGCAATTCAACATACATATTGAATGTTGCAACCGTATGCTGTTCACCCACACTGCGGTCCTTCACCCTGATCGGGTGACGAATATCCTTGATGCCTACCTTGTCGATAGTGATTTGCCGACTATCATGGCTGCTCTGGACATCAGCAATCTCACCGCCGTTGCTACTGTTACAGGTATTGGTGTCTTCGATCACGTGATATATCCGGGGCTTTGGCTAGAAAGGGGGACGGATTTTAGGCGGATTCTGCACTGTGGGCAAGTGGCGCAGACAATACAGTTAATATGGCTTTTTGTATTCCGGCTGGATCAAGACCGCAGTCGGCGAGCAGTAGTCTGGTATCGCCATGTTCAATAAATTGATCAGGTAAGCCCAGGTTAAGCCTTAGACAGTTGCTGTTGATGCAGGCCAGATACTCATTGACGGCACTACCGGCGCCACCCCTGACGGCATTTTCTTCTACCGTGACGATCAATTGATGGCTTTCAGACAATTGCTCGATAATTTTTTCATCCAGTGGTTTGACAAAGCGCATATCAATAACAGTAGCCGTAATATTTTTTCCAGCTTCCAGGGCCGGCGTTAGCATGCTGCCGAAAGCCAGTATGGCAACTTTACTTCCCTCAAGCAGAGTTCTGGATTTACCTATCTCTATCTGGGCCAGGCCCTCATCAATTTGGGCACCCGGCCCGCATCCTCTTGGGTATCTTACAGCGGAGGGCGTATCCAGCTGGAAGGCAGTGGTCAGCATTCTTCGGCACTCGTCCTCGTCTGAAGGTGCCATAATTGTCATGTTTGGCACACAGCGCAGGTAGCTGAGGTCAAATGCACCGGCATGTGTTGGGCCGTCAGCACCCACCAGGCCGGCTCGATCGATAGCAAATACGACCGGCAGGTTCTGGATTGCCACATCATGAATCAGCTGGTCGTATGCGCGCTGTAAGAAGGTTGAATAGATCGCAACTACAGGTTTTAAACCGTCCGCGGCGAGACCTGCGGCAAAAGTAACCGCATGTTGTTCAGCGATGCCCACATCAAAATAGCGCTCAGGATACTGTTCCGAAAAATTGACCATGCCGGATCCCTCACCCATGGCCGGTGTGATAGCGATCAGCCTGTCATCAATTTCTGCCATATCGCAAAGCCACTGGCCAAAAATACTTGAATAATCAGGTCTGGTATCCGGTTTGCTGATTGCTTCGCCTGTTTCGATATTGAAAGGTGGTACACCGTGATAGGTGCAGGGATCATTCTCGGCAGGTTCATAGCCTTTGCCTTTCCTGGTAATCACATGCAGGAAGCGCGGGCCTTTCAGGTTTTTCATGTTGCGCAGGGTTTTGACCAGAGTATTCATATCATGGCCGTTTATCGGGCCAATGTAATTAAATCCCAGTTCCTCAAACAGGGTTCCCGGCATAATCATGCCTTTCACATGTTCCTCGCTGCGTTTAGCGAAGTTCCACAAAGGGCCCATTCGACTCAGTATACTTTTACTGCCTTCCCGGGCAGAACTGTAAACACGGCCAGACATCATACGGGCCAGGTGATTGGACAGGCCGCCGACATTGGGTGAAATCGACATTTCATTGTCATTCAGGACGACCAGCAGGTTGGCGTCTATTTCTCCGCCACAATTCAGTGCCTCAAATGCCATGCCCGCACCCATAGCACCGTCTCCAATGATGGCAACTACATCATGTTCTTCCTTCTTTGCCGCCGCTGCTACAGCCATGCCCAGTGCGGCGCTGATCGATGTACTGGAATGGCCTACGCCAAAGGTGTCGTATTCGCTTTCTTCTCTGCGCGTAAAGCCGCACATACCGCCTTTTTGCCGCAGTGTTGCCATATCCTTGCGTCGGCCTGTAAGAATCTTGTGAGGGTAGGTTTGATGGCCAACATCCCACACCAGACGATCCACTGGTGTGTTGAATACATAGTGCAGGGCGATAGTGAGTTCAACGGTACCTAGTCCGGCGGACAGGTGACCGCCCGTTTTTGAGACGGATTCTATAATAAACTGACGTAATTCAGCCGCTAAACGTGGTAACTCTTTGGCATCAAGGCGCCGAAGGTCTTCCGGCGAGTCAATCTGCGGCAGCAAGTCTGCTTCAGATTCAGCCAGAGATTGCTCGACATGGACTTCATGAGTTATTGGAATATCGGCGGCCATACCTCTAGTATACTAGTATATTCGATTTATAGCGTAGTCAGTTAACATCTGCAGGTTTTGTGTATCCAGCGGTAACATTGACAGGACATTATCTGCACGCAAACAGGCGTCGTTAGCGGCTTTTCTGGCTGCAGACAGGCCGATCAGGGCGGGGTAGGTGGCCTTGAGGTTGATCTCATCTGCACCGGCCTGTTTGCCTAGCGTTTCCGTATCACTGATTACGTCAAGGATATCATCATGGATCTGAAACCCCAGTCCGAGTGCCCTGGCATAATCTGAAAGCAGCTGTAACTGGCCGCTGTCCATAACACCTGCCGTTTGTGCCCCCATAAGTACCGCAGCCTCTATTAATGCGGCTGTTTTCATTGCATGAATCTGTTGCAGGGATGAAAGCTCAGGCTCCTGACCTTCTGCTGCAAGATCCAGCGCCTGGCCACCGGCCATGCCCTGAGAACCTGCCGCTCTAGCCAGTGTACGAATCAGGCGCGGGCATATAGCATTATCAGGTGACTCAAAAGATGCCAGCAGTTCAAAGGCCAGTGATTGCAGGGCATCACCTACCAGCATGGCGGTGGCTTCATCGTAGGCCCTGTGACAACTTGCTTTGCCGCGTCGCAGGTCATCATCGTCCATGCAGGGTAAATCATCATGCACCAGGGAATAGGCATGAATTAATTCGACTGCCGCCGCAGGTGCATCAAGGTCACTCAGCGCAGCACCAAACATTTCACCGGTCAGGTATACCAGGCAGGCCCGCAGGCGCTTGCCGGCATTCAGCGTCGAATACCGCAGGGCTTCGTGTAATACGACCGGGACGGTATCAGTAGACGGCAGTACCTTATCAAGATAGGCTTCGAGACGATCCCGGTAAGGAATTAGCTGTTGTTCAATGGCATGTTCCGGCACGTCAGGTGTTTTCCTGGGTATCATTGAATGGTTCGATGGCCAGCGCGCCATGTTTTTTTACCAGTTGTTCGACCTTCTGCTCGGCTTTTTTCAGGTTCTCCTGGCAGATGCGGCTGAGTTCTACACCGCGCTCAAATTTCTGCAGTGATTCGTCCAGTGTCAGCGGGTCATTTTCCATGCTCTCTACAATCTGTTCGAGTTCTTTCATGGCCGTTTCGAAATCGGGTGTACTGGATTTTTTTGTAGGCATGATGGGTTTTCCATAGGTTAAGTGTCTAAAATAGAGGCCGGCCTGGCAATCTATCGGAGGCCGGTGTTCAGTTCAGTATGTATTTTCTTATAGGCGAAATTTTATTTCTTTTAGTCTGGATAACCGGAAAAATTACTTCTTTCACATGTATAATAAACGACTTGCAAAAGTCGAGAAAAAAATATTGAAAACCCTAACTATTGTACTGCTCAGCTTTCTATCAATGACTTTGCAGGCTGAACAGGCCGATCCTGTTTTTGATGATATTGAAAAAGATCAGTATATTCCTCGTAAAGACGAAAACAAGCAGCAGCAAAAGCTGACGGTTGATGGTATGCCAGAGTATCCTCGTAATAGTAATCTCAGGAAACTTGAGATACGCAACTCGAAATCAGCATTCTACGTGGATATCTCGTCAATCACATCCAGTAAAAAAGATAATATCCCTCGCATGGTTACTGTAGCGATTTCCCCTTACGGAGCTCGTACGGTGACTTATGAAGGCTTTGATTGTGGCTACAAGCGCTATAAGGCATATGGTTATGCCGGCTCGGACGGCCCTATACGGCCATTTGATCAGCAGATCTGGGAGCCTGTGGTCGATCGCGGCAATGGTCGATACCGAGCGGCCCTGATCGATAATTATCTCTGTGGCTTTTTTGACTATGCAACGAGCAGGGACAAAATTCTGATTAGAATGAATAGTTTGAAAGCTTATAAAAAGCAGGATTGAGACAGTTACTAATCATGGGTCGGCTTAGTAAAAATATTAGCAAGTATACAAACGCTGAGACGAAGAATGAGTAGCGCCTACGATGCCTCCAGTATTGAGGTGCTCACAGGGCTGGAGCCGGTACGCAAGCGACCGGGTATGTATACCCAGACAGAACGTCCCAACCATCTGATACAGGAGGTGGTTGATAACAGTGTCGATGAAGCCATTGTAGGATTTTGCAGCGAGATTCGTATCGTTCTGTTGGGTGATGGATCTGTTTCGGTGGCTGATAATGGTCGTGGCATGCCGGTTGATATCCACAAACGTGAGGGAGTGTCCGGGGTAGAAGTGATACTTACCCGTTTACATGCAGGCGGTAAATTTTCCAACAAAAATTATCGCTTCTCCGGAGGTCTGCATGGGGTCGGTGTCTCGGTAGTCAATGCCCTGTCCAGCAAGCTGGAAGTGCGTATTCGGCGCAACGGTATTGAATACCAGCAGTCCTTTGTTGATGGCCATAAACAATCAGATCTAAAACAGACAGGCAAGGTGGGTAAGAAAAATTCCGGTACCCTGATCCATTTCTGGCCGGATGCCCAGTTTTTCGATTCGGTAAAATTCAGTCTGCGCCAGCTCAAGCATGTACTGCGAGCAAAAGCTGTGCTCTGCCCGGGGCTGAAAATCAGTCTGATGCTGGAAGCAGACCCTGAACAGAATGAAAACTGGTTGTATGAAGACGGACTGCGCGATTATTTGCTGGATGAACTGGGTGAAATCCCGCTAGTCCCGGCAGAACTCTTCTCCGGTAAATTCAGCATCAATGACAAACAGGTCGAGTGGGTCGTTGCCTGGTTGCCGGAAGCAGGCGAACTTGTTACCGAAAGTTATGTGAACCTCATTCCTACCTCACTGGGCGGTACCCATAGCAATGGTCTGCGTAGCGGTCTGGTAGATGCCGTGCGCGAGTTCTGTGATTTCCGCAAATTGTTGCCACGCGGGATAAAGCTTTCTCCCGATGATGTATGGCTACGCTGTTCTTATGTGCTGTCCCTGCGCTTGGCAGAGCCGCAATTTTCCGGCCAGACCAAGGAGCGTTTGTCTTCGCGGGACGCCTCAGGTTTTGTTTCACAGGCCATCAAAGATGCATTCAGTCTGTGGTTGAACCACAATACTGCTGAGGCTGAAATCATTGTGCAGCTGGCTATCAGTAACGCCATTGCCAGGCAGCGCGCAGGAAAGAAGGTACAGCGAAAAAAACTCACTTCCGGGCCGGCATTACCGGGCAAACTGGCTGATTGTGTCGCACAGGATCTGGAAGTCACTGAGCTCTTTCTGGTCGAAGGTGATTCAGCCGGTGGTTCAGCCAAACAGGCACGCAACCGCAATACTCAGGCCATATTGCCGCTTCGCGGAAAAATACTGAATACCTGGGAAGTTGATTCCACCGTTGTGCTAGGTTCGCTTGAAGTGCATGATATTGCTGTGGCCCTGGGGCTGGATCCGGGCTCTGATAAGATGAGTAATCTGCGTTATGGCAAGGTATGTATCCTGGCGGATGCGGATTCGGATGGTGCGCATATTGCGACACTTCTGTGCGCCCTGTTCCTGCGACATTTCCCGACACTGGTGGAGGCCGGCAGGGTCTATGTCGCCATGCCGCCCTTATACCGAATAGATGTCGGCAAAACGGTACGCTATGCCCTTGATGATGAGGAAAAAGAAGTTGCGCTGCAGCAAATAAAGGATGATGGCCTGCGTGGCAAAGTCAATGTGCAGCGTTTCAAAGGGCTGGGTGAAATGAACCCGCCACAGCTCCGTGAAACGACGATGGATCCTGATACACGTCGCCTGGTGCGTCTCGAATATACTCCTGGCGACATGACATTCAATGTCATGGATATGTTGCTCGCCAGGCGTCGTGCCGGTGACCGCAAGGCATGGTTAAGTGAGAAGGGTGATGAGGCAGAAATATGACTAAACGAAAATCATCGAAATCAAGTTCATCCTCTAATTATGGGATACAGACACAGCTGGCGCTGGAGAATGAAAATATCGAGAACATGGCGATGGCCAGTTTTGCCGAGAAGGCCTATCTCGATTATTCCATGTACGTCATTCTGGACAGGGCCCTGCCATCGGTGGCGGATGGTCTGAAGCCAGTGCAGCGACGCATCGTTTATGCGATGTCCGAACTTGGGCTGAACGCTGCAGCAAAATTCAAGAAGTCGGCACGCACGGTGGGCGATGTGCTGGGCAAGTATCACCCACACGGCGACAGTGCCTGTTATGAGGCGATGGTATTGATGGCGCAGTCATTCAGTTACCGCTACCCGCTGATTGATGGCCAGGGTAACTGGGGTGCTCCCGATGACCCGAAATCGTTTGCCGCCATGCGCTACACGGAAGCGCGTCTGACTCGCTACACAGAGCTGTTGTTGAGTGAACTGGGACAGGGCACGGTAGACTGGGGGCCAAACTTCGATGGTACGCTGGAAGAACCCATATTGATGCCGGCACGCCTGCCGACACTCTTGCTAAACGGCACTTCGGGTATCGCGGTAGGCCTGGCGACAGATATTCCTCCGCACAATCTGCGTGAAGTCGCTGCCGCCTGCATACGCCTGCTGGAACAGCCAAAGGCAACGGTCGCTGAGCTCTGTGAGCATATCCAGGGCCCTGATTATCCCACCTCTGCAGAGATTATTACGCCAATAGCGGATATCCATAGCATCTATGAAAGTGGTACGGGTAGCCTGCGCATGCGTGCTACCTGGGAAAGCGAAGACGGTAATATCGTTATCAACACTCTGCCGCATCAGGTTTCCGGCTCTCGACTACTGGAGCAGATTGCTCAGCAGATGATCGCTAAAAAATTACCCATGGTGGATGATTTACGTGATGAATCAGATCATGAAAACCCGGTCAGACTTGTCATCGTGCCACGTTCCAGTCGGGTTGATGTAAATCAGCTAATGGCCCATTTGTGCGCCACTACAGACCTTGAGCGGTCTTACCGCGTCAACATGAACGCCATCAGCACCTCCGGTCGGCCAAAGCTCTATAATCTGCGCGAACTGTTAGTGGAATGGCTGCAGTTTCGCACGCAGACGGTTACCCGCCGCCTGCAGTACCGTCTCGAGAAAATTAAAACACGATTGCATATTCTCGAAGGTCTGCTGATTGCCTTTCCCAATATAGATGAAGTCATTGCCATCATCCGCAATGAGGAAAAACCAAAACCTGTTTTAATGGAGAGGTTCGGCCTTACGGATATACAGGCTGAGTCGATACTTGATCTGAAACTACGTCATCTGGCTAAACTGGAAGAGATCCGACTGCGCGGTGAACATGATGAGTTAGCCAGGGAAAGGGACGTACTGGTGAAAATTCTCGGTTCTAAAGCCAGGATGAAAACTCTTGTACGCAAGGAAATATTGCGTGATGCAGAAGAGTTCGGTGACCCGCGCCGTTCGCCTCTGGTGGAAAGAGATGCCGCCCAGGCCATAGACCCGGCCTGCATGGTGCCGTCTGAAAGTATTACCGTAATTCTTTCCCAGCGTGGCTGGGTACGGGCAGCCAAGGGTCTGGATGTGGAGGCTGAAAGCCTCGGTTATAAGCCAGGCGATGAACTGCTGCAGGCATCCAGCGGGCGTAGCAATGAATTACTGGTATTTATTGATTCAACCGGTCGTGCCTATACTGTTCCCGCGCATAAACTGCCTTCTGCAAGAGGGCATGGGGAGCCTTTAAGCTCCCAGCTTAGTCCAGCGGATGGCTCTCATTTTTGCGGCATGATGTTCGGCAAGCCGGATGATTATTTCCTGCTTTCTACCGGCGCAGGTTATGGTTTTGTAGCTCGTCTCGGTGATCTACAAAGCAAAAACCGTAAAGGTAAGCTGGTGTTAAAACCGACCAGGGGTGCTGGTATACTACAGCCGGTGGCCGTTGGGGATATCGTCAACGACTGGCTTGCCCTGGCAGGTTCTACAGGGCATTTTCTGGTATACAGTGTTGAAGATCTGCCGGTCATGGCACGCGGAAAAGGTGTTAAGCTGATGAACATCCCGAAAAAGAAATTTGAGGCCGCCGAAGAAAAACTGGTAGCCGCGATGGTATTCAAGGACGGCCAGAATCTTCTGGTCTATGCCGGCAAGCGATACCGTCGTCTGAAATCTTCTGAAATGGATGATTATTGGGGTGCCCGCGCACAACGTGGACGGTTACTGCCGAAAGGTTACCGCCTGGTCGATAAAATTATCATTGAAAAGAAATGAAAACTGCGCCATTAACCTACATGGTGGCAGATATAGTGGGCTCTTCGCTGGTCATGCAGGAGGATCAGCGTAAAGGGGTAGATCTTTATGAAACCTTCCAGTCCATACTGGTCCCTATTATCGAAAAGGCGGTTGGTTTTGGGATTGAATTTACCGGTGATGCGATTTCTGCAAGCTTCAACACCTGCAAATCTGCAGTAAAGACTGGTTTTGCTATACAGGAAGCTCTCGATGCATGGAATCTTTCATCTGCAGGGCCAGGCATATCAGCACGAATTGGTATTCACTCCAGTCAACAGGGAGAAGAAGAAAGCCAGCAACAGCTTTCACTGGCAGCCGCTACCTGTCTTCAGTCTTTAGGCCGAGCAGACGCGCTATGCGTCAGCAGAAACATCATTGATGAAATTACGCCGAACTTTCCAGTATTTGCCTATCCACTGGGCAGGCATGATCTGGGCTTCTTGCCTGATACTGTGCCGGTATTTTATTTATATGAAGAGAAACAGGCTTTTCTCAGGCGGCAGGGATTTTTACTTGAATATCTAAAGACCGAATATCTGGATAGCATAAAGGCCGCAATTATATCTCCTGCTGTTGAAATTCCATTGCTGGTGGTGGCTACAGTTCTGTTTTTAATGTTTGCAAATACTAAGCCTGAAATTGAGGCCCGGTATTTTGAAGTTACTGAGGTCAGGGATTTTTCCAGTGGCGGGTTTGACAAGGAACTCAACAACATTCCCAGGCGAATACAGAAGAGCGTGAATTCGATAACTGGTGTACATTTTCTTCATATTAAGGGTGTGTCAAATCCCGACATAAATGCAGTCAAAAAATATGACAGTAATTCCGTCTTCAGGCTTGTTTTCAGTTTCCAGCGAAACGCTGACCGTGTAAGACTTACATGGGGAGTTTTTCAGCAAAATGGCGAGGTACAGCTATCAGGTGGAGTGGTTACCGGCAGTATAAATAATCTTGCCGAATTAGAAATGCAGATTACTGAAAACATTTTAGCCTGGTTGGGTTCCTGATTCAGTATTTACCCGATAACCACTAAGGGTTCATTCGGAAGTGATACATTTGATTATTCTTTATAATGTATTTGGGTAGTTTGTGGTTCTAAATGATGTTTGGCCTGTTCGCAACCTGTTAACAATCTTACAGAGGATAAGGAAATCCTATGCACGAAACACACTGCCGTCTTGTAACCATTATGTTTGTTCAGGTTACCGAGATGGCTGAGACAGAAAGAGAGATACCTGTAGTCTCATGTCGACTGGAAAAACGCCAGAAGTATTTGCGTAGTCATTTGAAGCGTTTTCATGGTGAGTTGCTTGAGATCAGGATAGGTGAGCTATACGCTTATTTTCCCGGTGCAGGGCTGGCGTTCAATGCTGCCATTTCTTTACAGCAGATTATGCCTCAGTTTAATCTTAGAATTGGCCTGCATGTTGGAGAAGTACTATTTCGACAGGGCAGGTTACAGGGCGCAGATGTTAACCTCGCTGCACGTCTGCCATATTGTGCACGGGCAGGTGGAATATGCCTGTCTCGAACGGTCTACCAGTATCTCGGTGGCAGTGAAAAACAGGGCCTGGTCGCTTTGGGTCCACATGATCTAAAGAATTTCGATATTCGAATGCCTTTGTATGCCTATTTACCTGATGGCCAGGCTAGTCGTAGCAGGGGACGGGAAATGAGGCGCCAGTTCTTTGCAGGCTTGAATAAATACTGGCAGCAAAGAAGTTTAAGGTATGTTTTCCTGGCAGGCATGACAGGATTGATCATTGCCTTTATCTGGGGGCAAAACATGATTTTTTCTACACCAGCTCGGGATGTTATCAATCTATATGTTCCAGCGTTTGTAAAGCAGGCTCAGGATAATAAAAGCCTAATTCATTTTGAGGGCATAGAAATGGCTGTGAGATCTCGACTCTCTGGGGCTAATCATAATGTATATGATCTTGTTTTGATGAGTGATCGATCCTCTGCTACAGCTGAACTACTGGTAAAGTTGCATCAGGTATCAGGAAATGTAAATACAGAATATATCCTTAGCAGCTTACCTGCAGGGCTTATCCTGGCATCCGGCAGGGTCAAACAGGATGGTTCCAGCATCTTTTATCTACAGGACAGGCTGTCTGATCATGTACTTCAGAATATCGATAAGCTGCAAATGACAAATTCTTCACTTGTATCAGAGACTGCAGGGACTAAACTTTACGAATATTAGTTGATGGGTGAACTATGCTGCCTGAAATGAGAAATAGCACGAATCTGAAATGTTCGCTTGAACTGCTGCGAAACGAGCCGTTGCATGAGCGCGTGCCGACACATGATGAGGAGGGCAATATGCTGGGAGATTTTATGATGTTGTTTCCCGGGCTGCGTGATCAGGCTGAATCGATTCTTCGCAGTAAAGTCGACATCCTCGCCGAGATACTCAGTCAATACAAAGAAGTTGTTTTTGTTGACCTGAATGTTCCATTAAATCTTCTATGGGTATCTATTAAACACAAACCAGGGCTGGTGCTGGAGTTGAGTACTTATGTTAAGTCGCGGATTCCAGAGGCAAAGCTAGTAGGGGTGCCGCCGGAGGCGATGGGGGGACGGTAAAAAAGTTTTCAGTGTTCAGTGTTCAGTTTTCTGTAAGGTCTAAGCTTTTCTGAAAACCGAACACTGAAAACCGAAAACTTGTTTTTCCTTCCCATACCTTCAGAAATGAGCTACCTACGTTCCTAGTGTTAAAACTTGTACCTGGCCATTACCCAGAACTTATCGGTGTCGAAGCTGAATCCATCACCGCCATCTGTGAAGCTGGCGTATTTCACCAGTCCTAGCCATTGCTTGGTAAACGGTTTAGCAAATACCGTATCCCACTCATCACCATAGTCGCTAACACCACCTACCGTTTTGTTAGCCTTAAAGTTGTGATACGCGATGACCAGCTTGGACTTACCGATTAAACCCTTCACCACCAGAGTGATGCTGGTATCCTCGAGGCCACCGACCGGAGTCGCCGTCCCACCGGGGGCACCGACAAATTTATCGGCCCAACCGTTAAAAGCATGTATTGTGGCCAGAGGAGTCTGAAGTGAATTCACACCATTACTTCCCAGAACCTCCTGCCCCACCTTCACAACGACTGGTTTGCCACCCACTTTGAAGGCACCGCCAAACTCGATGTTGTAGTAGTTATTGTCAGACAGCCTTGGGTCGGCATCGGCGGTGGGGTTTTGATTTGCCCATTCCAGTTCGTACAGTACGCTGAACTTGTCGCTGGTTTTTTTCTTACCCACAAACCGTAAACCCCAGGTGTCCGAATCGAAGTTGACAATGCCCGGTGTACCCGGTGTGCCCACGCCCTCTTTGAAAGGGGTCTTCGGATTGTCATTAAAATCCAGTAGGTAGCCGTAACCTGTCAGCTTGCCGAGCGGCAGCTTATAAGAGACGTTGATAAGGGAGGACGAGTTCATGTCCCACTCATCGAATACCGAGTTTGGACCAAAGGTACGGATTACCTTATCAAGATAGACATACGATGCATTCAGGTTTTTGATCGAGGAGTTGTCGATCCTGAAGGCTTCGTAGGTCTGGAAGTTCTGACGCCAGACAATGTTGCCTACCCAGCGGTGGTTGTTGTAGATGATGCTTTGCCGCCCCAGCTTGACCGTGGTACCTCCGTTACAGCCTCCGGGCGCGTTCTTGCAACCGCTTGTTGCACTGCGCCAGCCGAGGTAGGCTTCGTTGAACTCTGCGAACTTGTTATCCGGGATAACGGAATAGCCCGCGCGGATGCGGGAACCCGCTGGTCCTGGTGGAAAGGTCAGGTCGTCGTCGACGTTTAGTGCCTTGTCTTTACCCATCGGTGTGTTAGCCTCGAACTCAATTCGGCCATAGAACCCGTTATAGCGGGCCGTGCTATAGCCAAGAACAGTACGAATGCTCCACAAGCTGGCATCACCGGTGCCAGCAATGGGTGAGGCGGCAGGAATCTTGTCCGATACATTTTCATACCTTAGCCGTAAGGAAAGGTTGGTTTTACCGCTTTTGAGTGCGCCGTTGAAGCTTCCTGTTTCTTTTAATTGCTTGCCGGTATGGACATTTGAAACGTCAGGTAGACCCACCGCTCCGGCGCTATTAGCGACGGTAAAGGCGGCAACAGCTATGAGATATGAAGCTAGTTTAGTGATGGCCATGAGTTCCTCTCCTTATGTGGAAAAAATTAGTCTGAGGCTTGCACCGTCTTTGCCTGGTCTGGCTCCATTTAAGAAATCCATCTCATGGTTTGCATGATGGTGTATCCCCTTTCAGGTATTTATTCACTCAACTGATGACACCCTTTCGTCCGGTCAAATCTTTACTCACAGTACGAGCGCAGGAGGAAAACCTTAGGTAGCGCACGGCAGTAAAGTTTGTAGGATATAATTTTCAAATACTGATTGAATGTGCCGATACAATTAGCTTAATGGGCAATGTAAAAGAATAATATGTTACCCGTCCAAGTCTTTGTTGTTATTGGGGGCATAGGAATTTCTTATATGTCAAAAAGTTCTGGACACACAAATGGCTTACAAATTATTGTATTTCAAGGCAAAAATACATCTGATCTCTGCCCTCAATGCAGACCCCTGTCCTTCAGTTCTGATGCAAGCTGATAGCGTCTATCATGGTTTTTTCATCTAGGGAACCTCTGATCAATTCATGAACTCGTATCTTACGCCTAAAATATCCAG
>FXBF010000350.1_pt1 | contig 15624 bp, 11 predicted proteins | sample 5335321 | NCBI WGS metagenome assembly FXBF01 (sample SAMEA103928391, study PRJEB20085) | sediment metagenome | isolation source: sediment
CTATCGTGCCTACATTGACATGTGGCTTCGTTCTCTTAAATTTTTCTTTCGACATTAGTCAATTCCGCTAAAAAACAATGATCTCGGAGCCTGAATACTAACTGGCTTTTCTTAAAACGCTATCGGCTACATTTTGTGGTACTTCGTTGTACTTTGCGAACTCCATCGAGTAGGTCGCGCGTCCCTGGCTCATCGAGCGCAGATCAGTCGCGTAACCGAACATCTCGGCAAGCGGCACTTCGGCGCGGATGACTTTCCCGGACGGAGAATCGTCCATGCCTCGCGGCAGCCCACGGCGACGATTGAGATCGCCCATGACATCACCCATGTAGTCATCCGGAGTAACAACTTCGACCTTCATGATCGGCTCGAGTAGCACCGGGTCCGCTTTGAGCGCACCGTCTCTGAAGGCCATCGAGCCGGCGATCTTGAACGCTATCTCACTCGAGTCGACGTCATGGTACGAGCCGTCGTAAAGACTAACTTTGACATCGACCACCGGATAACCGGCGATAACGCCGTTTTCCATTTGCTCTTTGATGCCCTTGTCCACCGCGCCAATGTATTCCTTCGGCACGACACCGCCAACGATCTTGTTTTCGAATTCGTAACCGCTGCCCGCTTCCGAAGGCTCAATCTTGAGGAACACGTGACCGTACTGGCCCCGACCGCCAGACTGGCGAACGAACTTGCCTTCCTGATTGACCGGGCGTCGAATCGTCTCCCGATAGGCGACTTGCGGTTTACCCACGTTCGCCTCGACCTTGAATTCGCGCTTCATGCGATCGACGATGATATCGAGGTGCAGTTCACCCATGCCGGAAATAATCGTCTGTCCGGATTCCTCGTCGCTAGAGACTCGGAATGACGGGTCTTCCTTTGCCAGCTTCTGCAATGCAATACCCATCTTTTCCTGGTCGACCTTGGTTTTCGGCTCGACGGCGACCGCAATGACCGGCTCCGGGAACTCTATCCGCTCAAGCGTGATGATGTTCTTGGGGTCGGTCAGCGTATCGCCTGTCGTAACGTCCTTCAGGCCGACAGCAGCTGCGATGTCGCCAGCATGAACTTCCTTGATCTCCTCGCGGTCGTTCGAGTGCATCTGCAGGATACGACCGATGCGCTCACGCTTTCCTTTTACCGAGTTATAGATCGTATCGCCGGAATTCAATACGCCGGAGTAGACGCGGAAAAACGTCAGGTTACCGACAAACGGATCCGTCGCGATCTTGAAGGCGAGCGCTGCAAACGGTTCACTGTCATCAGCGGCGCGTTGTCCCTCGCTCTCGTCCTCGAGGATGCCTTTGATTGCCGGAACATCCAGCGGTGAGGGCATGTAGTCGATAACTGCATCGAGCATGGCCTGGACGCCTTTGTTCTTGAACGCGGAGCCACAGAGCGCAACCACGATTTCACCGGTCAGCGTACGCATGCGCAGGCCACGACGGATTTCATCGTTTGAAAGCTCATGGTCGTGGAGAAATTTCTCAAGCAGCTCTTCGTCGGCCTCGGCTGCGGCTTCGATCATCTGCTCACGATACATCTCAGCCTCGTCCCGCATGTCCTCCGGAATATCGCGGAACTCGAAGCTCGTGCCCATGTTCGACTCATCCCAGTAGATGGCCTTCATGCGAACGAGATCGATAACGCCTTTGAATTTTTCTTCGGCGCCGATCGGCAATTGAATAGGTACAGGATTCGCGCCCAGGCGTTCTTTGACCTGATTGACGACGCGAAGGTAATCGGCGCCCGCACGGTCCATCTTGTTGACGAAAATCATTCGCGGCACGTTGTATTTGTTGCCCTGGCGCCAGACGGTTTCCGTTTGCGGCTCTACGCCGCCGACCGAGCAAAGAACCGTGACTGCGCCGTCGAGCACACGCAGGCTGCGCTCCACCTCGATCGTGAAATCGACGTGACCGGGCGTGTCGATGATGTTGACGCGATGTTCCGGCCAACGCTGATCCATGCCCGACCAGAAACAGGTCGTCGCCGCAGACGTAATCGTAATGCCGCGTTCCTGCTCCTGCTCCATCCAATCCATTACGGCCGCGCCATCGTGCACTTCGCCCATCTTGTGCGATACGCCTGTGTAAAACAGGATGCGCTCCGTCGTCGTCGTCTTGCCAGCATCGATGTGTGCCATGACGCCGATATTGCGGTAGCGCTCGATTGGTGTTATGCGTGCCACGGAATTGTTCCTGAAACTTACGGGTGAATTGAAGGGCTCACCACCGGTAATGGGAGAAAGCCTTGTTCGCTTCCGCCATTCGGTGTGTGTCTTCCTTCTTCTTCACGGCAGTGCCGCGATTTTCGGCGGCGTCCATGAGCTCGTAAGCAAGCCGGTGTGCCATAGATTTCTCGCTGCGATGTCTTGCCGCATCAATCAACCAGCGCATTGCCAGCGTCTGGCGCCTGGCAAGCCTGACTTCGATAGGCACCTGATAAGTTGCACCGCCGACCCGGCGAGATTTCACCTCGACCACAGGCTTGACATTTTCGAGCGCCTGCTCGAGAAGCTCGAGCGCCTTGGCTCCTTCCTGAGATTCCTTTTCGGAAATCCGGTCCAGCGCACCGTAGATAATCCGCTCCGCAACCGACTTCTTGCCGTCGTTCATAATCATGTTCATGAATTTCGCGAGCAGCTCACTCCCGTACTTGGGGTCCGGCAGGATCATGCGCTTGGGTGCTTGTGTTCGTCTCGACATCGTCTGTCTCTAAAATCAATTGCGAAGTCTTGACTAAGTCAAGACTTGGGGCGCTTGGCGCCGTATTTCGAGCGGCTCTGTCTACGGTCGGTTACGCCGGCGCAGTCCAGCGTGCCACGAATCGTGTGATACCGCACGCCGGGAAGATCCTTTACACGACCGCCGCGAATTAATACGACCGAGTGCTCTTGCAGGTTGTGACCTTCGCCGCCGATGTAGCTGGTGACCTCGAATCCGTTAGTCAGACGCACACGAGCAACCTTGCGCATTGCAGAGTTCGGTTTCTTTGGCGTAGTCGTATACACACGGGTGCAGACGCCACGCTTTTGCGGGCTGCCCTCGAGCGCCGGTACCGTGCTTTTTGCCACCTTCAGCGATCGCGGTTTTCGGACTAATTGATTCGTCGTGGCCATGGGCCTCTCTGTCAACAAATAAACTGCAAAAAAACAGCGCGCGAATATACGCGCGCGCCCAACGGCCGAATCATTCTGATCCAGCCATCGGGTTTGACGAGATTGGGGCTTATGTCCCGATATTCAAGGACTTAGTCCTGTACCCGTCCCTAAATTGTAGGGCCCTAATGTGTCAGGCCCTTGGGTCAAGGGCGGGCATTGTAGGGACGCCCGGATACCAGTGTCAAGGGCCTGGGGACTGACCCCGAATGGGCTTTGTCCCCGAGACCCCACATTCGGAGTCCATCCCCGTTTAGTACCCGAATTTCGCCAGCCTAAACCGAAGGCGCCGCAGTCTCCTCGCCGTCCTCCGCAGCTGCCGCGGCTGCCACTTCTTCGGCCACTTCGGCGATCACATCTTCTACCGTGGGTTCGCTCTCGACCGGCGTATCTTCGACTTCTTCCTCCAGCTCCTTGAGCTGATCCGCGAGGTCCTGCTCCCGTGTGCGGCGGCGCTCGGCATGATGGGCAAAGCCGGTACCGGCCGGAATCAGGCGGCCAACGATAACGTTTTCCTTGAGGCCGCGCAGATCGTCTTTGAGGCCACGTACGGCAGCTTCTGTGAGAACACGCGTGGTCTCCTGGAACGATGCAGCCGAGATGAATGACTCCGTCGCGAGCGATGCCTTGGTGATACCGAGAAGAATCGGATCGAATGTCAGCAGATCTTTGCCCTTCGCGGTCAAATCATCGCAGACCTCCAGGGCGCGCGCCTTGTCGATCTGCTCGCCTCTGAGAAAATTGCTATCGCCGTGGGCAACTACAATTACTTTGCGCAGCATCTGACGGATAATGACCTCGATGTGCTTGTCGTTGATCTTCACGCCTTGCAGTCGGTACACGTCCTGAATCTCGCGAACCAGGTAATCGGCCAGCGGTTCCACGCCTTGCAGGCGCAGAATGTCATGCGGGTTCGGCTCACCGTCCGCAATAACTTCGCCGCGCACGACCTGCTCACCCTCGAACACGTTCAGGTGACGCCACTTCGGAATCAGTTCCTCGAGTCTCTCACCGGCGTCATCTGTGATGACCAGACGGCGCTTGCCTTTGGTCTCCTTACCGAAACTGACGGTACCCGTGTATTCGGCCATGATGGCCGGATCTTTGGGCTTTCGTGCTTCGAACAGATCAGCAACACGTGGCAGACCACCTGTAATGTCGCGGGTCTTCGATGATTCCTGTGGAATACGGGCAATGACGTCTCCAACGGAGACCTTCGCACCGTCGGCCATGCTGACGATGGCACCAGCCGGCAGTGCATAGACCGCCGGAATCTCGGTGTTGGCGAAACAGATTTCCTTGCCGTCGTCATCGACGAGTTTTGCGACCGGCCTCAAGTCCTTGCCGATACTGCCACGCTGCTTCGGATCGAGAACGACGATACTGGTCAGTCCCGTGAACTCATCGGTCTGCTCGGTTACCGCAACACCCTCAACGAAGTCCTCAAACCTAAGCTTGCCGGCAACCTCTGTTACGACCGGATGCGTATGCGGATCCCAGGTTGCGACAACCTGCCCCTGCTTCACCTCGGCGCCATCGTCTACAGTAATCATTGCGCCGTACGGCACTTTATAACGCTCGCGCTCTCTACCGTGCTCGTTGATAACGGAGATTTCACCGGAACGCGACACGGCCACGAGGTAGCCCTTCTGGTGATGAACCATCTTTATGTTGTTGAGCTTGACGACACCGTTATTCTTTATTTCGATGTTGTTGACCGCGGCAGAACGTGAGGCAGCGCCACCGATGTGGAAGGTACGCATCGTAAGCTGAGTACCGGGCTCACCGATTGACTGTGCGGCGATAACGCCCACTGCCTCACCGATATTGATGCGATGGCCACGCGCCAGGTCACGGCCGTAACACTGCGAGCAAACGCCATAACGAACTTCACAGGTTATCGGCGACCGGACAAGTACATGGTCGATTGACAATTCCTCAAGCCGGCTGACGCAGGCTTCGTCCAGCATGGTTCCAGCATCGAACGCAATCTTGTCGCTGCCCGGAATCAAAACCGGCTCAGCCAGTACTCGACCGAGCACCCGTTCACGCAACGGCTCGACTACATCGCCACCCTCGACGAGCGGTGACATTGCAACACCGTTTCTGGTTTCACAATCGACTTCGGTTACGACGAGGTCCTGTGCGACATCGACCAGACGGCGAGTCAGATAACCCGAGTTCGCCGTCTTCAATGCCGTGTCAGCGAGGCCTTTACGAGCACCATGCGTCGAAATGAAGTACTGCAGTACGTCGAGACCCTCACGGAAGTTCGCCGTGATCGGCGTTTCGATGATCGAGCCGTCTGGTTTGGCCATCAGGCCACGCATGCCGGCCAGCTGTCGAATCTGCGCCGCAGAACCACGAGCACCGGAGTCGGCCATCATATAAATGGAGTTGAATGACTCCTGATCGACCTGTTTACCGGACGAGTCCCGAACCGTTTCGGAGCCCAGTTTATCCATCATCGCTTTCGCAACCTGGTCGTTAGTGCGCGACCAGATATCGACAACCTTGTTGTATCGTTCGCCCTCGGTCACGAGGCCAGATGCATACTGGTCCTGAATCTCTTTGACCTCGGCCTCCGCAGCCGCCAGGATCTCTCCCTTGATCTCCGGTACGACCATGTCGTTTACGCCGATTGAAATACCTGCGATGGTTGCGAAACGGAATCCCGTGTACATCAGCTGATCGGCAAAGACGACGGTCTTCTTGAGGCCGAGATTGCGATAACAGGCATTGATGACGTTCGAGATCGCTTTCTTGTTCATGTCCTGATTGACGAGGTCGTAACTGAGACCGTCGGGCAACAGGTCGGAGAGCAGCGCCCGGCCGACGGTCGTTTTAACAACCTTTATCTTCATTTCGCCCTGGCCATCTTCAGATTCTTCGTAAATCGGAACCCGCACTTTCACCTTCGCCTGAAGCTCGACAAAACCGGTGTCATATGCCCGCCTTGCTTCATCGATGTCGCTGAATCGCATTCCCTCTCCCAGACCGTTAACCTTGGATCGGGTCATGTAATAAAGGCCGAGTACGACGTCCTGCGACGGCACGATGATCGGGTCACCGTTTGCGGGCGACAGAATGTTATTCGACGCCATCATGAGTGCGCGTGCTTCGAGCTGTGCCTCTATAGATAACGGTACGTGCACGGCCATCTGGTCGCCGTCAAAGTCCGCGTTGAATGCCGTGCAAACGAGAGGGTGCAGCTGAATTGCCTTACCTTCGATCAGAACGGGCTCGAATGCCTGAATACCAAGCCTGTGCAGCGTCGGCGCACGGTTGAGCATGACCGGGTGTTCGCGAATGACTTCTTCGAGAATGTCCCAGACTTCCGCTCCTTCGCGCTCTACCAGGCGCTTGGCAGCCTTGATCGTCGTGGCTTCGCCACGCAATTGCAGCTTCGAGAAGATGAACGGCTTGAAGAGTTCTAACGCCATCTTCTTCGGCAGACCACACTGATGCAGCTTGAGCGTCGGGCCGACCACGATGACCGAGCGACCCGAGTAATCGACGCGCTTGCCGAGCAGGTTCTGGCGGAAGCGGCCCTGCTTGCCCTTGATCATATCTGCGAGCGACTTCAACGGGCGCTTGTTCGTGCCTGTTATCGCTCGGCCGCGACGGCCGTTGTCGAGCAACGCATCGACAGATTCCTGCAGCATGCGCTTCTCGTTGCGCACGATGATATCCGGCGCATTCAGCTCCAAAAGGCGTCGCAGGCGGTTGTTGCGGTTGATCACGCGTCGGTAGAGATCGTTAAGATCCGATGTTGCAAACCGACCGCCGTCCAGCGGCACCAGCGGGCGCAGGTCGGGCGGCAGTACCGGCAATACGGTCAGCACCATCCACTCGGGCTTGTTGCCCGACTCTATGAATGACTCGAGTAATTTCAGGCGCTTCGACAGGCGCTTGATTTTCGTCTCGGAACGCGTCGCACCGATGTCCTCGCGGACCTGCAGCACTTCACGGTGCAGATCGATCGTCATCAGCATTTCGCGCACGGCTTCGGCACCCATGCGGGCATCGAACTCGTCACCGTACTGCTCGATCGCATCGAGATACATTTCATCGGTCATCAACTGTCCGCGCTCGAGCGGCGTCATGCCGGGATCGACAACGACGAACGCCTCGAAATACAGGACGCGCTCGATTTCACGGAGCGTCATGTCGAGCATCAATCCGATGCGCGACGGCAGTGATTTCAGGAACCAGATGTGCGCGACCGGGCTGGCCAGCTCGATATGCGCCATGCGCTCACGGCGCACCTTGGTCTGTGTAACCTCAACACCGCATTTCTCACAAACAACGCCGCGATGCTTCAACCGCTTGTATTTACCGCACAGGCACTCGTAGTCCTTGATCGGGCCAAAAATCTTGGCGCAGAACAACCCGTCGCGCTCAGGCTTGAACGTACGGTAGTTGATGGTCTCCGGCTTCTTGACCTCGCCGAACGACCAGGACCTGATCATATCCGGCGACGCAAGACCGATGCGGATGGCATCGAAGTCTTCTACGGGTTGCTGGTACTTAAATAGCCTCAGAAGATCTTTCATCAGTTTGTTTCCAGTTCAATGTTGATTCCCAGCGAGCGAATTTCCTTAACGAGAACGTTAAATGACTCGGGCATGCCGGCATCCATCTCGTGCTCACCATCAACGATGTTCTTGTACATTTTGGTTCGACCCTGCACGTCGTCCGACTTGACTGTCAGCATTTCCTGCAGCGTGTAGGCGGCGCCATAGGCCTCCAACGCCCACACCTCCATTTCGCCGAATCGCTGACCGCCAAACTGCGCTTTACCACCCAACGGCTGCTGCGTGACAAGGCTGTACGGACCCGTCGAGCGAGCGTGCATCTTGTCGTCAACCAGGTGATTCAACTTCAGCATGTACATATAGCCAACCGTGACCTCACGATCGAAAGCCTCACCAGTGCGGCCATCGTTCAGCCGTGACTGGCCGGTCTCGGACAGGTCAGCGAGTTCGAGCATTGCTTTGATCTCGGTCTCGGTAGCGCCGTCGAATACCGGCGTTGCGATCGGCACACCATTGACGAGATTGCCGGCCAGTTCCAGTACTTCAGAATCCGAAAGCGACTTGAAGTCCTCGACTTTTCCGCCGGTCGTGTTATAGACCGTCTCGAGGAACTGGCGGATCTTTGCCGTCGTCTCTTGCGCGCGCAGCATGGAACCGATCTTTTTGCCGAGGCCCTTTGCCCCCCATCCAAGATGTGTCTCCAGCACCTGTCCGACGTTCATTCGTGACGGCACGCCGAGTGGATTGAGTACGATATCGACGGGTGTGCCGTCATCGAGATACGGCATATCTTCAACAGGAACGATGGTCGAAATCACTCCTTTGTTACCGTGACGTCCGGCCATCTTGTCGCCAGGCTGAATGCGGCGCTTGACCGCAAGATATACTTTGACCATCTTCAGCACGCCGGGGGCGAGATCATCGCCTGCCGTGATCTTCTCTTTCTTCTCGTCGTAACGCCGATCGAACTCGTCTCGCTGAGCATTCAGGCGTTCGAAGGCTTTTTGCAGGCGTTCGTTTGCTTCGTCATTTTTCAGGCGAATCTCGAACCACTGATCGCGCGGTACCTCGTCGAGATAAGCTTTGGTGATCTTGCTGCCCGACTTGAGCTTGTTCGGACCGCCCTGAGCCATCTTGCCGGTCAGCATGCGCTCAACGCGCTCGTAAACGTCCTCTTCGAGAATCCTCAGCGTGTCGTTGAGATCCTTTCGGACGCTTTCCAGTTCGGATTTTTCGATCGACAGCGCCCTGGCGTCTTTTTCGACGCCGTCACGTGTAAAGACGCGAACGTCGATTACGGTGCCGTCCATGCCGGGCGGCACGCGCAGAGACGTGTCTTTCACATCGGATGCTTTCTCACCGAAAATCGCACGCAGCAACTTCTCTTCCGGAGTCAGCTGAGTCTCGCCCTTGGGCGTTACCTTGCCGACCAGAATGTCACCTGCATTGACTTCGGCGCCGATGAACGCGATGCCGGACTCATCAAGTTTGGCCAGCGCAGCGTCACCCACGTTCGGAATATCCGAGGTAATGTCCTCGGGCCCGAGTTTGGTGTCACGCGCTACGCATGAAAGCTCTTCGATATGAATCGTCGTGAAACGATCTTCTACAACAACGCGCTCCGAAATCAGAATGGAGTCCTCGAAGTTGTAACCGTTCCATGGCATGAATGCGACCAGCAGGTTCTGCCCAAGCGCCAGTTCACCCATATTCGTCGATGGTCCGTCAGCAAGCACGTCACCACCGGCTATCTGGTCGCCGGCCCTGACGAGCGGCTTCTGGTTAATACAGGTGTTCTGATTCGAACGCGTGTATTTCGTCAGGTTGTAGATATCGACGCCGGACTCCCCGGGCCCCGTCTCCTCGTCGCTAACGCGAACGACGATGCGCGATGCATCGACCGAGTCGACCGTACCGCTGCGCGTTGCGACGACTGTTACACCCGAGTCAACGGCAACTGCTCTTTCCATGCCGGTACCGACCAGCGGCGCCTCGGAACGCAACGTCGGAACCGCCTGACGTTGCATGTTCGAGCCCATCAGGGCTCGGTTTGCATCGTCATGCTCCAGGAACGGAATCAGCGAGGCCGCTACCGAGACAATCTGCCTCGGGGATACGTCCATATAGTTGATTGTCGACGGATCAGCCAGCGTGAACTCATTCTTGTGCCGCACCGATATCAGGTCGTCGACAAAGCGTCCCAGCTTGTCGAGTTCCGCATTCGCCTGTGCGATGACATACTGGCTTTCCTCGATTGCCGACAAATACTCGATCTCTGTCGTCACCTTGCCGTTGTTCACTTTCCGGTACGGTGTTTCAAGGAAGCCGTACGCATTGGTTCGCGCATAGACGGCCAGCGAATTGATCAGACCGATGTTTGGGCCTTCCGGCGTTTCGATCGGACACACTCGGCCGTAGTGGGTCGGGTGCACGTCGCGCACCTCGAATCCCGCACGCTCGCGCGTCAGTCCCCCGGGCCCAAGTGCCGATACACGGCGCTTGTGTGTCACCTCGGAAAGCGGGTTGTTTTGATCCATGAACTGAGACAGCTGGCTAGAGCCGAAGAATTCCTTGACGGCGGCAGCGACAGGCTTGGCATTGATCATCTCTTGCGGCATCAGTCCCTCGGTCTCCGCCTGCGTCAGGCGCTCCTTGACCGCGCGCTCTACGCGCACAAGGCCCACACGAAACGCGTTTTCAGCCATTTCACCGACGCTTCGTACACGCCTGTTTCCGAGGTGATCGATGTCATCGACCGTGCCGTAGCCGTTGCGGATATCGATAAGCGTTCTGAGCACGTCGAGGATATCGTCGTTCTCGAGTACGCCACTGCCTTCGGACGTGTCGCGACCTACCCGACGATTGAATTTCATTCGACCGACGGCGGAGAGATCGTAGCGATCCGGATTGAAGAACAGGTTCTGGAACAGGTTTTCTGCTGCTTCTTTTGTCGGTGGCTCGCCAGGACGCATCATCCTGTATATCTCAACGAGGGCTTCCAAACGCGTCGTGGATGGGTCAATACGCAGGGTATTGGAAATGTATGGGCCGCGATCGAGGTCGTTCACATACAGGGTTCGTATATGCTCGATTTCTTTTTCCACCAGCACCTCGATGAGCTCAGCTGTCAGCTCATCGTTTGCGGCAGCCAGTAATTCACCGGTTTCCGTATCGACGATGTCATGCGCAAGCACTTTGCCCTCGAGGTACTCGGCAGGAACGACGAGATTATTGACCTTGGACTTTTCCATATCGCGCACGTGCTTGGCTGTAATGCGGCGGCCTTCTTCGACGATGAGCTTTCGGCCCAGCTTGATGTCGAAGATCGCGGTCTCGCCGCGTAGACGCTGGGGTACGAGGCCCATGCGGATATCTTTTGCCGAAAGATAGAAATCATTGGTCTCGAAGAAGATGTCCAGCATCTCCTCATTCGCCAGGCCGAGCGCCCGCAGAATAATCGTGACCGGCAGCTTTCTGCGTCGGTCGATACGCGCGAACACACTGTCCTTCGGATCGAACTCGAAGTCCAGCCACGATCCCCGGTAAGGAATAATCCGGGCCGAGAAAAGCAGCTTACCGGACGAATGCGTTTTGCCTTTGTCGTGATCGAAAAAGACACCCGGCGAACGATGCAATTGCGAAACGATGACGCGTTCAGTGCCGTTTATGACGAAAGTACCGTGATCGGTCATCAACGGCATTTCGCCGAGATAGACCTCCTGCTCGCGAATGTCTTTTACGGGCTTATTCGTGCCACTCGCCTCTTTGTCGTAGATGACCAGACGCACTTTGACGCGTATTGGCGCAGCGTAAGTAAGGCCGCGCATCTGGCATTCTTTGACGTCAAACACGGGCTCACCCAAACGGTAGCTAACGTATTCAAGCGCCGCGTTTCCAGAGTAGCTGACAATTGGAAATACAGTTTGAAATGCCGCATGCAGACCGATGTTATTGCGGTCTTCGTCAGACGTACCAGACTGCAAAAATTTTCGGTATGAATCCAGCTGGATTGACAGAAGATACGGCACGTCCAGAATCGTTGGTCGCTTGCCAAAATTCTTTCTAATGCGCTTCTTCTCAGTGAATGTATAAGCCATTCAGATGTACCTCGTACGAATCACACAGACGCGAAGACACAGCCGGCGATACTTGGCCGCAGGCTGCTCCTTCGCATTCGGACCAATTGGTCCCGCATTTCCGGCGAAGGCCCGAACTACTTGAGCTCGACGCTCGCGCCGGCTTCTTCAAGCCGTTTCTTGAAGTTCTCGGCGTCATCCTTCGATGCCGCTTCCTTAATCGTCGACGGTGCGCCTTCAACGGCGTCCTTGGCCTCTTTCAGGCCCAGACCAGTGATGGTGCGAACTGCCTTGATGACGGAAACCTTGTTTTCGCCGAAGCTTGTTAGTACGACGTCGAACTCGGTTTTCTCTTCGGCAGGCGCCGCGTCGGCAGCAGCGCCTGCTGCGGCAACCGCAACCGGCGCAGCGGCTGATACGCCCCATTCTTCCTCGAGCATCTTGACGAGGTCGACAACTTCCATAATCGGCTTTGCGCTCAACTCTTTGAGCAAGTCTTCGTTTGACAATGCCATTTCTCTATTCCTCTATATGTCCTGAATCAGTTAATTAATTTCGAATTGAAATCCAGCTCTCAGGCCGCTTCCTGACTACCACGCGCGGACAATGTCCGTGCAAGCATCGCTGACGGCTCAGACAGTGTCCGTACCAGTTTCGTCATCGGTGCAATCATTACGCCGAGCAGCATTGCGCGCGCCTGATCGAGCGTTGGCAGATCTGCCAATTTCGCAAGATCGGTTGCTGGCAATAACTCCCCGCCGGCCGCGAGCGACACCGCCTTCAGAGCATCGTGCTCTTTGGCGAAATTCTTGATAACCCTGGCTGCGGCACCTGGATCGTCCTTTGCAAACGCGAGCAGAATTGGCCCGTTGAGTGCTTCCTTCATGCACTCAAATTCCGTGCCTTCAATAGCCCGGCGTGCCAGCGTGTTTTTGACAACACGAAGATATACGCCGGCATTGCGCGCTTCCTTTCGCAACGACGTCATCTCTGCAACGGATAAGCCTCTATACTGCGCTGCAACAGCAGTTATAGAGTCACCCGCAACCGCGTTTACTTCTTTGACAAATCTCTTTTTGTCTTCGAGTCTCAGTGCCATGAAATTCTCCTGGCTTGCGGTCACAATGTAAGGGCCGGTATAAACCGGCCATTCAGCGGAATCCATCTCCGCCACCCATGTCGGACGGTGACCGTTCGCCAGATTAAACTGACTCAGGCAACACCATCTGCGTAGGCAGTAATTAAGGTCGATTTTCACGTCGACCACCTACGGTCTTTGACGATGACCGGAATCTTTCGACCCCGGTCGTTATGCAGCTCCGTTCGCAAACGAACCCGCGATTCTCACTGATCAGGCGTCTACGCTCGCCCGATCGACTGACACGCCCGGCCCCATAGATGACGACACGGTCAGCTTTTTCAAATACGCCCCTTTTGACGATGCTGGCTTGGACTTTGTGAGGTCAGTCAACAAAGCCACCAGGTTTTCCTTCAATGCCGGAACGTCAAAGTCTGCGCGACCGATCGGGCAATGTATGATTCCCGCCTTATCTGTCCTGTAACGAACCTGACCGGCTTTGGCATTTCGCACGGCCGTTTCGACATCTGCGGTTACGGTGCCGACCTTAGGATTAGGCATTAGTCCCCGTGGGCCGAGAATCTGGCCAAGCGCGCCAACGACACGCATAGCGTCGGGCGTTGCAATTGCTACGTCGAAATTCAGCTCACCGGCTTTGACCTGCTCGGCCAGATCTTCGAAACCGACGATGTCGGCACCAGCTGCCTTTGCCTTATCAGCGTTTTCGCCCTGGGCAAATACTGCGACACGCACGTTCTTGCCAGTGCCGTTTGGCAAAACGGTCGATCCGCGAACAACCTGATCCGACTTCCGTGGATCGACGCCGAGGTTTACAGATACGTCTATGCTCTCGACAAACCTGGCGGTCGCCAGATCCTTGACCAGGGTAAGTGCCTCGTCAATCTGATACGCCTTGGTGGGCTCGACCTTTTCGCGCCCCGCCTTTTTGCGCTTGCTTAACCCGACCATTACTTCACGCCCTCCGTTTCGATTCCCATGCTACGGGCGGTACCGGCAATGGTACGCACCGCGGCATCCATATCGGCGGCCGTCAGGTCCGGCATTTTCGTCGTTGCAATCTCTTCAAGCTGCTTACGGTTTACCTTGCCAACCTTCTCCATGTTCGGTTCCCCCGATCCTTTCGGCACTCCTGCAGCTTTTCGCAACAGCACCGCCGCCGGCGGCGTCTTCGAAATAAACGTAAAACTGCGATCGGTATAGACCGTAATAATTACAGGAATCGGCAAACCCGGCTCGGTGCCCTGCGTCTGTGCGTTGAATGCCTTGCAGAAGTCCATAATATTCACACCATGTTGGCCCAACGCGGGACCGACCGGCGGACTCGGGTTGGCCTGGCCCGCAGGAACCTGCAGCTTGATGTAGTTAGCAACCTTTTTTGCCATCGTTTTATCCTCTCGAGTTCAAACGCCTGCTTAAGGCTCCTCGTCTCTATTGGCGCCGTCATCGCTCGTCAGGACGAGCTCCTACGATGCCTTACCTTGTTCCATTGACGCCGCTGTCGCTCGTCAGGACGAGCTCCTACGACGCGCTAATGTACTTCTTGTGTTGCAACCATCTGATCGGAAGTTATTGGATTGCGTCAGCAACGCCGATAATCCCAGCGATCACCCATAGCAGTCACATGTGCGCTGCCAAAAATAACTAACCCTTTTCTACCTGGCCGAAATCCAATTCAACCGGTGTCGATCGACCTAATATCTGTACCGCAACCTGCAATCGGCTCTTTTCGTAATTCACCTGCTCAACGACCCCACTGAAATCATTGAACGGGCCGTCAGTGACGCGAACGACTTCACCCGGCTCGAACAAAACCTTCGGCCGCGGCTTGTCCACGCCTTCCTTGACGCGTTGTAAAATCTGGTCGGCTTCCGATTCCGTTATCGGTGCAGGACGCTCACTGGACCCACCGATGAATCCCAATACCTTGGGAACCTCTTTCACGAGGTGCCATGTCTCATCGTCCATGTTCATCTGCACGAGGACATAGCCCGGAAAAAATTTTCTTTCGCTTCGTCTCTTCTGGCCTTCTTTCATTTCAACCACTTCTTCGGTCGGGACAAGAATTTCGCCAAACTTGTCCTCGAGCCCCATCAGCTTGATGCGCTCTTCGAGCGAACTCTTGACCTTGTGTTCGAAATTGGAATAGGCGTGGACGATATACCAGCGTAATTCCACTGAAGTTCTACCTCTAAAATCTGCTTAGCCGGCGGAGCCGACCAGTGTGCGCGTCAGCCAGAGCAGGCCTGAATCCAACGCCCAGAAAAACAAAGACATAATAAGAGTAAAGATAAAAACAGCAATTGCCGTTTGAGTCGTCTCCTGTTTTGTCGGCCAAACGACCTTTCGAATCTCTATCCGTGATCCCTGGATGAACGCCCACATGCGCTGACCCTGGGTACTCGTCGCTGCGACACCAATGCAGGCAGCCAAGCCGCCAAGCACAAGCAATACCCGTATCGCCAGCATCCACTCCACGAACCAGTAGTAACCGTAGATGCCGCCCACAAGAAGGCCAGCCGCAATGAGCAGCTTCAGGACGTCCAGCACTCCAGACTCGCTTGTTTCCGTTGTCGTCGTCAAAATAATTTGATGCTCGTTGTCGCCCGTCAGGCCGGGCTCCTACGATGCCTCGTGTTCCTTAGTTTACGCCGTTGTCGCCCGTCATTACGGGCTCCTGCGATGCCCCGCGCCTTCGTTTGGCAGGCCAGGAGGGAATCGAACCCCCAACCTGCGGTTTTGGAGACCGCCGCT
>FXBF010000351.1_pt1 | contig 15604 bp, 10 predicted proteins | sample 5335321 | NCBI WGS metagenome assembly FXBF01 (sample SAMEA103928391, study PRJEB20085) | sediment metagenome | isolation source: sediment
GTCATACCGAATATTTCGACCGCAACTTTGAATAGAATCTTTCCGGTCACCTGGGTCATTTTGTTTTCGGCGGCCATCGTCAATGCCGTCTCACAGAGGCTGTTGATGACACGCGGTATGCCACCCGAACACCGGCGGACCATCAGGGAAGCGCCCGCTTCGAACATCGCATCGAAGTCTCCGCCCGCCGCTTTTATGCGATGGCGCAGGTAGTCCTCGACTTCCTCGGCATTGAACCGTTCCAGTGTCTGTTGCAAACGAATCCGTTGTCGCACGCGTTCCAGGGCAGGCTTGGCAATCAACTTGTCCAGTTTTTGTGGCCCCATTAAAACGATATTCGCGCCTGCGCAAGCACCGCCGTCAGATGCCGTCAGCGCTTCCAGCTCTTCCAGTAAGTCCGCGCCGAGACGCTCGGCGTCCTCGATAACAATGAATACACGCGAGCCGGAAGCTGCGCGCTCGTTCAGAATTCGGTTGAAAGTCTTTAGACATTCGAATCGTCGCGTGGGCTCGCGAGCGACGCCGAACTGCGCAAGGAGCAGATCCACGAGTTCGTCGGAGCCGACCTGGGTGCGACCCAGAATTGCGACCAGGCGCTCGGGGCCCGTCTGCTCCAGGGCGCGTTGCACAATGGTGGTTTTTCCTACACCGACCGGCCCGGTGATTACGGCAATCGAGTCATTTGCTGTCAGCGCCGTCTTGAGGTCGGAGACGACTTTGGTTTGTTCGGGTCCTTCGAATACGGCCTCGCCCTCAGCAATCGACTGAAACGGGTTCTTCGAGAGGCCAAAATGGTCTGTGTACATGTTTTGTCTCGTGGTTGCCCAGGTACCGACGCCAAGTCGAAGCGCGGTGCAGAGTGCAAGTTTGCCGCTGAAGCGCAGGAAATACAGGGAGTTATGTCACAAAAAAGGGTATACAGGGCCGCGTCTCTGGCGCATGTGTGCAGGCTTGTTTCTATTACGTGCGACAGCCTAATTCTCGATAGAAAGTAAGAAAAATCAATCGATTACTGCCCTACTGTAGAAACCACTCCAGGTATGTAGCCGACTCGCCGATTGTTTCCGTGGATTCGTGTAGTCTCATTTGATGCGCCTGGCCCTCGCCTGGAATCCATTGGTACTCCTTGCCCTTTGCAATACGCCCCTCCTGGCGGCAGAGGCGGATGAGTCCCTGGTCGAGCGTCTCGAGGCAGCCGGGACGGCACGCGAGCAGCATGACATTTTGGACGTAATCGCTGAGCGCGCTACCGAACAGCCATTTTCGATCGACCTGACCGATCGGCTCATAGCGGAGCTGATGTCGGAAGAGACCTACGGCTACCACTACATCATGCGGGCTTTACCGCAACTGGCCGGCGAGGATGGTTTTAGCGAGCAGTCTCTCCTGAAGCTCGCTGAGGCTCTGAGCGGTAACATGACCCGGCAGTATGATTCGGCCAGAGCAATTGCCGAGGCCTTGTCCGCGCCGCATGAGCGAAACGGGCTTTCGAACCAGGCATTTTCCGAGCTAGTCGAGGCGCTCGAGCATCCATCAATGCTCAACCGCTCCGCGGCAATCAAAGTCCTTGCAGTAACCCGGCCCGAAGACAGCCGATACGCGACTGCCATGGAAAGCATTCTTCGTGTATTGAATAACCACGACCATAATGACACGCGCAACAGCGCCATCACCGGCCTGGCCAGACTGACACGCGATCAAGCAATGCCCCCGAATGTGCTGGCAGGTCTTGTGCGAAGTGCGACGACCGATCCGTACATGACGGTCCGCATGGATGCCCTGGAACTGCTGGCGGCCCGCGATATCGATGCGCAGACCAGGACCTTATTATCGACGTCGCTGGCCGAAGAAATTTCTTCGCCGACGCCGGAGACCTGGACACTATCCGGCGGAATCCGTGCGCGCAATGAGCTTGGTGACCGGGCAACCAGTGTCCTCGAAAACCTGCATGAACCGCCGTATCCGGATCATGTTATCGACGCCTGGATCGCCCAGACCACAGGCCAATTACCCAAAAAAAGTCTGGCAGCACTGAAGAGAGTTTATATGCGTGGGAACCTGACCAACTCGCAGACAAGCACTCTCATGAAGATTGCCGATGCGCACCGCGAGTCGATCGACAGAGAGATGATCTACGCGATGCTGTTCGTCGAATTGCAGGCCGGAGCACTCATGGACAGATTGATTGGTTTCGAGAACGCCGACGACGAAGCAATCCGTGTTCGCGCAGGCTATACACTGAAGGAACAATACCGTGGCAAGGAAGTGCCCGACCGTGTCGCCGACGTAGCCGCCAGAGTAGCGCTCTCCGGGAGCAACGCGGAACTGCGTGCGATTGCTGCCGGTCTCGTGAGCAACGCTCGCCGTGACGGGGGGCAGCGGGAAAGCCAGCTGATTGCTGCCCTGGAGCGACATCCGGACGACTATGACATTCATACTGCGATGATTGATTTGTATGGTCCGGATCGTATCGACGAACTCGTCATCAATTACGCAACTAATACCGGGATATCGGTGTCGTTCCGGCGACACATTATCCGGGAACTCGGCAAACAAACGATTACCGAATCCGGGCTGTCGCGCGGCGCCGAAAACACGCTGAAGGACGTTGCGCGAAACGCCGGCGATTACTACCTCGTTCAGTACGCCGGAGACACATTGAAGGCCTGGGGCATTAGTCCACCGCTCAGAGTCGCCTTGAAGAATCGCAAGAATCAATCCATAGCCTTGTTTGTCATTTTGATCGGCCTGGTCATCGTAAACTTCATGGCCGCCATCGTTGCATTGATATATGTATTCAAATTTCCGCTATCAACAAAAGACAAGAGGAAACGCAATGTTGTTCGATCGGCCATGGTGTGCGGATGGCTCGTATTGACTGCCGGCATGCTGGCTATGCTCGCTGCCGGCGGGGTCGGATTCCTCGGCCACAACTCGGCACCGAAACCGAGTGGGACATTGCTCTGGAATATACCCGCGTATGTCAGCACCGTCATATATGTGTTGCTGACATGGTTGCTTTGGCGGCAGGCCAGGAAGGTGCCGGTCTAAGGGTTCTTGTTTAAAGGGTTCTTATTTATTTGTGTTAAGCACAAGAATGCGGAAATTACCCTGGAACCTTCATGCCGGCACTGAGTTCTCTGCAATCCCACGCGAGGTGACGGGCGCTTCTCACCCAATGGCAGGATTCACAGGCACATCGTCTGACGTTATGGTTCGCGTGGGAACATTGGGCATCAACGTAATCGATACCGAATAGTAGCGACTCAAACAGTGTTTCGATCGGTTTTGTCGCCAAGACACTGAATTCATCGTTGCAATTCAGCCAATGGCACTCTTCACCTTGATCGCAGTGCTGACATGACGGGTGTGCAGGATTGAAATACCGATTTTGCGGGCACTCTTCCACATCGAGATTAGCCAGCAACAGCATGCGTGGGTAGGTAAGCGCCTCAATGATCCGTCGCCTCATGACCGCCTCCGATGACCCGCCGCTGACTTTAATGCCACCTCGCTGTGCGTATGCGGAAGCTGAATACCAGGCCGGTCGTATTTTCAATGACATTTGTCCACTGCCTTGCTGTTTCCGAGCCTAACCTGCGCCCTGCGCAATCAGGCCCAGACGAACGGGGTCCAACAGGCGAATGTGGCGGCGATCCACCTCGATTAACCCCTTTTTCTGCAATTTGGCGAATAAGCGACTCGAGGTTTCCGCCGTGACACCTAAATAGTTCGAAATGTCTTCGCGCGACATCGGGAGTCTGAACTCGTACTCGGCTGCGCCGGGCTGCAGCAGCCTGGAATGCATATCCAACAAGAATATGGCGATCCGCTGTGTCGCTCCGGATCCTTCAGCGAAATTCAGCTGCCTGGAAAACTCGCGGCTCATCAATCGCAGCACCTGACCTTGCAGGCTCTGAAACGCGACACTCAGACGGGCGATGTCTCGATACGGGATAACGCACACCGAACTGGTCTCAAGAATCAGCGCATTACAATGGTGACGGTCCGGGTAGACGGCATCGAAGCCAAGTAGCTCACCACGGAGGTGGAAGCCGTGCACCAGTTCGTGTCCGCCGGCGTCGATGCTGTAACTCTTGATACAGCCTGTACGTACAGCAAAAATCGCGGTAAATCGATCGCCAACGCGAAACAGGTAGCTTCCCGCCGGCAATGGGTCTGCATGCCGGACCATTGACTGCAGGCGGTAGAGCTCAGCGGGTTCCAGGCCCATCGGCCAACACAATTCACGAAGCGAACAGATGCCGCATACGCGACGGAAAACGTCAAAGTCCACTATGCCTGTGTCAGCGTATGCGCCCAAGTGCCAACTCCCCGAATTGTATCGCCATTTTAGGCGCTGGGTTGAGGACCAGAACATCGTGGATGTTACTTAGTCTGAGTTGACAATTGTCAATGCAATTTCTGATATTGCATGCTCACATACCAACTGCGGCAGATCTTGCGCGTCAGCCTGTCGCAAGGATGTCTGGACGCGAGTAATTTGATGATGAAAAAGGAGCTAGTTATGTTTGTTCGACAGGTTACGGCACATTACAAGCCAGAAAAATTTGATCTGCTCAACCAACGGCTTGAGAACGACGTCATCCCACTACTCAAAAAACAGTCGGGATTTCGTGACGAGCTTGCGTTCTTTGACAAAGATAAAGACGAAGCCATTGCTATGAGTTTCTGGGACACACGGCAGGACGCCGAAAAATACCAGCGCGATACCTATCCCAAGGTAACCAAGAAAATGGAAGAGGCCATTGAGGGCAGGCCGGAAATTCGGTCATTCGAAGTCAATAATTCAACCTGGTACGACATTCACACTGTCTGACAGCGGGATTGTCGATAATCGGTAGGGCGGTAGCATTCGTTACCGCCCTTTTTTGTCGATGCTGTGAGGCAAAGAATGCACAGGTACCGGATCAGGGTTCAGATTTTGCCTGTCTATAAATGATCAATTGATACGGATCGATATCGAGCAGTTCCAGTTGCTTGCCGGTCTCCGTGTCCAAAACGATCGAGGGGTTGGATGTCCTGCCGAGTAGTGGCACATAGCCGAGCTTCGCTTGATCAGCCTGACACTTCTCGATGACCTGCGATGCTATCCCCGCTGTTCTTTCGTCTTCTTCCAGCAAAACAGTGCCGGTCTTCGGTCTCTCCGATTATCTTGGACGAATAACCGAAGAAACCGAAGACGGGCACTCAATGATTATTCAAAATTCTCGAATGCGGCGACGAATTCGGCGGCACTTGCCTTTCGTAAAGCGGCACACAATCGGACACTCTCCGTCGCCTGGGCGAGGTCTCTTTCGTAACCGGGCAGCTTGTCGGCATGAGCGGTAACGAATGATTGCCATTCATCGGCTTTTTCAACGGTGCAGAAGGATCTACCCAACGTGGGCACAATGCCCCCGGTCAACGCTCCTGGCATCATTTCGATAATAGATGCCACATTCTCTCTTAACCAGGCGTAGGTGAAATCGATGGTGGCTCGTCGAGCCATCTGTCGCCGGACGATGTCGCGGAATTCGGATGCTTTGAATTTCCCGGTTAGCAGTGTTGCCTGTAGTTTCCTGACGAGCATGGGATCCTCGACTCGCGCCAGAGCGCCTGTCGCGGAATCACGAAATGCAGGATCTTCTGACGCAATTGCCTGTTCGAGCAACAGGTCGAAGAACGGTTCGCCAATGTCCTGTACGCCGACACTGAATATCGTTTCAAGCTGACTTGCCGGCGCAGCAGCCAGATCAGGATCGCCGTAAAGGCCAAGTCTTGTCGCCGCTTGCACGGCGAGTTGCTCGCGCATGGTTGGGTCTTTCGCAATGATGGTCAGGAATCGCAGCATGCGTCGACGTAACAGGCTCGAACCCAAGTCCGACGCGTCTGCCAGTCCTGCAAAGCGGGGTCGGACAATGTCGCGAAACGACTGCTGTACAGGACCCAGCTGGCTGTCTTCGATGATGTCCGCAATACTTTCAAAGTAACTGGTTGCAGCATCGGCGACATCCCAGGCCTCGTGATTGACGAGAGTTGCCATGCCGGAAACGTAGGTTTCGGCAGAGACCACACCCGCCCTGAAGCCGGCATCGAGGCTGTCAGCGAGTACCAATGCCTCAGCGGGCGCAAGGCTTAATGCGTCTGCCATCAGACTCTCCCAACCGGCTTCGTCCAGCGAGAAGCGGTAATAGCCGGCACCGTCAGCATTGGGATGCACTCGGGTGGGACAACTGTCTGCATCGAGATTGACGGCTTGTTTTCTTTCGCTCAACAGTGTGCAGGTACTCTTTTGCGCACCGCCGGCAACGAAACTAACGCACATTGGGATCTGCCACTCGCCCGCGCCCGGATCGATTGCTGAGCCAAGTGGTGCGTATCGCGCTTGCCGGACATCAAGACGCGGGTTTTGCTCATCCTCACAATCGAGGGCTACCGAAAGCAAAGGTACGCCGGGCTGTTCAATGAAAGACTTGAATGCCGCCTCAATCTCTACGCGCTCTGTACCCTCTGTAAGCGACTCAATAAAGTCTTCTGCTGTTGCAGTGCCGTCCGAGTGTCGATCCAAATGCAATCGAACGCCCGCCTGAAATAGATCCTCGCCAACATAACGCTCCAGCATAGCCAAAACGCCGGCGCCTTTCCGATAGGTAATGCTGTCGAACGCATCGTCGATTACGTCATTGTTGTCGATCGGTTCACGAATTTGCCGCGCCGACGCCAATGAATCATTCTCCATCGCGCCAAGCGCACGACTTAGCGTTACCCGCTCGAATTCTCCTTCTGGCCAGTAAGCATGTGCTGCCTTGATCTCCATCCAGGACGCAAATGATTCGTTAAGCCAGATGTCGTTCCACCATGCGGGAGTCACCAGGTCGCCGAACCACATGTGCGCCAACTCGTGCGCATGCACTCTGGTGTAGAAGCGTCGCTGGCCCAGCGGCGATTCCTCGTCCATTAGCATATAGTACTCATCGTAGGTAATCGCTCCGGCGTTTTCCATCGCACCGCCGAAACTTTCCGGAACGGCGATCAGGTCCAACTTCTTATAGGGGTAGGGCGTGCCGAAATATTCTTCGAGCACCGACAGCAATCCATCCGTATTCTTGAGTGCGTATTCCATGCGGCTGCCGAGCCCCCTGGCAGCGATACCTCGTAACGCTACTTCGCGCTGGCGTATCGAGTTTGCCGGCATCATTCCGTAATCAACCAGGTCGTAAGGACCCACTGCAAATGCCAGAAGATAGGTCGGCAAAGGTCGCGTCGTTTCAAATACATGCCGCACGAACCCGTCACCAAGAGTCTCGGCCGAAGCTTCAGGTGTGTTGGTGACGACAACATCGTCAGCGCGTGCCACCACCGTCAGATCGAACGGCACCTTGAATCCCGGCTCATCGAATCCTGGAAATACCTGTCTTGCGGCAATCGCCTCCAATTGGGTCGCCGCATAGGAGTCCTCACCGCGCACGACCTTGAACAGCGCGTTCACGGAAGTATTAAATGGCGCGCTGTAGGTGAAGTGCAGCTTAGCAGGGCCTGCATCGACTGATCGTTCGAGCGATAAGAGTGAAACTCCCGATTCGAGGCGTTCCTCATAGCTCGCATCGATGCGATTCGATTGACTGTCGGTCAGATAGACCTCGGAAATATCCAGGTTCTTGCCATGCAGCCAGATTGCATCGCGGGGCTCGTTGACGGATACATCGATTGTGACTACTCCGGAAAATCTTTCCTGAGACGGATCGATTCTGAGTTCGATTTGATAGCCTCTCGGCACAACAGCATTGCCGAGCCGGGCCACAGGCGGCTCGGATTTACCGACGCCAGCCGACTGCGTCGCAGTCGATCGATCCGGACTACCGGAATCCGAGCATCCGCTAAGAGCCAGGAATGGGATAAGAATGCAGCCTGCGAGCCGCATGGTTTTGATCGACATTAATTATCCTTGGATTGAATCTGGCCTGAACTGTCGATCGCCAGACCGCAGGCGGGCATTATGCGGCCATTTTCAGGACATTACATGCCGGACTACCTGCTCGAACCCGGCCATTGGTTGTTGCATAAAGGAGCCCGGTCACCGCATTAGTCAATTTAGTCGGTACCCGGCACCTTTATTCATGCGTTTGTTCGTCCTGACCTTCGATATCTGGAAGCCGCTGCTGTCCGAGACAGAACGAAATTAGGCCAACGCGTTTGCGGAGTCGCCTCGAGAATTTTTAGACTAATAAAGATTATTGAATAGTTTCAACAAGTTGCTGTTATATATTTATTCATCAGCGAAACATCAGCCTGCCATCAGGCAGCTTTATCCCTGTTCTCCTAGTTTTGGCCTGGACCGACATCCAAGTCGGCACGAGAACAGAGGATTGAGCCATGAACAGCAAACTTATCATCATTCTGACAGCAGGAATATCGCTGCTGGGGTGCACCACGATGCGCCCGATTGATACCCGGAAAACCGACCTGGCCGAGCAACTGGAAGTGGGCGACCACGTGATTATCTACGAAAAATCCGGTCGGATTGTAGATATGACGCTCGCCCTGATCGACGCTGACACTCTTCGGGGATCGCTGACAGAAACTTCCGGCATAGCTGTTCAGGTAGATGTCAATGACATCGAAAAAATCGAGGTAGAACGGATTGCAGTGGGAAGAACGACGGCTGCTATTTTGGGCGTCATTGTGCTTCTCCCCATTGTGGCATTGGGTGCCGGTATGGCGATGTCAGATCATTGATTCATTTACCTGTGACGTGCATACAAGCAGTGCCGGTTATCGGTTGCTTCGGTTTTCTTGGGGAAACACGGATAGATCGGTGCCGGTGTACAGTTTCTTAAGTTTTTCAAGAATTCAAAAAACTTAAGAAACTGTACACCGGCACCATACCGTTACCAGATTTTTACTCGCTCCTCGGCTGGCAGGTAGAGCGCGTCCGTCTTGGCGATGTTGAAGGCCTCGTAGAACTCCGGCACGTTTCGTACAACGCCGTTCACACGGTACATACGCGGCGAATGCGGATCGGTCTTGATCTGATTACGCAATGACTCGTCGCGATATTTGTACCGCCAGGCTTGTCCGTAGCCGAGAAATACACGCTGCCAGCCGCTGTAGCCATCCATCTCGGGCGGCTCTTTGCCATTCAGCGAGATCTTATAGGCGAGCAGGGCGATGCTCAGGCCGCCCAGGTCGCCGATGTTTTCGCCGAGCGTGAACTCGCCGTTGACGCTCAGGTCGTCGAACGGCTGGAACCCGTTGTATTGTTCAACCAGTTTTGCAGTCCGGACCTCGAACTCTTCGCGGTCCTCGTCAGTCCACCAGTTGCGTAGTACGCCGTCGCCATCGAACGTGCTGCCCTTGTCATCGAAGCCGTGGCCGATCTCGTGGCCGATGATGGACCCGATTCCGCCGTAGTTGACGGCGTCCTCGGCAGTCAGATCGAAGTAGGGAGGCTGCAGGATGGCGGCCGGGAACACGATCTCATTCAGCGGCGGACTGTAGTAGGCATTCACGGTCTGTGGAGTCATGCTCCACTCAGTCCTGTCGACCGGCCCGCCCTGACGTTCGATGTTTCGCTCGTAAACCATCAATGCCGAGCGACGTACGTTGCCGACCAGGTCGTCCCGCTCGATGTCGAGCTTGGAATAATCTTTCCATACATCGGGATAGCCAATCTTCGGCGTGAACTTGGACAGTTTGTCGAGTGCCTGCGCTCGGGTCTCAGCGCCCATCCAGTCGAGATCCTTGATGCTGACCTCGTACGCCTTGATCAGGTTGCCAACGAGTTCCTGCATCTTGGCCTTAGCTTCCGGCGGGAAGTGTTTGGTGACGTAAACCTTGCCAACGATCTCGCCCAGATTGCCGTTGACTACGTTTACACCGCGCCGCCATAACGGTAACGGTTCCTCGATGCCATTCAGGGTCTTCGAGTAGAAGTCGAAATTCTGCAGGTCCAATTCCTCGTTCAGCAGCCCCGCTGTCGCGTTCAGCACTGACCACTTGAGATAGGTCTTCCAGTCGTCCATGGAAGTGTCCTGAATGATGCCGTCTAATGCCTTTAAGTAATCGACCATAAAGACGACAACGCCGTCGATATCGGCAATACCTGCCTCCGTGAGATAGGATTCCCAGGCGAACTGCGGCATGAGTTCCGGAAGTTCGGCGGGTGTCAGTTTGTGATAGTTTTTTGCGTAGTCGCGAGTGTCTTCCTTTTTCATGTGCTCGGCGGCGATACGTGTTTCGAGCGCCATGGTCGTATTGGCAGCTGCCTCACTGTCGTTGAAACCGGCCAAGTCAAACATTTTCGCGATGTGCTCTGCGTATTTCGTGCGGATCGCCTTGGACTTCTCATCCTCCAGGAAATAGAACTCCCGGTCGGGAAGTCCGAGTCCACCCTGGTAGGTGTACATCATGTAGCGCTTGGGATCTTTGAAATCGGCGTATTGTGCGAGTTGGATCGGCATATCTACGCCGATCTTGTTAGCTTCCGCAAAATACACAGCGAGATCCTCGAAATCTTTCAATGCATCGATCTTCTCGAATTCCGCATATAACGGGCTAACGCCCAGCTCGTTGCGCCTCCCCATGTTCATAAAAGAGGCAAAGAGATCGCCCACCTTTTGCTCATCGCTGCCCTTGGCAAAATTACCGACGGCAGACGTTTCGATGATGGCTTTGACACGGTCTTGCGACTGGTCGCGCAGAATCGTGCCGATGCCGTATCCGGGCTTGTCAGCCGGGATCTCGGTGGCATCGATCCAGCCGCCGTTTACGTAGGCGTTGAAATCATCTCCGGGACGAACTTCGAGATTCATGTGCTCCAACAACAGACCGGAACTCTTCCAATAATCTACTTTGGCCACCTCGGGCTTCTCCGGGGTAGCTGCAACCGGCGTCTCTGTTGCCGTCTCGTCCTGCCCGCAACCGGCGAGCACCAATGCCATGCTGGCAAATATCATTTTCACGATTGAATACCTTTCCTGAATCCGGTTGAGAATCAAAAACGAATAGCGCATTTTGACCCGTGAGGCGCGGGATTGTTCACGTATCGCGGCCTCATGGCAAGAAAATTCGAGATATCCCGAGTCAGAGCCTGCCCGGGCAGGAAATCCCGAGGTTTGCGAAGTAGTTGCAATTGTAGTGCTTGGAGTGAAAAAGTAGAGAAAACAAAGCCTTATAGAGATTACTTAAAAAGCCATTTAGATAGTTCATTTCCTGCATATCCAAAGAAAACATAAACTGCGCTCTGAACGCAGACTTGATTCGGCAGACATTCAAAGGGTGCGACAGAAAGACTTTGGTGAGATCGGGACCCAATGGCGCTGGGAAAAGTTACTACTGCGTACTCGAGTTCTCGGTCGTCGACGACACCGCCCATCCGAACGCACGGGCACCCTTTGATGCCGCCAAGGACGTCTTCGAACCAAGGAAGCTTCTGCACTTCGAAGCACCCGGACGTTATCCGGCACGCGACAAATCCGCCATGTATATCTGCAACCCCGACATGTGCTCTATCCCGATCGAAGATCCAGCCAAAGTCGCAAAACACGCGGCTGCGTTTCACGGTCCGGCCGCAGGCTTATGAATCTGTAAGTATCGCCCGTCAGGACGGGCTCCAACGCCGATTCTATTGCCGTCGCAAACATCGCCCGTCAGGACGGGCTCCAACACACCGGTCTTGCGTTCGTGGGACAGGAGTAATATGACGCCTTTTGCAAAACAGCAGACCCGGAGTTCTTCTATACTTCTGCGTATCACGAGAAGAGGAAAATTTCGCTATGAGCAATTTTCGACAGGGATTACCGCAACTATCCGGCGACCTGTACCTGACGGATGCCGGCATCGAGACCGATCTGATTTTCAACCATGGAATAGAGATTCGGGAGTTCGCAGCACACACGCTCTTGCCGGACGAAGCGGGGCGGGAAGCGCTTGCTAACTATCTTCGCGGCTACCTGTCGCTTGCCAAGGAATACGATGCGGGACTGGTACTGGATAGCCAGACCTGGAAAGCGCATATGCACTGGGCAGACGATCTCGGTGCCAGCGAACAGGAATTACACGAGGCGAACAAGGACGCCATCGCTTTGATCGCAGGATTGCGAGATGAGTTCGCGAATAACAGCAAGCCCATCGTCCTGAACGGCGTCATCGGTCCCCGCGGCGACGCTTACGCACCCGAAGCCGCAGTCGCTGCAGGCGAGTCAGAGGCATACCACGCCAGGCAAATAAACTGGCTCGCCGAGACCGAAGTCGACATGATCACTGCTTTGACATTCACTCAGTCCGATGAAGCCATTGGCGTCGTGCGTGCCGCAAAGTCTGCCGATCTTCCCGTTGTCATCTCATTCACTGTGGAAACGGACGGAAAATTACCGACCGGGCAACCACTCGATGAAGCGATTCGTGCTGTCGATGATGCGACCGAATCGTATGCTGCATATTTCATGGTGAACTGCGCTCATCCCGATCACTTCTTCCATGTTCTCGGCGATGAAGACTGGGCAAGAAGAATTCACGGCCTCCGTTGTAACGCATCCCGCCTCAGCCATGCCGAACTGGACGAATGCGAAGAGTTGGATGATGGCGACCCACAAGAACTCGCTGGACAATACAAGTCGATTACAAAAACCATGCCCTGGCTGAATGTATTCGGCGGCTGTTGTGGATCCGATCTCAGGCACGTGCGCAAAATTGCTGCTGCCGTCAGCGACCGATAGTCGGCCTGAATCCGGCATCTCTGACCAACGCCGCCCGGCCTGGCGCCGATGGCGCTGCGTTGAATCAAGCATCGGCATCTCCGGGACCGGCAACGTGCTGCCACTAATGGATGCAGCGTTTTTTCAGTGGCTCTCCGCGCGGCGGCAACTCGCTCGTAACTCTGCGAGGAAGTGGTCATGTTCGCCGAGCAAGCGGCCATACCCGGCTTCGGACGAACCAGCTTTCGCACGCAGCAGTTTTCTCATCGATCGTTTCGCGTCTGCCGGCCAGGCTGCCGGTTCTGTCGCTGCGACAATCGGCGCAAGCCGCTGGTACGCAAGTTGTTCGTGCTTTGACCAGGTAGCAAGGGACCGCAGGCCCAGGTCGTGCGCAACGTTCATAGCGACCCTCTCGGCCGAGTCCGCACGCGTCGAACCACCTGCAGCAGCGAGCGCTCTGGTCGCAAGCATCGAGCTTGTCTCAAGCCAACGCTCTTCGAACAGATCACGAGCACGGGCGCCGGGCAATACCAGGTGCATGTCACAACTGGCCAGGTGGCGTAGCGTGGAGAGGTCGCTCCGATAACTCTTGTCGCGGCGTATCCGCGCAGATTCTCGCTGCGCCAGCTTTCGAACTGCAGGCAAAACCGGCCGGTAGCCGAGTCGATAGTAGAACCAGAATGCGCCGCTCTTGAGCGCTTCGCTATTCTCGCTGCCGAACTGGTAGGCGTTGGCGATGAATCGCTTGCAGCCGACGAGATGATGATACATACGCATGACCTGGATCCACAAAAACGATGCCTCGCTGCCCCGATACTCGTCGAATATGTTGATGCCGGTGTTGACCTGGCGGAACAGGGAGCTTGCACCACCGTAGCCGACTGGCACTCCGTTCGACAGGATCAAATAGCCCATCGTGCATTCGAGCGGATAGCGATATCTCTGTTGCAGTCCGAACACCGCAATCGAGACGCCTTCGCCGACATCCGCCAGATAAACCTCCTTGGGATTAGCGTGGTTGAAGTGATTGGTCTCACGATGCCTCACCGCCAGTGAGGCCATTGCGACATCGATCAACCTCGAGCCGGCGCGCACTGACAGCCTCCTCAGCGAATCGATCGGACGCATGATTTCCCTTTTCACGGTACGAACCCGCTTGCGCATGCCGCGCCCGCGGGCCTGTATTGCTCGAACCGGCATCGTATTCTGCGATTTGGATAAGGCAGCACCGCGCAGATCCCAGACGAGTGGCAGGTCTGCAGCGTTGTACAACTCAGACCAGATCGAAACGAAGTGCTCCTGTCGTAACTGGGCGAGAAGCCAGTCGAAATCCGTACCATCGCTGCTTGCAGCAGCCAGATCAATCCATTCCTTGCTGCTCACGAAGCCGCTGTCGAAGTAGTCGTCCTCGGACGGCAGCAGCAGATGCACCAGGAGCTCATCAAGCCGGGATGTATCAAGCATCTCGCTCCAGTCAATCGAAACAGCGCCGGCAGCACGCCGCCTCATCCAGCTTGCAACATCGAAGGAAAATGAATAGTGGATTGGCGTGCCGACAATGCCGCTATCCCAAAGCCCTGACCGCGCAGCGACGCCAAGCCGAGACACCCGCTCTTCGAAAGAAGCAAGCTGAGACCGTGCTTCCCGATAGTGCGCAAGCGTATCCGGGAATGCCCGAATGAAACACAAAGCAGTGTGGAGACGCTCAAGCCCGGGACACCTTCGAATCTCGATGTCATTCAATAGTCGGAGCAGCTCCAGCTTCTCAAGAGACGCGGCATTATCGAAGCGATTGCGGATGTTGAACAGGCGATTGATGCTTTGCCGGCTTGTCCGACTGGAATTCATGGCAGAACAGATTCCTGGGTGAGATTCGGAGCGCAACTCGGTCGCCAGGGCAATGGCGGTGTTCGACAGTCGATCCTATGATAAGAGTCCTTGCAGACAATAGGTAATTGCCACAGCCCGATACCTTTCATCGCTTTACTATTCTTCCCTGCTCTATCGGCTGCGGCTCTGCCGGTGCAGCCTGTTGCTGAATCGCTTGTGTGGTCCGCGGTGTGCCTGGTCGGGTTGGCGACGAAGCGGCTGTACTTGTCGCTCAGCACAAATTGATTCCCAGAATCATGCACTGGCTAAACGTCTTCGGTGGCTGCTGTGGATCAGAGTTGAGACACGTGACCCAGATTGCCGCTGCCGTTACCAGGACATACCAGAACAAACCACTTATGCAGGCAGCACGAAGGCGGACATGAACCGCTTTATCATGTCGTTCGACTCAGCTCCGCAGAGCTGATCCGGCGACTTCGGCCCTGTAAAAAGATCCCTGATGGTGCCATCGACGGTGACATCGGGCGCCGGTGTTTCACCGAGTCCCATATTGATCCGATGATCGTCGATCGCCATCCATGCCGCAAAATCTTCTGTCCTGAACTGAACACAGACGGATAGATCTCCGGCCCGCCTGACCTGAAACAGCGCCTTCAACGCCACGAGGTCCCAGTCGTCCTGATGATGAAATCCCTTCTGGTTATCCGGGCCATAGGCCAGGCCCCAGCGGACCAGCGCGAGCAGGGCGGGTTCCAGGGCCTTGCCACTCTCCGTCAACGCGTAGTGATGCTTCCACTTCGCGCCCTCCAGGTGCTCGATGATCCCGGCGGCCTCGAGTTCCTTGAGTCTTGTGGACAGAAGGTTGGTGCCAATGCCTTTCAGAGACCGCTGCAACTCCCCAAAGCGCCTCGGACCGAGCAACAGGTCACGAACCAGCAGCAGGGACCAGCGCTCGCCGATCAGGTCACTGGCCTGGGCAAGGGCACAGTTCTGTTTGTAGCTTCGTTTCGCCATGGTTGACGAATCTACCACTTTGCTATATATTTTTAAAGTAGTATAGTTTTTTAAAGTAGCAC
>FXBF010000352.1_pt1 | contig 15603 bp, 14 predicted proteins | sample 5335321 | NCBI WGS metagenome assembly FXBF01 (sample SAMEA103928391, study PRJEB20085) | sediment metagenome | isolation source: sediment
TGCATGCTGCGTTCGACGAGGGGGACCACGGGGAACCCTGGTCCCTACTCTACTGGTGAAAGTCAGGTTAGGTCTGACCGCGACCAGCGGGACCGACCTGAGGGTGGGATATACCCGAGAAGGACGTGGCTGCAATGCGATCCAAACCGTTGACGGGAATACGAATTCTCGATCTTACCCGGCTGCTGCCGGGTTCGGTCTGCACCCTGCATCTGGGCGACATGGGGGCCGATGTCATCAAGATCGAAGATCCGTGGCAAGGGGATTACGCGCGGACCCTGGGTGCCGACAGCAAGAGCGTGTCTCCGCGCTTCGTGATTACCAACCGCAACAAGCGCGCCCTTCGTCTCGATCTCAAGTCCGTCCGCGGACGCGAGCTGTTTTTCGAGCTGGCACAAACAGCCGATGTGATCGTGGAGGGTTTCCGGCCCGGGGTCGTGGATAGGTTGGGGGTCGGTTACGCTGCCGTGCGCGCAGCGAATCCGCGCATCGTATACTGCTCTATCAGTGGATACGGACAAACCGGTCCGTACCGCAGCAAGGCTGGTCATGATATCGATTACTGCGCGTATGCCGGTATCACCGACCAGATCGGGCCGCGCGGCGGCGCACCGATCGCGCCCAACTTCCAGATCGCCGATCTCGTGGGTGGATCGCTCTGCGCGGCCATGGGGATCCTGGCGGCCCTGGTGGATGTCCAGCGTGGCGCTGGCGGGCGCTACGTTGACGTCTCCATGAGTGACTGTGCGCTGGCACACGCGGTAGTGCCGTTGGCTACCCAGATCGCGGAGGGCCATACGCGGCCGCGGGGCGAGGACTGGCTGTCCGGTGAGTTGCCGTGTTATGCGATATACGAGACCGGCGATGGGCGCTATATTGCCCTGGGTGCCCTGGAGGAGAAGTTCTGGCAGGCTTTCTGCGACGAGGTCGGGCGACCGGACCTGGTAGCGAGCCATTGGGTACGCGGGGAAGAGGCCGAGCGCGTGCGGGCGCAGGTCGCGGCGATCTTCGGCTCGAATACGCTGGCGTATTGGACCCGGCGCTTCGCCAATATCGATTGTTGCGTGGCGCCGGTTTTGACACTTGCTGAATTGGTGCAGAACGAGCACTTCAAGGCGCGTGGGATGATTGTTGCGGCAACGCACCCGACCGAGGGCGAGACGCAGCAGTTCGCGCTGCCGTTGAAGTTCAGTGAGTTCACGTTCACTATCGATCGGCCGGCGCCCGGACACGGCGAGCACAGCAAGGAAATTCTCGCCGAGCTTGGATACAGCGACGCGAAAATCGCCGAGCTTGAAGAGGCCGGTATTATCTAGCAACGCCCCAGTGGATGTAAGAAGATGACCGAATGTGTTCACATCGGCAGTTTTGACGAACCGATAATGGTGTTCGGCGGGCCTTACGGCAACCTTGAGGCGACAGCCGCTTTGCTGGTAGCGGCGGAAAGAGCTTGCATCCCGCCCGCCCGCATGCTTTGCACGGGCGACCTTGTGGCCTACTGCGCCGACCCACAGGCGACCGTCGACATGATCCGTGGCGCTGGCATTACTGTGATCATGGGCAACTGCGACGAGTCGCTCGGCCAGAACGCGGCGGATTGTGACTGCGGCTTCGCCAAGGGGAGCACCTGCGACATATTGGCTATCCAGTGGTTCGCCTATGCCAGTCGCGTACTTGATGCTGACGCCAAGGCCTGGATGCGGACATTACCGCGTCAGGTTGCTTTGACGTTAGCGGGGCGGCGCCTGGTGGTCGTGCATGGAGGCGCTACCCGGATCAACCGGTACGTTTTCGCTTCCACCGCAAGCACGGAGACGCTCAAAGCCTGCGCGCATTGGGACGCGGATGGAATACTCGGTGGCCATGCCGGTTTGCCGTTTACCGAGATAACACAAGATTGTCTATGGCACAACGCAGGTGTTATCGGTGTGCCGGCCAACGACGGTACGCCACGGGTCTGGTACAGCATCCTGCGCCCGGTCGAAGGAGACATCGCAATCGATCACTGCGCGCTGGAGTATGACCATCAAGCTGCCGCGAAAAAAATGATTGCGCGCGGACTGCCGCGACCGTACGCGCAGGCGCTGGACTCCGGCTTGTGGCCGGCGCATGACATCTTGCCCGAGCGCGAGCGCCAAGACAGCGGCGTACCCCTCAGCGAGCAGCGCGTGTATTGGCCGTACCCTGGCCAGGACCGGGCGAGCGCATAATGAGCGCCGAGTTGGCACGACCGCGGTCTGAGGAGCGCAAGAGCACATGAGCAGCTATGCCGCGCCGATACGCGACATGGAGTTCGTGCTGAACGAGCTGGCCGGACTCGGTGCGGTCGCGCAATTACCCGGTTACGAGCAGGCCACGCCCGATGTGGTCGGCGCGATCCTCGAAGAATCGGCGAAGTTTGCGGCCGAGGTTTTGGCACCGCTGAACCAGGTAGGGGATCGTGAGCGCTCGGAGCTTGTGGACGATGCGGTGCGTCTGCCTGACGGTTGGAAAGACGCCTACCGTATGTTCATCGAGAGCGGCTGGAACGGGCTGGCCTTAGACGAGCGCTATGGCGGTCAGGGGCTGCCGTGGCTGGTGGCCACGGCGGTGCAGGAAATGTGGCACGCGGCCAATATGTCGTTTGCGTTGTGCCCGATGCTGACCCAGGCTGCGGTGGAGGCGATTCTCAGGCATGGCTCGGATGAGCAAAAGCGGACCTACCTCGCCAAGCTGACGGCCGGCACCTGGGCCGGCACCATGAATCTGACCGAACCGCAGGCCGGTTCCGATTTGAGCGCCGTGCGTGCCAAGGCAGTGCCCGAGGGCGATCATTATCTTATCTCCGGGCAAAAGATTTTTATTACCTATGGCGATCATGAGCTGACCGAAAACATCGTCCACCTGGTGCTTGCGCGTACGCCCGACGCACCGCCTGGCGTGAAGGGCATCTCCATGTTCATCGTTCCCAAGTACCTCATTCGAGACGACGGCAGCTTGGGAGAGCGCAATGATGTGCGCACGGTTTCGCTGGAGCACAAGCTCGGCATCCATGCGAGTCCCACGGCGGTGCTGGCCTACGGCGATCATGGCGGTGCCGTGGGCTATCTACTGGGCGAGGAGAATCGCGGGCTCGAGTACATGTTCACCATGATGAACCTCGCGCGGTTGGTCGTAGGCGTGGAAGGCGTGGCGATCGCGGAGCGCGCCTACCAGCAGGCACGCGACTATGCCAGGGAACGCGTGCAAGGGCGGCCGCTGGGTGCCGAGCAGGGAGACGGGGCTACGATCAGCGCGCATCCCGACGTACGTCGTATGCTCATGACCATGAAGGCGCAGATTGAGGCAATGCGGGCCGTCGCTTATATCGCCACGGCGGCATTCGATAAGGCCCTGCGTCACCCCGATGCCGACGAGCGCCGGCGCCAACACCAGTTGATGGATCTGCTGACACCGGTGGTCAAAGGCTGGTGCACGGAGCTTGGTGTGGAGATCGCGTCTACGGGCGTCCAGATTCACGGCGGCATGGGTTACATTGAAGAAACGGGTGCCAGTCAGCATTTGCGTGATGCACGAATCACCACGATCTACGAAGGGACGACCGGCATACAAGCCAATGACCTGGTCGGGAGAAAGATTGTTCGCGACCAGGGGCAAGGTGCGAAAAGGCTTATCGAAACCATGCAAAGCTTCGCCGCTGAGCTAGATGGCGCACAAGACGATGTCAGCGAGTCGATTCGCACAGCATTGGTTGAGGGGATCGACGCGCTGTCGCGTGCGACGGACTGGATACTGGCAGCACATGCGAGAGATCCCCGGCTCCCGGCGGCCGCGTCCGTGCCCTATTTGCGGCTGCTCGGAACCGTTGTCGGCGGCTGGCAAATGGCCCGGGCCGCACTCGTGGCGAGGCGCAGGCTCAAGGCCGGCGAAGGCGATGCGAGTTTCTACCAGGCCAAGCTGATCACCGCGCGCTTCTATGCCGGGCACATCATGCCGCAGGCGCGGGCGTTACTGCATGCCATTTTGCAAGGCTCCGAGGCTACGCTGGCGTTGGACACCGACCAGTTCTAGACGACAGGGGGAGGCAAGTATGAGCCTTTTTCAACCGATTCACGCTCCCCTTTATGGGGGAGGGCAGGGGAGGGGGCATGAGTTACGAGAACATACTTACTGAGAAACGCGGCGCCGTCGGCCTGATCACACTCAATCGACCGAAGGCGTTAAATGCGTTGTCCAGTCCGCTCATGGCCGAGCTTGCACAGGCGCTCGATGGATTCGAGGCCGAGGACGAGATCGGCGCCATCGTGCTGACCGGCAACGAGAAGGCATTTGCTGCGGGCGCCGATATCAAGGAGATGCAGGACAAGAGTTACATGGACGTGTACTTGTCGGATTTCATTACCGCCGGCTGGGAGCGCATTGTGACATGCCGCAAGCCCGTGGTCGCCGCGGTCGCCGGATATGCGCTGGGCGGTGGTTGTGAGCTTGCGATGATGTGTGACTTCATCATTGCCGCCGACAATGCCAAGTTCGGCCAACCGGAGGTGACGCTTGGCATCATGCCGGGCGCTGGCGGCACGCAACGCCTGACGCGTTTCGTCGGTAAATCAAAGGCCATGGAGTTGTGCCTGACGGGGCGCATGATGGACGCCCAGGAGGCGGAACGCGCTGGCCTGGTCAGTCGCGTCGTACCGGCAGCGGATTTGTTAGACGACGCGGTCACGACGGCCCAGAAGATCGCGCAGCTCTCACGGCCTGTGGTCATGATGATCAAGGAGTCCGTCAACCGCGCGTATGAAACGACTCTGGCTGAAGGCGTTCGCTTTGAACGGCGATTGTTTCATTCCGTTTTTGCGACGGATGATCAGAAGGAAGGGATGTCTGCGTTCGTCGAGAAGCGCAAGCCGGGCTTCAAGCATCGCTAATTCGATATTGCCTCAGCATGCGCGCCGGCCCCAGAGATAGGCGCCGGCGCCGGCCACCAGGTTGGCGATGGCGGCTGCCGCGAAGATCGCCAAAGGTGGCGCGCGTGTAGACGCGCGTCATGTCCCAGATCGTCCAGCCGGGCGGGTCAGCGAACAGCGGCATCTGCTGCATCTCCCAGACGACAGGAAAGAGAAAATCCCAACATTGACCTCGATGGAAGCGAGAACCCGTGCCGGCTGGTGCATCAGCTTTGCCTGACCGTCTCGGCACGCCAGATTGGTGTTTGCTGTGGCCGGTCTGTTGTATGGGTGTTTTTCATCGCAGTCGCATCTCGCTGCTGCCAGGGGGCTATCGCGTTGACCTGCTACGCACCCAGACGTCCCTCTCCATGGGCTGTGTGTTCGCGCTGCTGGGCGCAGCAGGGTGCTTCGACCACTTGATTGTTGGCTCAAGATAAGAAATATTACACGCATGGGACCTGATGTCATTGACTCGTCACCGCAGATCCTGGGAGGTACGCCGGTATTCACCGGCACACGGGTGCCTTTTCAGACACTTATCGAGTACCTTGAGGCGGGGGACTCGATTGACCAGTTTCTCGATGATTATCCGTCAGTAACCCGCGATCAAGTCATTCAGGTGCTCGAAGCAGCCAAGGCCAAGCTTCTCGCTTCCTGATCCGTCTGTGAGGATACTGCTCGATGAATGTTTGCCCCGGCCGATGGCCAAGGAGTTACACGGTCATGAGGTCCGTACGGTTCCGCAAATGGGATGGGCCGGTGCCGGGAACGGGGAACTGCTGTCTCGAATGGCAGGACAGTTTGATGTTTTTATAACCATTGATGCGAATCTGTATTTCCAGCACGATATGAGCGAACTGCAGGTCGCTGTGGTGATTTTGTCTGCGCGGACGAACCGACTACCGGATTTGAAGCCCTTGGTGCTGAAGGTTTTGGAAACCCTGGTTTCGATTCAGAAAGGCGAGATCATTCGCATCAGCACTTGATGTGCGTTGCAGGAAGGGTGCGGGCGCGCGGCGATCCCGCTCTCGTGATTGCCTACATGTTCGGGTAGTTCGGGCCACCACCGCCTTCGGGTACCACCCAGTTGATATTCTGCGTCGGGTCTTTGATATCGCAGGCCTTGCAGTGGACACAGTTCTGCGCGTTGATCTGCAGGCGCGGATTAGAGCCATCGTCATCACGCAGGATTTCGTAAACGCTGGCCGGGCAGTAGCGTTGCTCGGGCGCATCATAGCTCTTCAAGTTAATGTCGATGGGGGCCGATTCATCCTTGAGCCGCAGGTGCACCGGCTGGTTTTCCTCGTGGTTGGTGCCGGAGAGATAGACAGACGACAGCCTGTCGAAGCTGACCTCCCCGTCCGGCTTGGGGTAGGCGATCGGACGGCATTCCGCCGCCTTCTTCAGTGAATCATGATCGCTATGGTGGTGCAACGTCCAGGGCGCGCGTCCACGCAGAACATAGGTATCGAGCCCCGAGTAGGCGAGGCCGCCAAACAGCCCCCAGCGGAACGCAGGGCGAATATTGCGCACGCGATAAAGCTCGTCCCATAGCCATGTTTTCTTGAGCGCCGCTGGGTAATCGGCGAGATCGTTTTTATCGCCGCTATGCAGCGCCTTGAACGTGGTCTCCGCCGCCGTCATGCCGGATTTCATCGCCGTGTGTGTCCCCTTGATCTTGGGCACATTCAGAAAACCCGCACAATCGCCGATCAGCGCACCACCCGGGAAAACCAGCCTCGGAATCGACTGGAAGCCGCCTTCATTGAGTGCGCGCGCCCCGTAGGCGGTGCGCCGCCCCCCGCCAAAGGTGGGACGAATGGACGGGTGCGTCTTGAAGCGCTGGAACTCCTCGTACGGATTGAGGTAGGGATTCTCGTAGTCGAGCGCGACCACAAAGCCGACCGCGACTTGATTGTCCTCCAGGTGGTAGATGAAAGAGCCGCCATAAGTGCGCATATCGAGCGGCCAACCGAGGGTGTGGACGACCAGCCCCGGCTTATGCTTTTCCGGGTCCACCTCCCACAGCTCCTTGATCCCGATCGCGTAGGTCTGCGGGTCAACGGCCTTGCGCAAACCGAAGCGCTCAAACAGCGTTTTTGTCAACGATCCGCGGCATCCTTCGGCGAACAAGGTATAGCGTGCGTGCAGTGCCATGCCCGGCTGGTAGTTGTCCGTGTGCTGTCCATCGCGGCCGACCCCCATGTCACCGGTGGCAATGCCGTGCACCCGGCCTTCATCGTCATAGAGCACCTCGGCCGCGGCGAAACCCGGATAGATCTCTACACCAAGCTCCTCTGCCCGTTGTGCCAGCCAACGGCACAGGTTTCCCAGGCTGACAATGTAATTGCCGTGGTTTCTCATTGGCGGCGGCGCAGCCAGCCTGACCTGCCGGCGTCGCGTCAGGTAGACGAGCCGATCATCGGTGACCGGTGTCTTTATCGGGGCGTCTTGTTTTTTCCAATCCGGAAGCAGCTCATTCAGGGCACGCGGCTCGAGCACCGCGCCGGAGAGGATGTGCGCACCCACCTCCGATCCCTTCTCGACGATGCATACGTTTACGTCGTGACCCTGTTCGGTACTCAATTGTTTCAACCGGATCGCCGCGGCCAGGCCGGAGGGCCCGGCGCCAACGATGACGACGTCATACTCCATGGACTCGCGTTCCATGATTTCTCCCGGCGCAGGGTTCTTTAGGACGGTTTATTATATCGATAGCTCGAGCGCGATAGATAGATCGGTGGTCGACAAACCGGCACGTTGCGGTAAATTGCTTGTCCGCGTAGCCCTCGTCGGATTGAATCCCCGAGCGAAAGCCGCTAGCTTATGTCCAGTTTCACGTGGGCGGCCATGGCCGGAAAATACCACGTTTGTTCCGATCTATTACCCGTAAGCGATAAGTCGCATGGCGTTTACTTTCGATGATGCCAACGAACGTATCCAGGGCACGCTACCCGGCGTGCTCGGGATCGAGTTCATAGAGCTCGACGGACCCTCGGTGGCGGGGCGACTCGTTTTGCGCCCCGATCACCTCGCGCCGAACGGCTACCTGCATGCGGCAACGGTGATCGCATTGGCGGACACTTGTTGTGGCAACGGTACGCTTGCGAACTTGCCACAGGGCGCGCAGAACTTTACTACGGTCGAGCTCAAGACGAACTTTCTGGGGACGACACAGGAAGGAACGATCCTATGCCGGGCGTCGATGGTTCACGGCGGCCGCCGCACGCAGGTATGGGATGCCAGGGTAAGCGACGAGTCCGAAAACCGAACCCTTGCTTTGTTTCGTTGCACGCAGATGATTATTTACCCGCGCTGAGTCGCTGGGCCCATCGCGCGCAGCGGGCGTGTTGCTATTGTGTAGCATGGATCACGAATCGGAACTTGGGAGAGTGAAATGCATGTCAAAGACTATGCAGCAATCGTGACCGGCGGCGGTTCCGGTATGGGTGCGGAGACCGCACGTTTCTTGGCCGCGGCCGGAGCCAAGGTGGCGTTGCTGGATGTGAATATGGACGGTGCCCATGAGGTGGCAGAGGAGATCGGCGGATTGGCGGTGCAGTGCGATGTGGCGGATGCTGCGAGTGCGGAAGCGGCGATTGCGAAGGCGCGTGACTCCCATGGTCCTGCGCGACTGTGCATCAACTGTGCGGGGGTTGCGCCGGCCAAACGCATTGTCGGCCGTGATGGGCCGATGCCGCTCGAGGACTTCACGCGCGTGGTCGACGTCAATCTGGTCGGTACATTCAACATCATGCGCCTCGCCGCCGCTGACATGTTCGCGCTCGATACGGTAGAGGAGTCGGAAGAGCGCGGAGTGATTATCTGCACGGCGTCGATCGCTGCGTTTGAAGGACAGATTGGCCAGGCGGCCTACAGCGCGTCCAAAGGTGGCGTCGTCTCGCTTACGCTTCAGGCCGCACGCGAGTTCGCCAGTGTCGGCATTCGCGTTGTCACGATCGTGCCTGGATTGATTGCGACGCCGATGCTGCTCGGTATGCCCAAAGAGGTCCAGGAGAGCCTTGCGCAGCAGCCGCCGTTCCCGAAGCGATTCGGCCGGCCGGACGAGTATGCCAAGCTCGTCATGCATATCGTGGACAACGAGATGATCAACGGCGATTGCATCCGTCTGGATGGCGCGATCCGCATGCAGCCCAAATAACTTTCCCCGGGCGCTGTTTAACGATTTGTTCCCGCGGTAACTGCTCCCTGCGTTACTCTAGCTCGGCAACTGCTCCCTGCGTTGCTCTACCTCCTGCCTCCCTGCAGTCGTCCTACGTCCGTGTAGTCGTCTGCGATCTCCGCGCTCTCTGGTGTGAGTTCATGCAATATTAGCGTTAGGTTGGCCGTCCGTTCCACTCTCCCCGCGAAGTTGGGAGGCGGGATCAGTCCCCGTTATAGAACTCAGGCCAGTGACGTTTGACGACCTCGCTGTCACTCGCCAGCGCATGACAGCTGTCAATGATCGGTGGCTTCTTGCCAGCCGTTGCCGATTTCTCGCGCCGTGCTTTGATTGGGTAGATCGTCTGAAATGCGGTCGTGGCCACGGGGCCGAGCAGCTCCACCAGATGCGTGCAGCCTTTGACACCGCCGAGCAGCTCATTGACCCGGCGGCGCCAGCCGCGGCCGATGCGCAGGCCGCGCAGCTTTTCAAACCGGCCGGTAATGGCGGGGCAAATACTGAAAGGACCGGCATCCGTCATCGCCTCGACCTCGTGCACCCTCAGCTCGTCGTCCACCGTCAAGCGCAGCCACATCTCGTGCACGGGTTCGCCCGCTGCAATTTCGCCGCGCTCGCGATTCGGAAACGCGTAGCTCTTGGTGTCCACTAGGTGGCCCTCGATGTCCCACAAGCCGTCCTCGCGCTGGTAGCCGCGGCATTGGACGCAACGGTCGTGAATCGGCTTGCGGGCGTGCGGGGTCGATAGGGGCATAATGGGGTTCTCCTGAAGCGCGCACCATATCTGACGTTTACGTAAACGTCAAGATGACTCGCATTAGGCCGCAAATTGCTAAATACCCGGGAAATTAACAACTTACGTTTAGTTGAGTGATTGTTCGCGGGCCCGCGCCGTTAATCGGACAGGCTGCCCATCTGTTCGGCTTCGGCTCGCAGCTTGAACTTCTGGATCTTGCCGGTGGAGGTCTTGGGCAGGGCCTGGAACATCACGGTCTTCGGCGCCTTGAAGTGAGCGAGATGTTTGCGGCAGAAGTCGATTAGCTCCTCGGCCGTGACGGCGGCGGCCGATCCCTTCAGGGTCACGAAGGCGCAGGGTGTCTCGCCCCATTTGTCGTCGGGGCGCGCCACCACCGCCGCCTCCAGCACCGCCGGGTGGCGGTAAAGCACGTCCTCGACCTCGATCGAGGAGATGTTCTCACCGCCGGAGATGATGATGTCCTTCGATCGGTCCTTGAGCCTGATGTAGCCGTCGGGCTCAAGGACCCCAAGGTCGCCCGAATGGAACCAGCCACCCGCCAACGCTGCGCGCGTCGCCTGGTCATTCTTGAGATACCCCTTCATCACGATATTGCCCTGGAACATCACCTCGCCCATGGTCTCCCCGTCGGCGGGGACCGGGCGCATGGTTTCCGGGTTGATGACCTGCAGGCCCTGCAATACGTGGTAACGCACACCCTGACGTGCCTTCAATCTCGCCTGATCATCCGCCGGCAGCTGGTTCCACGGGTCCTGCCAGGCGCACACTACGGCGGGACCATACGTCTCGGTCAGGCCGTAGACGTGGGTCATATGAAAACCCGCCTGCTCCATCGCAGCCAGCACCGAAGCCGGTGGCGGTGCGGCCGCGGTCATGACCTCGATCGTGTGCCGGAACTCGCGCCGCTCTTCTGGCTTTGCGTTGATAACGATATTCAAGACGATCGGTGCACCGCAGAAGTGTGTGACATGGTGCTCGGCGATGGCGTCGAAGATCCCTTTGGCGTCGACCTTGCGCAGGCAGACATTCGTGCCCGCAAGCGCCGCCAGCGTCCACGGAAAGCACCAGCCGTTGCAATGAAACATGGGCAGCGTCCACAAGTAGACCGGCTGCGGCCCCATGTCCCACGCGAGTATATTGCCGATCGCGTTGAGGTAGCCCCCCCGATGATGGTAGACCACGCCCTTTGGGTTGCCGGTGGTGCCAGAGGTGTAGTTCAGCGAGATCGCCTGCCACTCATCGCGCGGTAATGCCCACGTGAAACCGGGATCACCGCCATCTAAAAAGGCTTCGTAGGTCGTTTCGCCCAACAGATCCCCGCTGGCGGCAAGCGGGTCGTCGATGTCAATCACCACTGGTTTACGCTTCACCCTGTCGAGCGCCTCGCCGATTACACCCGAGAACTCCTTGTCCGTAATCAACACCTTGGCCGCGCCGTGATCCAGTATAAACGCTAGGGTAGCGGCATCGAGGCGAATATTGAGCGCGTTTAATACCGCGCCGCTCATGGCCACGCCGAAGTGGGCCTCGAGCATGGCCGGGGTATTGGGGGCCATCACCGCGACGGTGTCGCCGGTGCCGATGCCCAGATTCGTTAGCGCCGAGGCGAGCCGGCGGCAGCGGGCATAGCTCTGTTCCCACGTGAAGCGCTGGCGGCCATGGATGATCGATGTGCGCTGGGGGTAAACCTGCGCAGCACGTTCGATGAAGCTTAAGGGTGAGAGCGGCGTATAGTTGGCCGCCACTTTATCCAACCCGAGCTCGTAGGGATTCGAGCGTCCTGCGGGATCGTTCATTGCTTCATCGCTGCGATGAACCCAACTGTCTTGTTTGTGACCGGTAACACGAGGTCAGCGCGTCACCTGCGTTGGCCAGGCCTACGGCGTGCTAGCGTCCGCGCCAGACCGGGTCGCGTTTCTCGATAAAGGCGTCTATGCCCTCACCGGCGTCCTCGGCCATCATGTTATCTGCCATCACCTCGCAAGCGTAATCGTAAGCGGACTCGAGCTGTTGATCGATCTGACGGTAAAACATCTGCTTACCTGTGCGCACCGCCACGGGTGACCGGTCGACGATGTGGTGCGCGAGCGCGAGTGTTTCTTCATCGAGGGACTCGGGCTCGACGACTCGGTTGATCAGGCCCAAACGCGCCGCCGCTTCCGCGCTGACGAACTCGCCCGTCAGTAGCATCTCCATCGCGTGCTTTCGCAGAATGTTTCGACTTAGCGGGACACCAGGTGTGGAGCAGAACAGGCCCACGTTAATGCCCGAGGTGGCGAAACGCGCGTTGTGCGATGCCACAGCGAGATCGCAGCTCGCCACCAGCTGGCAGCCCGCGGCGGTGGCAATCCCATGGACTCGCGCGATCACGGGTTGCGGGATGCGCGTCAATCCGAGCATCATCCGACTGCAGCGCTTGAACAGGTGCCGGTAATATTCCTTGTCGGGGTGGGCGCGCATCTCCTTGAGGTCGTGCCCGGCGCAGAACGCCTTGCCGGCCCCCGCGAGAACGATTACCCGCACGCTCTCGTCCTGCGCGATCGTGTCGAGGTTCTCTTGCAGTGCCGTTAGCAGCGCCTCCGACAGGGCGTTATACTGCCTGGGCCGGTTCAGGATGAGGGTCGTGACGCCGCCCTCGTCGTGGCGCAACAGGATGGGCTCATCCGGGGTCGGTTGGGTCGCAGGCCTTGTCATCGGGCGATACTCCGTGGTTCTCGGGACTATAGAGATTTTGCGGCCAGACGGGCGTCAACTTCAAGGGTCAAATCGTGACTTGTAGGGATTCAGGGCGGGTATGCCGCGTGTCGATAGAGGAGTTCGAAGAGATCGCTCGCGAGCGCGTGCCCTTTATCGGTCAGCTCGGGATTGAGGTCGAGCAACTCGACAAAGGGATGGCGCGGGTGCGCATTCCGTTTCGTGATGATTTCATTCGGCCGGGCGGGACCATCGCAGGGCCGGTGCTCATGGGGCTGACGGATCTGGCGATGTACGGCGCCGTCTTGAGCCTTATCGGGCGGGTTGAGCTGGCCGTCACGATCAATCTAAACATCAATTTCCTACGGCGCCCGCGCCCGGGAGACATGATCGCCGAGGCGCACATCCTGAAGCTCGGTAAACGGCTGGCCGTGGGGGAGGTCGCCCTGTATCGGGACGGTGACGAGGAGATGGTAGCGCACGTGACCAGCACCTACTCGATCCCACCGCAGCGCTGAGCCCCATTAGCGCAGCTCTGAATAAATCCATCCTGGATTTCTCAGAGCAAGGAAAGCAAAAAGCGTGGTTTTTGCTTTCCTTCATTTTCAACGACCTGGAGTCGTTGAAAATGGCGGTATATCCGTGTACCGCAGGCTCGTGACCTCGTCCAGGGTGCGCTTGCAACCGCTACACAGGCCCGTAGCGGGGTCGAGCCGGCAGACATCGGTGCAGGGCGAGGGCAGGCTCGCCGGCGTGCACCGGCGGGGCGCTACCAACCACCGGTCGCGAGCCAGCGCTCGACCTGGTCGAGGCGGTCGTTGCCCCAGAAGGGCTCGCCATCCACGATGATGAACGGCGAGCCGAAGACGCCCCTGGCAAGGGCGGCGTCGGTCTCTTGTCTTAAGCGCTGCTTCATGACCGGGTCCTGCTGCGCGCTTATCAGTGTGGCGTGCTCCACGCCAAAGGATTCGGCCACCACTGCGACCTGTTCGGGATCCGAGATATCCCGGCCGCCGACGAAGTAAGCGCTATAGAGCGCGCGCGCCAACGCCTTCGCTTTTTCGGGGTCCCGGTCATGAAGCCAGTAGAACGCACGGCTCGGGCTTACCGCCGAGATCGGCAGGCGCGCCGGCATCTGGAACGGGATGCCGTGCAGCCGCGCGGAACGCGTGAAATCATGGCGAGCATAATCGCCGACCAGCGGTTGGTCGGGAAGGGGTCCACGACCGGTGACCTTGAACACCGCGCCCATCAGGTACGGCCGCCAGGTGACCGGGCGCCCGTGACGGTTGGCGATCTGATCGATGCGGCAGCTGGCGAAATAGCCGTAGGGCGATGAGAAGTCGAAGTAGAAATCGATGGGTTTTATCATAAACGAAAGTTGCAAGTCTGAAGTGGCAAGTAGCGTTCATTAATCAAGTTTCAAGTGTGAAGTAGCAAGTAGCAAGAAACACCTTGTAGAGAGGCTTAAGCTTTTTACTTGCTACTTGTAACTTGTTACTTTCTACTCGCTTTAAAGCCTTTCAACCGCCATCGCCGTCGCTTCGCCTCCGCCGATGCACAACGCGGCGACACCGCGCTTAAGATCGTACTTGTACAGGGCCGCCAGCAACGTCACCATAATGCGCGCGCCCGATGCGCCGACCGGGTGACCGAGCGCGCACGCGCCGCCGTGCACGTTGACCTTGTCATGCGGAATGTCCAGGTCATGCATGGCGGCCATGGTGACGACCGCAAAGGCCTCGTTGATCTCGTAGAGGTCGACGTCGCTGTTCGACCACTTGACTTTCTCGAGCAGCTTCCTGATCGCGTCGACCGGTGCCGTTGTGAACCACGCGGGCTCATGGGCGTGCGTCGCATGGCCGAGCACCTTCGCCAACGGCTGCAGTCCTTGCCGCTTGGCCACCGACAATGGCATGAGTACGAGGGCGGCGCCACCATCTGAGATGGAGCTCGAGTTCGCTGCGGTCACCGTGCCGTCCTTGCGGAATGCCGGCCTGAGCAGCGGGATCTTGTCGAATTTGGCTTTCGGCGGCTGCTCGTCGTGCACGATGGATTGTTCGCCCTTGCGCGTCTTGACCGTTACCGCTACGACCTCGTGAGCGAAGGTACCGTCGTCTATGGCTTTCCGCGCCCGGTTCAGGGAGGTGATCGCGAATTGGTCCTGCGCCTCGCGGCTGAAGCCATAGCGCTCGGCGCAGTCTTCGGCGAAGGTGCCCATCAGCTGCCCTTTGTCGTAGGCGTCCTCGAGGCCGTCGAGGAACATGTGGTCCATGACCTGACCGTGGCCCATGCGCAGCCCGGTTCGCGCTTTGGGCAGGAGGTAGGGCGCATTGCTCATGCTCTCCATACCGCCCGCGACCATGATATCGTTGCTGCCGGCCCGGATCAGATCGTGCGCCAGCATCACGGCCTTCATGCCTGAGCCGCACATCTTGTTGATGGTGGTGCAGCCGACGCTCATGGGGATGCCGGCACCCAGGGAGGCCTGACGCGCGGGCGCCTGCCCCTGCCCGGCCGGCAGCACGCAGCCCATGATGACCTCCTGCACCTCCTGCGCTGCCACCTGTGCCTTCTCCAGCGCGGCCTTGATCGCCGTGGCGCCGAGCTGTGGGGCGGTGACGTCTTTCAGGTCGCCCAGAAAACCGCCCATGGGAGTACGGGCGGCGCCAACGATTACGATGGGATCATTCGTCGTCATGTCTCTTACCCTGTTAGAGCGGTGCATGGATGCACCGCACATCTTTCGAGCACGTAAGTGCTTGAGAGATGGAGCAGAGCAAAAATCGCGCTTTTTGCTCTGCGAGCTGAGAAAGGCCAAGGGCGAAGCGGAAACAGATAAAGCTCCGGTGGGTGAGCCGGAGAAAGACGAGTGTCCGGTGGACGCTCGTCCCGGCGAACGCCCGAGCCAGGGAAGGCTCGGGCCGGTGCCCAAGCGCAGCAGGGAGTGCATAGCGCAGGGATTATCCCGCTGAGCGGGTTCGCCACGGACGGCGAACCCCGGACTTGCCAGCGTAGCGGGACAGCGGAGCGCAGCAAGGACTTTT
>FXBF010000353.1_pt1 | contig 15570 bp, 18 predicted proteins | sample 5335321 | NCBI WGS metagenome assembly FXBF01 (sample SAMEA103928391, study PRJEB20085) | sediment metagenome | isolation source: sediment
CGACACATTCCTGGCCGATGACGGTGACGGAGGCGCGCGCGATTCAGGAGGCGCTGCGCGACAGGGTCATTACCCAAGACGGGCTCGGAGAAGTAAGGGCCATTGCGGGAATCGATGTTGGTTTTGATAAGCACGGCGCGGTCACGCGCGCGGCGGTAGCGATACTGGATTTTCCTAGTCTGGGGCTGCGCGAACAGGTCATCGCTCGCATGCCGACGCGGTTTCCCTATGTGCCGGGTTATCTTTCCTTCCGTGAAGTGCCGGCCGTGCTCAAGGCCTTGAGGAAACTTAAGACCAGGCCCGATCTCATTCTGTGCGACGGGCAGGGCCTGGCGCATCCTCGGCGTTTTGGGTTGGCGTGCCATCTGGGGGTGCTTGCCGATATACCCAGCATCGGTGTCGCCAAGTCACGGCTGGTCGGTGAGCACGGCGAGCTTGCGCAGGAGAAGGGAAGCCGGGCGCTGTTGCGTGATAGGGGCGAAATCATTGGCGCGGTGCTGCGCACGCGCACCGGCGTAAAGCCGGTGTATATCTCCATCGGCCACCGGGTGAGCTTGGAAACGGCGATTGATTATGTATTGCGCTGCACGACAAAATACCGGCTGCCAGAGACCACGCGGCTTGCCGACAAGCTGGCTTCTATGTGAATCCGTGAGGGGTGAGGGGTGAGACGTGAGGAGAAAACCCTCTACCCACTGATATTTTTTAATAATTTTCTCCTCACTTTTAGGAAATGGCAACTTGCTGTTTTGGAATGAGGGGGTCAATGAAGTCACTGATTCAAGTTCGAGTTAAATGCACTCGTCACCGAGCATAAGCGGGAAGGTCTTGACGCAGCGCCACTTCTCCGGTGCTCCCTCAGTGGTATAGAGGGCGAGACGGTTCACGCGGAACGTCGCCTTGAACGTGCAGTTGATCTCAGCCAGGATTTTTTCTTTTTCTTGCGTGCTGAAGTCGCCGTACAAAAGGCTCAGATGGGGCAGGTATTTGTTGCCGGAGGCACTCTCGAACAATCGCCTGGCCAGTCGGTTCGCCTCCATGAGGGCGTTTGTCGGGACGGCTTTAACGTAAAGGCAGCGATAGTATTCATCGCGATGGTCCGCCGTGGTTAATTGCATGTCGAACGGTTCGATCTCAAGGGCAAGTCGCGCGGTCTTGGCCATCACCTCGGCGTCAGAGCCCGTGATGTCGCCGAGCAACGTCACGTGCGGCTCGAAAAGCGGCGCGTGATACCGCCGGCTCAGGATGGCGATAAGCGCCTGAAACCGCTCGCGGGCCTCATTCTCAAGCCGCAGCCACAAGGCATAGTGTTTTATTTTGGTCATCATGCAAACCTCATCCGGGACTGGCGAGGGACGCGAGCATTACACAGAGTCCTTGGGTCACGCGGGTAAAAGAGGGGTAGTCCACCTTGTCGGGCGTGTCCTGGGAGGTATGGTAATACGGGTAACGGTAGAAGGCAGTATCAGTAATCATGAAGGCGCGGTAGCCTTTCGCCCAGAACGACTGGTGGTCACTCCAACTCACGCCCGGCACCACCGCGGGGGTTGCCACGTGTTCGATGGGGAAATCACTGGCGGCACGGAAGGCCGTCACCGCCTGCTTGAGCAGGGCGCGCGAGCGCAGGTTGGAGACAAAGGCGATGAAATTCCCCTGGTCGGGATAAAACAGATTGAACAACGGCGGGTAGCGCTGGCTCTTGGGCTCGTTGCGGTAGTAACCGATGGTCTCCAGGCTGAGCATGGCCTGGATATCATCGCCGCGCTGACGTGCGGCCCGGGCATACGCCTGGCTGCCCATTTCACGCGTAAAGAAGAACGGTGGTTCTTCATTCACGAAGGCCACGAAACGCACGGTTCGTTGCGGCTGCTGCGTGGTGAAATAGCGCGCAATCTCCAGTAACGCCGCGACCCCGGTGCCGTTGTCGTTGGCACCGGGACTGCCGATGACGGAATCGTAATGGGCGCCGATCAGGACGATTTCTGAAGACCGGTCGCTGCCGGCGCATATCACTTCCAGGTTGGCCCAGGTCTGCCCCCTTACTTTATATTCATGAGGCGCCACCTGATAACCTTGCGCGGTCCAGATGTCTTGGATGTACTCGGCGGCGCGGCGCAGGGCACGCGGATGCCAGATGTTGCGCTCACCGATCTCCCTGCCCAGGGTGGTCACGTGCGCCTTGAGCTTTGCCATGGAAACATTGTCGTCAATAGGCCGCATGAAACCCCCATTGCTCGCATTTGCAAAATAGGTGTGGCCGATTTAATTAAAGAAGCCGATGATATTGAATCCTTGTCGACCCTTGGTTTACATAGGCGGAGTATGAGGCAGATAATAGAATTGTCGACCCACCGGCGGGAAGAGCTGGTGGATATCACGCAACAGGTCGAAAACGCGGTAAAGGCGTCCGGCGTCAAGGATGGCGTGGTGGCGTTGTATGCCCAGGGGGCGACCGCCGCCATCATGATCCAGGAAAACTGGGATGAGAGCGTGCAGACCGACGTGATGCAGTGTTTGCAGAAGCTGGTTCCCAAGGGCGTCTGGCTTCACGACCGGCAGGATGGAAACGGCGACGCGCATATCAAATCGGGCCTCGTCGGGCCGTCGGAAACCATCCCCTTGATCGACGGCAAGCTCGGCCTGTCGCGCTGGCAGAATGTGTTTTTTTGTGAGTTCGACGGGCCGCGTGACCGGCGCGCGGTGGTCTGCACCATCATTGCCGATCAAGCGCCCTAAAGGAGCCTTGCAGCAAACTGATCAGGAAGCGAATCTGTGTTGCCAAAACCGATCATCGCAGGTGAAACCCTACGCCAGGCGCACAAGGGGCGGGGTGCGCTCACGAATACCGACGGCCGGTTTGAACCCTACCGGCATGAGGTCGTTGATGACGGCTGGGGCGGCATCGATGCGGAGGCGCCCGTCCCACGGACGACCGTAGGCGTGGACACGACGCGCACGATTATCACGCGCAACGATTCTCCGGACGTCCCCTTCGAACAATCCATTAATCCCTATCGCGGTTGTGAGCACGGTTGCATCTACTGTTACGCGCGCCCAACCCACGCCTACCTGGGTTTATCGCCCGGCCTCGATTTTGAAACCCGGCTTTTCGCCAAGCCCAATGCCGCGGCATTGTTGGAACAGGAAATACGCCGACCGCGCTATCGCGTGACACCGATCGCGATGGGCACCAACACCGATCCCTATCAGCCGGTCGAGCGCCGTCTGGGCATTACCCGGCAGATTCTGGAGGTGCTGGCGGCATATGATCACCCGGTTTCCATCGTCACCAAGTCGGCCCTGATCGAACGGGACATCGATCTCCTTGCACCCATGGCCGCGAAGGGACTCATCCAGGTTTTTATTACTGTGACCACCCTAGACCGGAAACTGGCGCGCCGCTTGGAACCGCGTGCCAGCGTGCCCCAACGCCGCATCGACACCATCCGCGCGCTGTCCGCGGCCGGCATCCCTGTCGGCGCCATGGTGGCGCCCGTGATCCCAGCGCTCAACGACGGGGAGACGGAAACCATTCTTAAGATTTGCCATCGGGTCGGCGCCCGCTGGGCCGCCTACGTGCTGCTGCGCCTGCCGCATGAGATTAAACATTTATTCAAAGAATGGCTGGAGGTGAACGCGCCTCTGAAAGCGGCGCATGTTATGGTGCTGGTGCGCCAGACCCACGGCGGCAAGGAGAACGACCCGTGTTTCGGTTCCCGTATGTCCGGTACCGGCGAATATGCAGAAATCATTCGCCGTCGTTTCCGGTTGGCCTGTAAGCGTCTGGGACTTAACCAAAGCCAATTGACTTTGGATACCACGCGCTTTCACATCCCCGCGCGCCGGGGCGATCAGCTCAACCTGTTTGAGAAAAAATAAAACCGTGTGGAGCGGCATGGATGCCGTGGCGGCCTAGCCCCTTTTTGTCTTTTCTCGTTTCTGTTCGCGTGAAATCAGTTTCGTGAGAGCGGTGACCTGCTCGGCAAAGAGTTCGATCAGGTCGTCCACCGACAAAATGCCAACGAGGGCGTTCCCACGGTTGACCACGGGAATGCGGCGTATACCCCTGGCTGCGCATCAGCTTGATGCAGTCCTCAATGTCATCCTCCTCCCGGGCCGTAACCAGTTCGAAGCCCATGATGTCTCCGACAGTGACCTCATTCATATTGACTTCTTCAGCGATGTCCTTGAGCACGATGTCGCGGTCTGTGAGAATTCCGGCCGGAATACGTTTACCCGCTTTTTCTTCGACGACCACCAGATCGCCGACATGGAATTCGCGCATAAACCGCGCCGCCTCCTGAACGGGGGCGTTTCTGTGAATGAAGACCCCCTCACGGTTGCAGAATTCCCCGACCGACATTTCCTGCCCCCCCAATTTTCCCTGACCGTGGATTTTATCTTATCCCCATTCGACCGGCCCTTCTTGATCTATGTCAATGTCACTGGGGTAGAAATTTGGGAACGTTTGTTTGTTGCTGTACCTGTGGCACCCGCCGTCCAGGCATTTCAGTACGGCCGTCAACTCTCCCTGACGGCTTGTTAAATGGACGGCGGTTTTTTTATATGTCCCGTTCCGTGACTATGGGCACGGCGCCAACAAAACCACGGCTGGCAAACAGGCGGTGCCTAAAAACCGGAAGCGGCGCTTACGGGAAGGTAGTGGGTCGGGTTGATGCCGTAGGTCCCCGGCTCGAGCACGCGCTCAATTTCGCACGGCCGGCCGTCGCTGGTCTTATGTTGCATGAGATCGACGGTCTTCTGACTGGGATAAGGACTGGCGTTGGGTTGAAGTACCAGGGTAACACGCGGTTTGAGCCGGCGTACCCGATTCATGGTGACGACCACTCCAATCTCGCCTGTGTTCAGTTCCACGACACTGCCTATCGGGTAGATTCCCATGCACTGGATGAACTGTTCCACCAGTTTCGGGTGAAAGTCCTTGTTGCGCCATTCATACATTTTTCTGAGCGCTGTGTGTGTCGACATGCCCGCACGGTAAGCACGATCGCTGGAGATGGCGTCGTAGCAGTCGACGACGGCGCCGATTGTCCCGAACAGCCCGATCTGCTCTCCTTTCAGCCCACTGACGTAACCGCCGCCGTTGTAACGCTCGTGGTGGCAGCGCACAACCTCAATGGCAACGGCCGGGATATCGCCGGCTTGTTCCACGATCTCCACGCCGCGCGGGACATGGCTCTTCATGATCTCGAATTCCCGCTCATCCAGAGCCCCGGGCTTATTCAAAATCTCATTCGGTACCTTCATTTTTCCCATGTCGTGCAGCAGGGCGCCGATACCAAGCGTGTTGAGTTCCTCTTTTTCAAAGCCCAGATGCCGGCCGAGGGCCAGAGCCAGAATACATACTCTCAGGCTATGTAGCGCGGTGTACTCGTCCTTTTTCTTGAGCTGAATAAAACAGATCAGGGCGTCAGGATTGCGGATCACGCTCTCCGCCAGCGCCCCTACAACTTTTTTTGCGTCGAGTGATTGGATGTTTCTTCCAAGACGTATGTCTTGCATGACCGTGTAGATAAGTTCCTTGATTCGATCATGGTGCTCTCGGACCGCGTAGACTTCCTCTTCAAGCGTTGTCTGGTCCGGATAAACAGGCCGGTTCCGTGGCCGGTTGGTTATTTTCAACAAGGCATATTCAAATTTTCTTTCCTTGTCGCCGGTTCGTATAGAATAGGGAGCCTTATTCGTCTTGCGGACATGGAGATGTGGCGTGATATCGGAGGATTCAGGGATATAGATATATACGTGCTTGCAATAGCGCTGGAGCTCCGCGATGTCGTCCTTTGAACGGATCTCGAACCCTTGGAAAAGGAAAGGCGTCTCCAGCCAGGGACGGTCCAGATCCAAGACATACATACCTACCTCAAGCTGACGAATATCAATTTTCTTTTTCATCATTTACAACCCCATGACCCTTGTCATGGTGCAGGAAGACAAAATTACAGGGCAAGCAGTAGAACTGACCATATCCAAACCCCCGAACCCTGTGCCTCGCATGGCCTAGGCTGAATTCGACACACGCTAGGATTGTACTCCAGCACTTGGAAAAAAGCCCACCGGTGGGTCGCCGCAATACCTTAAAATATTTATAGACCAGTATTTTATGCCTAAAGACTCGGCAGATACTTTAGCTATAAAAGGGCGAACCGGCGTCGTCATGGCCGGTATGGATCGGCTGACTACTGGCACACCGGACCGAAAAAGTGAAACAATGGGCCTGGTCATGTCAGAAAAGGAGAAACAACCATGAGCGACCATGTATATAAGACCGTCGAGCTTGTCGGGTCTTCGACCAAGGGAATAGACGATGCCATTCAGAATGCCGTTACGCGCGCTGCAAAAACACTCCGTAATCTCGACTGGTTCGAGGTGAGGGAGATGCGCGGCCACCTGAAGGACGGCAAGATTGCGCATTACCAGGTTACGCTGAAGATCGGCTTCCGCTTGGATTAATAGGGTGGTGCAGGCCTTGCGGCCATGCAAAAACTTTATTCCGCGGCCAACCTTCAGGAGGCCTACCTGATTTTGCATCTGCTGGAGCATGCCGGCATTGAGGCGCGCATCTTTAATGAGCACGCCCAGGGCGGGCTCGGTGAGATTCCGTTTACCCATACCTATCCGGAGGTGTGGTTGATCAATGAATCTGATCAGGCCCGGGCAAGGGAGCTTCTGGAGGAATATCAAAACGCCGACGAAGCGACAGAAGCCGTTCGCTGCCCGGCCTGCGGCGAACAAAATCCCGGAACCTTTGAAATCTGCTGGCGGTGCAGCGCACCGATCAGGTAAGGTGGCCGCGGGTCTTTTTTGAGGGAAAGGGATCGCGCCTGAGCGGGATTGGGAACGCCGCGTTACATGCCTTACATGCGCGTGCTCAATTCGGCGTCCGCCTGAACCTTTGCCCTAAGCAGTTCCTCGCCGATCGCAAACCAACGCGCCTTTTTCTCGGAAATGATCCCGGATAACTTTTTCGAGTACTTGATATACGTGTTTGTTTCCTTGTCGGTCAGCGTCTCGGCGGTGCGCTCGAGAAAGGGAATCAACCCCTCGATTTTCTTCAGTTTATCCCGCTTCGCCATGATATCCCTGTCTTCTTCCTTGGCCTCAAAATAGGCCTCCGTGTTGTCGATCATGGTTTCGATGGCCTTGTTCAGATTGTTGAAATCGAGACCGAACATGCCGTAGGAATTCTGATACAACTTGAATAATTCAAGAACGGCGTCTTTCATCTGTAACAGCCGCGGGTGCTTGCGTAAAGCGATGGAAAAAAGCCTGTAAACGTCTTCATATTGTTTCCCCGGATTCGCGGTCGAGTCGTCGTCCTGTTCGCGCATGGCCGGGTTCATGGCCATCTGGCACATGGCCTTGATTTCCGCCAGGCGCCCATGAATTTCCTCTTCCATATTGCGTGATTCCCGCATGGCGTACTTGAGGTTGGATTCCGTTTCACCGTAGTCAAACGAAGCAACGATTTCCTCCTTGATTTTGGTTTCGATCTCGCCGTGCGTTTTTGCACCGAGCACACCGGAGAGCCGCTGTTTAAGACGCTCCCTGGCCTCCCGCGCAATCTGGTACATGCTGTTGTAGCGGGCCTCTTTTTCCTTCAGCTCCAGATACTCCTGAATGTCTCTTGAGTATGTCTCGATTTTCTGCAGAAAGGCCTGGGAGAAAGACAAAAACGGCCCGATAAAGTCGGCGTTCTCTTCGGCCGTCACCTTGAAACGCTCAAGGTATTGCCGCAGGGCGGCAATTTTGCCGTCAACGACCAGCAGGCACTTGGAAATCCCCGTCGTAATGCCGGAAATCTTGGCGAAGGATTGATGAATGTTTCTCGTGATTTTCAGGATGTCTATCAATTTACGCAGCATGGTTTCTTCGCCGCTGGTCCGGAGAAACAGAGCCTGCAGGCTTTTTTTTGCGTCTTCGAGCTGTTCCCACGGCAGCAGGGCGTGCTCCTCGATGAAATAGAGCGCCGTCATCGAAACCAGCGCTTCCCGCTGCTGGACGTCAACAGATTGATTATTTGGGCCTTGCTTCATGGAATCCGTGTTCAGGGAACGACAAAATGGCTGTCCATATAATTTTAGGCGTGGTCAAACCACGGTTTTGGCCGACCCTCCGCAGGGCTTGATTTTGAATAATATAACATAAAATCAGTCCCTTATCTTTTCAGCAGGACCCCGGTATTTGTTCAAATCGCCCCAGGCTTTATGATAGCTTATGCCTGGACACCAGAGGGGGAGGAGCCATGCAACAAAATAAACCGATAGCGTTTGGGTACAACGGCGTTGAACAGCGCCGGGCTGAGCGGCGAAACGGCGGCGACCGCCGTTCCATGATCCGGTGGGAACCGCACCTTCGCGACCGCCGGAATCGAAGCATCTGGGCGGATCGCCGTAAATTCTCGAGGGGCATTTGGGGGGCCACCTACCAGCGGTGAAGCCAAATTTCAGCCGGCGGGTGTTGGCGGCTTTCTTAGGTAAAATTACCCCTCTGGTTCCGGCTTTCGGCGTTGAACTTAAGGAACGCGGACCCCGTTTAACCATGATCGAAAAGACCTCTAAATCGAGTTTACAGCATCGGAGAGTTTGATTTTATGACCTGTGGTTCAGCCGTCAACGCGAGTTCCGTGCTGATACGGGCGGCGCCCGGCTTGCCGGCAGGGAAAAGATGATCGCCGCCCTGCAAGCGCATCCGTAAATCCCGGCTGACTGATTCAAGCACCCGTAGCGCGACGCAAGCGCTACGGGTTTTTTGTTGGGGCAAGGGAGGGCGGAGATTTCCTGGTTACCAGCCGCGGCCAGCGGTCGTGAATATGGGGGAACTCGGGCGGCGTTTGTACCGTGACCACATAAACCCTGCTGTCATCGCCGACACTCGCCACCAGCCCCTGAATCATTTCCAACGCCGGTACCTCGAACCAGTGCGAGACACGGTGGTCGTCTTTTTCCATGAAGCGCAAAGCGGGAATCAGCACGGGCCGGGGTTGATATTTTTCCCACTTCCCGACCTGGATGGATTCAAGCCGCGCCCAGCCGCCCTGCGGCAGCGGCACCGATTCCGTCTCACGCCGGCCCCACGGAAGCCACGCCACATCGCCGGATTTGCGCCTTACCGGCAGCGCGGCCTTGGGACTGGGGAAGTAGATGCGCAGAATTTTGTTACCATCTTTGTATTCGATCCCCCCGCACATGCCAATATTCTAGCAAGATGCTGAAAAAGTCCGTCCCTGGACTTTTTCAGCTCGCAAAGCAAAAAATGCGATTTTTGCTTTGCTCCATTATTCAAACACTTGCGTGTTTGAATAATGTGTGGCGCACCCATGAAAATTAAAAACAAGGGCTTTCAAGGCGAAAGACCGTACAAAGAAGCAGGTAGAGCAACTATTTACCCAATTTTGGGTCGATAGGTAGACTGCCCGAACCACATCGCCAGAGGAAATGTATGCTGATTAAAAAACCCGACGATATTCGGCCCTCGGAGATCACGGACAAAGACGTCTATGTTGAGCGCCGTCGTTTTTTGCACAGAGCGACCTTGACGGCGGCGCTCGCCGCGGCGCCGGGTTTGTTGCCCGCTCAGGCACACGCCGGCAAGAAACTTCCAAACATACGCAAAGGACCGTTCGGGACCGACGAAAAGCTGACTTCCTATCAGAACGTGACGCGGTACAACAATTTTTATGAATTCGGCACGGATAAAGGGGACCCCGCCAAGTATGCAAAGGATTTCAGAACCCGGCCCTGGAGCGTGGCGGTGGAAGGCGAGGTCGCAAAACCCGCCGTGTACCACCTGGAAGATTTGATCAAACCCTATGCCTTGGAAGAGCGCATCTACCGCCTGCGCTGCGTCGAGGCCTGGTCCATGGTCATTCCCTGGGTGGGGATTCCGCTTAAGGATATCATCAAGCGCTTCAGGCCGACCTTAAAGGCCAAGTACGTCGAGTTCACCACGCTCTACGATCCCAAGCAGATGCCGGGCCAGCGTCCGAGGTTATTCGGCGGGCTTGATTGGCCTTATGTCGAGGGGCTGCGCCTGGACGAGGCCATGCACCCGCTGACGATTCTCGCCGTCGGCCTTTACGGCGAGGAGTTGCCCAACCAGAACGGCGCGCCGTTACGCCTGGTGGTGCCGTGGAAGTACGGCTTCAAAAGCATCAAGTCCATCGTGAAAATACGGTTTGTGGAGAAACAGCCTGTCACCACCTGGAACAAGGCAAGCCCCCGGGAATACGGTTTCTATTCCAACGTCAATCCCAATATCGATCACCCCCGCTGGAGCCAGGCCAAGGAACGGCGCATCGGCGAGGATTCGTTGTTCTCGCCCAAGCGCGAGACGCTCATGTTTAACGGTTACGCCGAGCAGGTGGCAAAACTGTACTCCAGCATGGATCTGAAAAAGTATTTTTGAGAATCTTCAACGCAAGAACGCAAAGATTTTGATGAATCAGAACCAATACATCCGCTGGTTGCTCAAGCCGGCTATATTCACGGTTTCTCTTTTGCCCCTGGTTTGGTTGGTAAATTTGGCCATCAACGACAGTCTTGGCGCCAACCCGATCGAAACCATTAATCGTTACACTGGGGACTGGACGCTCCGTTTCTTGCTGCTCACGCTCGCGGTCACCCCCTTGCGCCGGCTGACCGGTTGGCATGCGCTGGTCCGCTTCCGGCGCATGCTGGGCCTGTTTACGTTTTTCTACGTTTGTGTGCACTTTCTGTCTTTCGCCTGGCTCGACCAGGCTTTCCAGCTGGATGACATCATCAAGGACGTAATCAAGCGGCCTTTCATCACCGTCGGCTTTTTGAGCTTTCTGCTGTTAATCCCGCTGGCGGCCACCTCCACGCAGGGCATGGTCCGGCGCCTGGGCGGCAAACGCTGGCAACAACTGCATCGGCTGGTCTATGCCGTTGGTATCGGCGGGGTGGTGCATTTTCTGTGGCTGGTCAAATCCGACCTGACCCAGCCGCTTATTTATGGTGCGCTCCTGGCGTTGCTGCTGGGCTTTCGTTTGCTGGATAAAGCGCGCCGGTTCCCTGGAATACCGCCGTTTGCACGTCCCCGCAAGAGGGAAGGCAAGGACCCTGCTGTGGACCCCGCGGTTTAAACATCAGTTCCATGTACGGTAAAATTCCGCTTTAAGTCATATATAATCGCCCCGCTCCAGTCGTCTATCGCGGCAACCGGCTGGCTCAACGGGAAGGTCACTCAACAAGCCTATTAACCATCTTGTCTCGATTTAAGGGAGTCATTCTTGGAACAGTATCGTGGAACAACCGTCCTTTCGGTCCGCCGGAATAACAAGGTCGTCATCGGCGGCGACGGCCAGGTGTCCATGGGGGATACCATTATGAAGGCCAACGCCCGCAAGGTGCGGCGCCTGTACAAGGACCAGATCCTCGCCGGCTTCGCCGGCGGCACTGCGGACGCCTTCACCCTGTTCGAACGCTTCGAAGGCAAACTGGAAAAGCACCAGGGCAACCTCACGCGCGCGGCGGTGGAGCTGGCCAAGGACTGGCGCACCGACCGTATCCTGCGGCGCCTGGAGGCACTGCTCGCGGTGGCAGACAAGACCGCTTCGCTGGTTATCACCGGCCAGGGCGACGTCATCGAACCGGAAGGGGGGCTTATCGCCATCGGCTCCGGCGGCCCCTATGCTCAGGCGGCGGCGCGGGCGCTTATGGAAAATACCAAATTCGATGCGCGCACCATCGTCGAGAAGGCGCTCACCATCGCCGCCGATATCTGTGTCTACACCAACCAGAATTTAACCGTCGAAGAGCTGGAGTTTTAAAAACCGATGTCGGAAATGACCCCGCGCGAAATCGTTCAGGAACTGGACAAGCACATCATCGGCCAGACCGCCGCCAAGCGCGCCGTGGCGATCGCGCTGCGTAACCGCTGGCGCCGCGCCCAGGTGCCGGACGAGGAACTGCGCAACGAAATCACACCCAAGAACATTCTTATGATCGGGCCGACCGGCGTCGGCAAGACCGAAATCGCGCGGCGTCTCGCGAAACTCGCCAACGCGCCCTTTATTAAAGTCGAGGCCACGAAGTTCACCGAGGTCGGCTACGTGGGGCGCGACGTGGATTCCATCATCCGCGATCTGGTGGACAGCGCCGTCAAAATGATTCGCGTGGAAGAAATGACAAAGGTGCGTATCCGCGCCGAGGACGCCGCCGAAGATCGCATTCTGGATATTCTCCTTCCCCCCGCGCGTGAGATGGATTTCGCGGTCGGCGCGGAAGGACGGCAGCCGGCGGCCGACGAAGGCGCGGCGCGCCAGCGTTTCCGCAAGCAATTGCGTGAAGGCAAGCTCGATGATAAGGAGATTGAGGTCGAACTCAGTACACCGGCCTTGGGGGTGGAGATCATCGCGCCGCCGGGAATGGAGGAGATGACCAGCCAGTTGCAGGGCATGTTTCAGAATCTCGGCGGACGGCGCACGCGTCCGCGCAAAGTCAAAATCGGAGACGCCGGGAAGCTGTTGGTGGAGGAGGAAGCGGCGCGCATGATCAACGAGGAAGACATCAAGGCCAAGGCGGTGCAACGGGTCGAGCAGCACGGCATCGTCTTTCTGGACGAGCTCGACAAGATCGCCGGCCGCTCCGAGACGCACGGCGCCGACGTGTCTCGCGAAGGGGTGCAGCGCGACCTCCTGCCGCTGGTGGAAGGTTGCACCGTCACCACCAGGTACGGCATGGTGAAAACCGACCACATCCTGTTCATCGCCTCCGGCGCGTTCCATATGTCCAAGCCCTCGGACCTGATCCCGGAGATGCAGGGGCGCCTGCCGATCCGGGTGGAGCTCAACGCCCTGAATGCCGAGGATTTCGAGCGCATCCTGACCGAGCCGGATGCCTCGCTGACAGAGCAATACAGCGCCCTGCTGGCCACCGACGGCCTGACGCTTGAATTCTCCGAGGATGGCGTGCGCCGCATCGCCGAGGTGGCCTGGCAGGTGAATGAAAAGACCGAGAATATCGGCGCCCGGCGCCTCCACACCGTGATGGAGCGCTTGCTGGAGGTGGTGTCGTTCGAGGCCGCCGACCGCAGCGGCGAACGGGTCTTGATCAATGCTGCCTACGTGAACCAGCACTTGGCCGACTTGGCCGGCGACGAGGACCTGGCGCGCTATATCCTGTAACTCTCCCTCCTTGTAGCCCCAAGCCGGGGGGGCGGGCCACTTGAAATCGTTTTTTTGCACCCCCATAAAAAAGGCAGCCCTGAGCAGTTGCAAGACTGTTTGTGACGGGTAGTGAAACATGAATATGGAGGTGCAACCATGAATAGACTCGTAGAACGCAGACATTTCCCGGTCAGCAGACGGGGCCTGCTGGACGATGACTTCGATAAAATATTCGAAGGCTTTCTCCGCCCCATGCGCTGGATCGAAGAGGCGACCGGCGGTGACCTGACACCGGCCCTGGATGTCACGGAACGTGATGACGAGTACGAGATCAAGGCCGAACTGCCGGGTATCAATAAGGAAGACATCAAGGTCACCCTGGAGAACGGTGTACTCACCATCTCCGGCGAGACCAAGAGCGAGCGCGAAGAGAAGGAAGGAAGCCGCGTCATCTGTCAGGAGCGCCGTTACGGCAAATACATGCGCAGCCTGCGGCTTGGTACCCAGGTCGACGAAAAAAAGGCCAAGGCTCATTACAAGGACGGGGTGCTGGAACTGATCCTGCCCAAGGCCGAGGAAGTCAAGCCGAAGAAGATCTCGGTGGACGTCGATTAATTCGTACTGCTTGCGGTGGACATGACCACCGTGTTGCAGAAAAGGCCGCGCATGCGGCCTTTTCTTTGTTTACCTTTTGCTACACTTGGGCTGACTTTGGCGTGTAGATACGATAACGTTGCGCGCAGTTAATTAAGTTGATTTCACCTACTCCCCCTCCCCCGTTCTGGGGGAGGGATGGGGTGGGGTAGTAATCGAACAACACAAAATACCTATGACTCAGCCATCCCTGACCCCCAACGACCGCGCGCGCATCCTGACGGAGGCGTTGCCCTATATCCAGCGGTTCAAGGGCAAGACCATCGTCATTAAGTTCGGCGGCAACGCCATGGTCGACGACGCCCTGAAGCACAGCTTCGCCCGCGACGTCGTGCTCATGAAACTCGTCGGCATGAACCCGGTGGTGGTGCACGGCGGCGGGCCACAGATCGGCAAGCACCTGGAGCGCATCGGCAAGGAGTCCCAGTTCGTTCAGGGCATGCGCGTGACTGACCGCGAGACCATGGACGTGGTGGAAATGGTGCTCGGCGGTCTGGTGAACAAGGAAATCGTCAGCCTGATCAACCAGCAGGGCGGCAAGGCCGTGGGCCTGTCCGGCAAGGACGGCGGCCTGATCCGCGCGAAGAAAATGGTCCTGAAGCAACAAAAGAATGCATCCCTGCCGAGCGAGATCATCGACATCGGCCATGTCGGCGAGGTGCATGGAATCGATCCCGAACTGGTGACGCTGCTCGATTCCGGCGATTTCATTCCGGTCATCGCGCCCATCGGCGTGGGCGAGGACGGCCAGACCTACAACATCAATGCCGACGTGGTGGCGGGCAAGATCGCCATCACCGTGAAGGCGGAAAAATTGATCCTGCTCACCAACACCAAAGGCGTGCTGGACAAGAAGAACAAACTACTGACCGGTCTGTCCGCGAAGGAGGTCAATAAGCTGATCAAGGACAGCACCATCCACGGCGGCATGCTGCCGAAGGTCGACTGCGCCCTGGACGCCGTCAACAGCGGCGTGAAGACGGCGCATATCATCGACGGTCGCGTGGTTCATGCTGTGTTGCTGGAAATCTTCACCGACCAGGGTGTGGGCACCTTGATCAAATCCTAGGCGCAAGCCGGGGACGGAAAATGGCCAGAGCGCGCAGCGGGGAACGGCGTCAGCAAATCCTGGAAACCCTCGCGCACATGCTGCAGGAGAACCAAGGCAAGCGCATCACTACCTCGGAACTGGCACGCGCCGTCGGTGTGACGGAGGCTGCCCTCTACCGCCATTTCCCAAGCAAGGCGAAGATGTTTGAAGGGCTGATCGAATTCATCGAGGAAACCATTTTCACGCGCATCAATAACATCCTGGCTGAGCAATCCAGCGCCGAGGCACGCCTGCAAACCATCCTGTTTCTCGTTCTCGGTTTTGCCGACAAGAATCCCGGCATGGCGCGTCTTCTATACGGCGACGTGCTGACGGGCGAGAAGGAGCTGCTGCGCCGCCGTGTGGCGCAGATCTACGACCGGCTCGAGACCCAGTTCAAACAAATCCTGCGCGAAGGCGAGATGAAACAAGGCCTGCAGCTGCCCGTCTCAGAGACCGCAAGCCTGCTGCTTGCCGTGGTCGAAGGCCGCATCGCCCGCTTTGTGCGCAGCGACTTTCAGGTGTCGCCGGTGGCGGATTGGGAGCAACAGTGGAACTTGTTGCGCACGGGGTTCATCCATCACTAGAATAAAGCTGTTCCCTATACCAACCCCCCTCTCTCTCGCTGCACATAGGCCGGCGACGACCGGCCGTGCGCGGCTAACTGGGCCAGGAACTA
>FXBF010000354.1_pt1 | contig 15561 bp, 12 predicted proteins | sample 5335321 | NCBI WGS metagenome assembly FXBF01 (sample SAMEA103928391, study PRJEB20085) | sediment metagenome | isolation source: sediment
ACAGTCTTGACCACACTGACCGGGCCATTATTGCTCTGCTGAATGAGGATGGGCGAATGTCAAGCGCCGAAATCGCTCGCCGCTTGGGGGACGTTCCATCTCGGACCGTCAGTTATCGCATCGATGGCTTGATTGAGCGCGGGATTATTTCTGTCAAGGCTATCGTGAACCCCCCTGCTCTTGGCTATAACGTGCTGGCAGATGTAATTCTTGAGGTTGAACCGGGTCGCGTACGCGCAGTGGCAGACATGGTCGCAAGCTTTCCAGAGGTTAGCTACGTTGCCTGCGCCACAGGTGATTCTGACGTGAGTATCACGGTAAGAGTGCGCAACAATGAGGAGCTTTTTAACTTTGTTACCGATCAACTTTCTGGAATTCCCGGCGTGCGCCGCACACAAACACACCTATTGCCAGTCATGCTCAAGGACATTGATAGTTGGTTGCCGCCCGAAGTGATTCCCTTCGAATTCGAAAGTGAGAAGCTCTGATTCCCCAGAATGCGAGGATTCTCAGGGTCGGCGCTTGCCCTCAGAAAGGAATTTCACCTTGAATACCGATCATAAAAATTCGCAGGCACAGATGAAACGCGCTATGAAAGTCATGCCACTTGGGGTTTCTTCAAATTTCCGATACTGGGGTGAGAAGGAGACCCCCGTCGTCAGCCGTGCGGAAGGCGGCTATTTGTGGGACGTGGACGGCAATCGTTATATTGACTATCGACTGGGGTATGGCCCGATTATCCTCGGTCACGCGAACGAAGATGTAGACAATCACGTCCGCGAAGCCATCGCGGACGGAACCGTCTATGCCTTTACCACCGAACGCGAAATTCGCGTAGCGGAAAAAATGGTGGAGATGGTTCCAGGCCTGGATATGGTTCGCTTTGCGAATTCCGGCACTGAGGCCACTATGCATGCCATCCGGTTAGCACGCGCCTTTACTGGGCGTGAGAAGGTCCTAAAATTTGAGGGCCAATACCACGGCATGTACGATTATGTGTTGTGGTCAACCTCGGGCGCCGAAGCATCTTTGCTCGGTAACAAAAGAAGTCCAATCCCACTCGCTTCGTCATCGGGCATCCCAAACGCCATTCGTGAACTCATCATTACTCTGTCATTCAACGATTTTGAAGGCGTCGAATACACCCTCAAACAGTCCTGGTTCGACGTAGCGTGCATTATCGTCGAACCGATGCTCGGAAACGCGGCATCCATTGAGCCTTTGCCAGGATTCCTGGACCATCTACGAAAGCTGTGCGACGAGTACGGCATCGTGCTCATCATGGACGAAGTCAAGACGGGGTTTCGGGTAGCGCGAGGGGGTGCGCAGGAACTCTACAAAATCACTCCTGACCTTGCGACCTATGCCAAGTCAATGGGAAATGGTTATCCAGTCGCAGCCTTTGGTGGCAAGCGCGAGATTATGGACCTTGTGGGCAAGGGTGTTTCGCATGGCGGAACCTATGCCGGAAACAATATCGCGATGGCTGCTGCCGAGAAAACATTGGAAATTCTTTCGACCACGCAGGCCCTAGAAGATGTCGCGGAGCGGGGGAAGCAGCTACAAAAGGGCATTAGCGATATTCTGGAATCCTACAGCACGCCTTTTGTTTTTACAGGTCATCCGAGCATGTTTGGCGTTACGTTCGCCGAGAACCAACCCAAAGATTTCCGAGATTGGGCCGCCAGCAACCATGACCAGTACGATGCCATCCTTGAAGCCCTGGTCAAACGGGGAGCTATGCCTGAACCCGATTCGCTCGAGCCCTGGTTTTTCTGTAGGGCGCATAGCGAGCAGGATATTGACGACACCTTAACCGCATTTGAAGACTCAGTAGAAGAAGTGCTCGGCAAAGCATAAAAATTCGAGCATTGCTGCAATCTTGATGGAAGGTCAGGTGCATACTGGCTTCGGCTGTTGAACTCAGAAACGTCACTAAACGGTTTGCCGGACCCGGCGGGGAAGAAGTTCTCGCTGTCAACAATATGCAGCTTGAAATTCGCGAAGGGGTGTTTTTCTCGATTCTAGGTCCATCTGGTTGTGGCAAGACGACCACGCTGCGCATGATTGGCGGTTTTGAGAGTCCCAGTGAAGGTGACATTACCATCGATGGCAAGCTGCAGGGCGAAACGCCACCGAATAATCGCCCGGTCAATACCGTCTTTCAGAACTATGCGCTCTTCCCCCACATGAGCGTATTTGACAACGTGGCGTTTGGTCTTCAGATGAAGAAAGTTTCCAAGCAAGACATCGAGCAGCGTGTTCAAGATACGCTGGAGTTGGTCAAATTGCCTCAAATGAGGTTACGTAAGCCCAAGCAGCTATCCGGCGGACAACAGCAACGTGTAGCTCTGGCCCGCGCGCTCATCAACCACCCGAAAGTGCTGCTATTGGACGAGCCATTGGGCGCACTTGACCCCAAGCTGCGAAAGGGCATGCAGCTCGAACTCAAAGGGCTGCAGAATCGGGTTGGCATAACATTCGTCTACGTAACGCATGACCAGGAAGAAGCCCTCACCATGTCAGATCTTATTGCGGTGATGAACCACGGCGTACTGCTACAAGTCGGCCCGCCCAAAGAGATATACGAACATCCCAAGTCTCGTTTTGTGGCGGATTTTATAGGGGAGACAAACTTCTTGGAGGGGACGATTGCTGAAATCTCTGGCAAAGAGATTGTCGTATCGCTGAATGATCAGGTTTCCATCCAGGCCTGCTCTGATACGTCGGTTGAAAAAGGTCAGGCCGTAAGCGTGGCTATTCGGCCTGAAAAAATGCGCCTGGACGGGGCAGAGAATGGCATGGTGAAGGGATTAGTGGAAGAGACAATTTATTTGGGCACGGAAATGCGCTACATCGTGCTGTTGTCCGACCAGACGAGCATTATGGTACGAGAGCAAAACACTGCCCTCGACCGCAGGCGCTCGTATCAGGCAGGGGACGAAGTGGGATTGAATTGGGATCCGGAGCATGCGCTGATACTGACGGAATAGGGAGACCCCTCATTGGCTTCTGAACCGCGCACAAAGCGTGAACGTTTTACTCTTGGTGTTTTGATTAGCCCGACTCTGTTCTGGCTAATCTTATTTTTCATCATTCCCTTACTCATAATTTTCGTCTATAGCTTTCTTGACCGAGGCACGTTTGGCGGAATTGAGTGGACCCTCCAAATTGATAATTACATTCGCTTTGTCGACCCTCTATACCTGCGCATTTTTGGCCGCTCTCTGATGATTGCAGGAGTCACAACAGTAATTAGCCTGGTCTTTGGATATCCAATGGCCTACTGGATCGCAACCCGATCGCCAAGGATACGGAACACCCTCATGCTGCTAGTGATGCTTCCGTTTTTTACGAATTTCGTCGTACGCACCTACGCTTTGCGTTTCATCTTGCTCCGCGAGGGTATCCTCAATCGGGCCCTGTTTGCGCTCGGTCTTGCCAATCCAGAATCTCCCCCCAGCATACTGTTCTCACAGCAAGCGGTCGTGCTTGGGTTGGTCTATACGTGGATCGTTGCGATGGTTTTACCGTGTTATGCCAGCCTGGTTGGATTAGACAGATCCCTGGTTGAGGCGGCTCAAGACCTGTATGCAAATCGCATCCGGGCCTTTTTGCGGGTCACGCTCCCGCTGACCAAGGCCGGCATAGTGGCTGGCACCATCCTGGTCTTCATACCGTCTTTTGGGGCGTTTATTACTCCCGATTTGCTGGGCGGTAGCAAATCCGACATGATTGGCAACCTGATTCAGCAGCAGTTTGGTTCGGCCAACGACTGGCCGTTCGGCGCAGCCATATCCACAGTCTTGTTGGTTGCCATGTTGATAGCAACAGTTTTCTATTTCCGCAGCTTACGGACTGAGGAAGCTCGGAGCTAGGGCAAGCATATGGCGACTCAGCTGACTGATGTAGCTAGCACGAAGACTGGGCTCGCTTTCCAATCTGGGACCAGACATGGACTGGTCACACGCCTCACGAACATTCTTTTCTCATCCTATGCTGTTCTGTTCTATGCCTTTTTATTCGCTCCAATCGTACTGCTCGTTATATTTTCCTTTAACGAGTCACGCTTCCCAACCCACTGGACAGGCTTCACCTTGGACTGGTACGTCAAATTGTTCGGCAACTACGCCATAGGACAGGCACTGAAGAATAGCCTTATCGTCACCCTAACCTCCACGGCACTAGCAACAACTATTGGAACGATGGTGGCCGTTGCGATGGAGCGCTTTGGATTTCGGGCGAAGTCTTCCTTGGATGCGGTCCTTTTCCTGCCCATCATCATCCCGGATATCGCCATGGCGATCATGTTGCTCGCCTTTTTCGTGCTGGTCGGGATGCAATTAGGGCTAACGACCATCATCATCGCCCACGTTGCCTTCAACATTTCATTTGTAGCAGTCATTGTGCGCGCGCGCATGGCGTCTATTGACCCGGACCTGGCGGAGGCTGCCCGCGATTTGTATGCGAACGAATGGCGGGAATTTTGGCGGGTGACTTTTCCGCAGCTAATTCCCGGAATTCTTGCCGGAGCATTATTTGCTTTCACGCTTTCATTTGACGACTACGTAATCACCTTCTTCGTTTCAGGACCTGGTTCAACCACTCTTCCGGTGCGCATTTACGGGATGGTCAGAAGAGGAATCACGCCAGAGATAAATGCTGTATCCAGTCTGATGCTTCTGGCGTCCTTGGTGCTTGTACCGCTGACGCTATGGTTGCGTCGGAAAGGAGAAAGCAGCTGAAATCTAATAGACCTCAACTTGCCTAACCCATGAAAGTTTCAGCTTTTGTCTGGAGGAGGATTTAGCGATGAACAGATCGAGTAAGTTAGTGATAGTGGCAACGATGATCTTGATAGGCCTGTTTGCTGTTGGCTGTGCATCTACCGGCGATGGAGATGGTGGTGGGGATGGAGATACCCAACAGATTCTGAATCTCTACAATTGGAGCGAGTACGTTGATCCAGAGCTGTTGGTGAAGTTTGAAGAAGAGACAGGTATCAAGGTAGTTGAAGATACCTTTGGCAGCAACGAGGATTTGCTAGGCAAGCTTCAAGGTGGCGCAACCGGTTATGACGTGATCGTTCCTTCCGATTACATGGTCGACACCATGATTGAACTTGGCTTCCTGGCGAAGCTCGATAAGAGCCAACTCACAACACTGGGAGATCTGGATCCAACCTGGACTGATCCTCCCTTTGACCCTGGCCTTCAATATTGCCTACCCTACTTCTGGGGAACCACCGGCATCGGGTTTAATTGGAATGACTGGGATGAAGCACCCGGTAGCTGGGCCTACATCTTTGATCCTGAGCTGGCAGCCGAGTTCGATGGCAGGATCTCGTTTCTGGACGATATGCGTGAGACGATTGGCGCGGCCCTGATTTACCTGGGCTACAGCATCAACACGACCAATGAGGCTGAGCTACAAGAGGCGAAAGAAGTCATCCTGGCAGTAAAGCCTTACCTCGCAAGCTTTGACTCGGATAATTTCGAAGACACCTTGCTGACTGGCGATACAGCGCTGGTGATGGGTTGGAGTGGAGACATCTTTACTGCACAGCTGGAGGATGAGAATATCGACTACATCATCCCCGAAGAGGGCGCAGCCAAGTGGATGGATAATCTTTGCATTACCGCCGATGCTGGGGCCGATCCAGAGCGGTTCGCAAATTCCCTGCTCTTTCTCGACTTTATGAATCGTCCAGACATCGCTGCCCAAAACACGAACTGGGTCTGGTACGCATCTCCCAACAAGAGTGCCGAGAGCATGATTAACCCGGAGATCCTCGAATACCCGGCCATCTATCCCAGCCCAGAGACTTTCGCAAAGCTGGAATGGTTTAAGAATCTCGGTGAAGCAACCGAGCTCTACGATCGCATCTGGACAGAAATTAGCACGGAATAACAGATTTGTACTCTGGGAAAGGTAGGCTTGACCGATAGGGTCAGCCTACCTTTCCTTGCATCCGCAACGTGACTGAGAAAAACCCTGATTTCGGTATCGAATTCAGGTTCAGTGAGAGTGCTTGGAACTCTTGATGCTATCAATGCATCCAAACGAGAGCATCAGCGGGACTCAACCACTAATTCCCCTTTGTCAGGAGCGAAAGCTTGTCGAAACAACTGCCATCCCACGCTCAGACGGTCATCATCGGCGGAGGGGTGGTTGGATGTAGCGTTGCATATCATCTAACCAAACTTGGGTGGACCGATGTGGTCCTACTCGAACGCAAAACTCTGACCTCCGGCACCACCTGGGCTGCAGCTGGCCTGGTGGGCCAGCTCTGGGCCTCGAGTGCACTGACAAGGCTTGCCAAGTATGGGACAGAACTCTATCAACGTCTGCAGGACGAAACCGGACGGTCAACCGGGTTTGTGCAAAGTGGTTCTCTCAGAGTAGCTCGGACAGAGGCCCGCAAGCACGAATATGAACATGCAATGGGAATGGCGCGGGCGTTCGGAGTGGAAATTGAGGAAATCAGTTTTGAGGAGGCACGCAAGCTGTGGCCGCCGATGGTAACCGATGATCTGGTAGCCGTCTACTATCAGCCGAACGACGGCTACACGTCGCCGGTGGATACCGCCCAGGCGATGGCAAGAGGGGCGCAATTAGGTGGAGCCAGCTTCTTCGAAGGGGTCAAAGTCACCGATATTGAGCTGAACAATGGGGCAGTTTCCTCGGTGAACACGACCGAGGGTCAAATTGCTTGTGAATATGTCGTCAACTGTGGCGGCATGTGGGCACGCGCAATTGGCAAGATGGTCGGTGTCAGCGTTCCGCTGCATGCTGCTGAACACATGCACGTGACCACCTCTGCCATCGAAGGCGTATATCGAGAGATGCCTGTTCTGCGTGATATGGACGGGTACATCTATTTCAGGCAGGAGGGGGAAGGGTTGCTGCTAGGCGGCTTCGAACCGACGGCCAAGCCCTGGGGCATGGAGGGCATTCCAGACAGCTTCGAATTCACCGAGCTAGCCGATGACTGGGATCAATTTGAGCTATTCATGATCAATGGCATTCAACGCTGTCCTGCCCTTGAGCAGGCAGGAATCATGGACTTCACGGTTGTCCCCGAGAGCTTTACCCCTGACAACAAATACATGCTTGGGGAGGCACCTGGAGTCAAGAACTTCTACGTTGCTGCTGGGATGAACTCGGTGGGAATTGCCAGTGCGGCAGGTGCGGGCAAGGCGATATCAGAGTGGATTGTCGAAGGCCATCCAACTGACGATTTGTGGGAAGTTGATATCCGGCGGTTCCACGGCTTCCAAGCCAATGGCCAATATCTGCGCGACCGGACGACCGAAAGCGTCGGCCTTCTATACGCCGATCACTGGCCCTTCAAACAACCCAGAACGGCTCGATCGATCCGATGCTCACCTCTTCACGACCGGCTCAAGGCACGTGGAGCATGTTTTGGCGTTGTGGCCGGATGGGAACGTGCCAATTGGTTTGCTCCCGAAGGGATCGAGCCGAAATATGAATACAGCTGGGGAAGACAAAACTGGTTTGAATACTCTGCGGCAGAGCACATGGCGGTTCGTAGCGGAGTGGGTGTTTATGATTTGACGTCCTTTGCAAAATTCCGCCTTCAGGGACGAGATGTCGCCTCTGTTCTTCAATCCATATGTGGCAATGACGTTAACGTTTCGAATGGCAAGGTTGTCTATACACAATTACTTAATGAGCGAGGCGGCATAGAGGCAGACCTGACGGTCACCCGTTTGGCTGAGGATGCCTATTTCATTGTTACTGCTGGGGCTTCTGAGACCCGCGACTTTGACTGGTTCAGCCGCCACATCCCCAAAGATAGCCATGCTGTAATTACTAACATGACTTCGGCCTACGCGATGTTGGGCATCATGGGGCCTGGTTCCCGTGACCTGCTCTCTTCCCTGACGGATGCGGACCTCTCCAACACTGCCTTTCCTTATGCTACAGCCCAGCAAATTGATTTTGCCTATGCCAGGTTATTGGCACTCAGGATGTCTTATGTGGGTGAACTCGGATGGGAGCTCTACATTCCGAGTGAGTTTGCCACAGGAGTATTTGATGCCTTGATGGTTGAGGGTGAGAAGGTCGGCTTGCGTCTCGTCGGCCTGCACGCAGTGGATTCGCTTCGACTGGAAAAAGGCTATCGCCATTGGGGGACTGACATAACGCCAGATGACACGCCCTATGAGGCTGGTCTTGGATTCGCGGTGAAATTAGACACGGAAGACTTTACCGGTCGCGAGGCTTTGATCCGACAAAAGGAAACCGGTCTGACCCGGAAACTGATCATGTTCACTCTGGACGAGCCCGAACCAATTCTGCATCATGACGAACCGATTTTCCGCGATGGCGAGCTCGTCAGCAGCATTACCCACGGCGCATATGCTCACCTGCTTCAGAGCGCCATGGGTATGGGCTACCTGGAGAATGCGGAAGGTGTCAGTGATGAGTGGATCCTATCCGGGCGTTACGAGATTGGTGTAGACGGCCACCTGATTTCAGCAACGGCTCATCTCAAGGCTCCGTATGATCCATCGGCAAAACGGGTGCGAATGTGAGAGAAGCGTTCCCGAACACTTACAGTACGAGATTTTATGGGAGTGAAATCGCATGAAACCCACACCCTTCTTCCCACGGACAGAGGAAATGTGCGAAAGCTATAGCTGGGCCGACTGGTCTGGTTGGCGTTCGGCAAATTCCTACGACCTGGATCACACACACGAATACCTGGCCGTGCGTACCGCTTGTGTCGTATTTGACGCATCGCCTCTGTACAAATACCTCATCCATGGACCGGACGCGCTACGGTTGATGAACCGAATCGTCACACAGGATGTCTCCCGTTGTGATGTCGGCCGTGCCTTATACACGCCCTGGTGTGACGATGAAGGCAAAATTATTGACGACGGCATTCTCGCCCGATTGGAGGAGCAGTTGTTCCGCTTGACAGCTGCAGATCCCACGCTCTACTGGCTTGAAGACAATGCCGTTGGCCTGGACGTGACCGTGGAGGAAGTAACCGAGGCCACTGCTGTTTTGGCTTTGCAGGGACCCTATTCGCGCGACGTACTTAAGGTTCTCTCTCAGGCTGATTTTGATAGCCTCCGCTACTTTCGCATCTTGAGCACCGAATTGGCGGGTATCCCAGTGACCGTCTCCCGCACGGGATATACCGGCGACCTTGGTTTCGAAATCTGGGTGGATCCGCACAAGGCTCTGGATTTGTGGGACGCGTTGTTTGAAGCAGGCGAGGCATTTGCTCTACGCCCCATGGGCGAACTAGCACTTGACATGGCTCGTATCGAAGCTGGGTTGTTGCTTACAGAGGTCGACTTCCATTCTTCGAAGAAAGTTCTTCATGAATTCGAGAAGTCCACGCCCCTTGAACTTGGGTTGGGGTGGACCGTCAAACTTGATCAAGAGTACTTCGTCGGCAAAAAAGCTCTAAAGCGTGAGAAGGAAACCGGCTCTGCCTGGGCAACCGTAGGGCTGGAAGTAGATTTAATATCCCTGGAAGCCATTTATGCTGAGTTCGGGATGCCGCTGTATTTGCCCTATCAGTCTTGGAGCGATGCGGTTCCGGTTTATTCCGGTGGGCGGCAAATTGGCAAGGCGACCAGCGGCACCTGGTCTCCAATGTTGAAAAAATACTGTGCCATTGCACGCCTCAGGCCCCGATATGCCCAGCCAGGCACCCAAGTGGAAATGGAAGTGACCATAGACGCCCAGCGAAAGTTGGCGAAAGCAGCAGCAGTGAAGCTGCCGTTTTTCGATCCACCTCGGAAAAGAGCTTGAGCGATGACCGAAAAATATGACGCGATCGTTATCGGTGGCGGACACAACGGGCTGACGGCAGCCGCCTATCTAGCCAAGGCCGACCGCAATGTATTGGTGTTGGAGCAGCGCCATCTACTTGGTGGGGCAGCCGTAACTGAGGAACTCTTCCCCGGTTTCAAATACTCCGTTTATTCCTACGTGGTGAGTCTGTTGCGTCCTGAGGTGATTCGGGAACTGCAACTGTCCAAACATGGCCTGCACCTGCTGCCTTTGGACAGCAACTTTACTCCTATGGAAAATGGCAACTACCTTGCCGCCTATCCTGACGATGCCAGTAGCCTTGAAGAAATTAGGCGGCATTCGCGGCGAGACGCAGATGTCTATGCCGAGTTCAATAACATGTTGTACGAGCTGGCATATGCGGTGAAACCCATTCTGGAAACGGTTCCGCCCGATCCGGGCAATCCTGGAATTCGTGGGCTGCTCACAATGCGCGATCTCGGTAAGCACATGCAATCATTGGGCAAGAAGAGATTCCACTGGCTCACCAAGATTATGACAATGAGTGCATACGATTTTATTCACGAGTGGATCGAGACAGATATTCTCATCGCCTCCATTACGCTCACGAGCATCATTGGCACAATGCTTGGCATTAAGTCACCCGGCACGGCCTACGTGCTGCTCCATCACTATATGGGTGAATTGGATGGGGCGTTAACTGCTTGGGGTTCTCAACGAGGCGGTACCGGCGCGGTGAGTGAAGCAATAGCGAGCGCGGCCCGCAGTTACGGCGCGGAAATACGCTGCAATGCCCCAGTCGTCCAGGTTATTGTTAAAAATGGAAAAGCAGTTGGCGTCGCCCTGGAAAACGGCGACGAGATTTTCGGCAAGACCATTGTCTCTGGCTGCGATCCCAGGGTTACTTTCCGAAAACTGGTAGATGAGAAGGAATTGCCCTCTGATCTGGTAGAGGCCATTGATAAATTCAAATTCCGTGGCTCATCGGGCAAGGTCAACCTGGCGTTAGACGGCTTGCCGGACTTTACGGCGATGGAGGACAAGTCACTGATCGGCGGCATGATACAGATTGCTCCCAGCACGGACCACATGGAACGGGCATACGATGACGCCAAGTACGACGATTTCTCGAAAGAGCCACTTATGGAGGCTGTCATACCCACCGTCATAGACCCTTCGATGGCGCCGCCTGGCAAGCACATGATGTCAATTTTCGTCCAGTACGCCTCGTACAACATGCCCTCTCACGGCGACCGCGACCAGCAGCGCGAAGCATTCGGCAAAGCGGTCATTGGCACGCTGGCAAAGTATGCCCCCAACATCGAAGACCTGATCTTGGACCAGCAGGTGATCACGCCCTGGGACATCGAACAAAATATTGGGTTGACTGAGGGCAACATTTTCCAGGGCGAGCTGACGCTCGATCAACTGTTCTTCATGCGGCCTGCGCCCGGGTGGGCCGATTACCGCACCCCAATTCGCAACTATTACCAATGTGGCTCAGGCACTCACCCGGGAGGTGGAATCACATCAGGACCCGGACGATTGGCGGCATTGGAAATTATCAGAGACGGAAACTAGAGCACTGGGAAGAGAAATGGCCAACGAAAATATGCAGCGAAGTAAATATGACGTAATTGTGATTGGCGGCGGGCCTAATGGATTGGTAGCCGCCGCCTATCTGGCCAAAGCGGGGCGTAAAGTGTTGTTGCTGGAAAAACGAGAGATGGTCGGCGGTATTGCCGTGACCGAAGAATTCTTTCCCGGCTACAAATTTTCCTCTCTTGCCAGCGGTGCAGGCCATCTTTCACCTGCCGTGGCTGCCGATTTGAACCTGGCTCGCAATGGCCTGGAGATCTTGCCGGCCGATCCCCTCATATTCTCGCCTCTACCTGATGGCAACCACATCACGATCTGGCACGATACCAACCGCACCGTCCAGAACATAGCAAGATTCTCGGCAGCCGATGCTGACGCGTATCCAGGTTTTGTCAAATTGATGACTAAATTTGGCCGTATTGTGGCTGGGCTAAGAAACATTACCCCGCCTGATCTACCTGACGTTGGTCTGAGCGAAATGCGGGAGCTGCTCAAGGTCGCTAATCCCGTCCGAGGCCTGGGCCGAAAGAATATATCGCAGGTGTTGCGAGTCATACCCATGCCCATATCGGACCTGTTAAATGAATGGTTTGAGTCAGATGTGGTGAAAGGCACGATAGCAGTCTCGGCTGTCAACAACAGTTCGTGGGGACCGCAAGAAGCTGGTACGGCCTACACATTTCTGCATAACTGGGCTGGCAGCAACAGCGGCCTCTTCCGCTCCAGCGGGCAGGTGAAGGGGGGTATGGGCTCCTTGACGCAGTCCATCGCCAGGGCCGCGCAGGGCTTTGGCGTTGATATCCAGACCAATACCGAAGTGGCCAAGATCATCGCGGAGGACGACCGTGCAACTGGCGTTGTGTTGGCCAATGGAGATCAAATCTCGGCGAAGACCATTATTTCAGCGGCGGATATGCGAACGACTTTCTTGAAGTTGGTCGACCCCTATTATCAGGACCAGAAGTTTGTGAAACATGTGCGGAATATCAAGTATCGCGGCACCCTCGCACGGGTGCATTTCGTCCTTGATGGACTTCCCGCATTCACAGCCGTAAATGGCGATGCGAAACAACTCCTTAGCGGCCACGTTCAGATCGCACCAACAATGAGGTACATCCAGGATGCATTCGATCCAACGAAATATGGCCGGTATTCAGAGCGGCCGTATCTAGACATCCAGATACCCACTCTAACCGATTCGTCCCTGGCGCCTGATGGCAAGCAACTCATGTCGGTGAACGTAAAGTACATGCCATACCATTTGCGGCAAGGAAATTGGAACGAATTGCGCGAAAAGCTAGGTCAACTGGTAATTCAGACCATTGCCGAATATGTTCCTGATTTCCAGAAAATTGTGCAGCAATACCGAGTCATCACTCCCTTGGACATGGAAAGTGTTTACAACTTACCCGAAGGCAACCTGGTACACGGCGAAATGACGTTGGACCAATTTCTATGGATGCGCCCCGTTCCTGGCTACGGTCAATATCGTAGCCCCTTAGCTGGCCTTTACTTATGCAGTACTGCGACCCACCCTGGCGGGGGGGTGACCGGCATCAACGGTAAGAACGCCGCGCGCGAAGTCTTGAAAGATACGTAGCCTGGTCGGGATAGGCATCCTCGGCCGCGAAGTGATGCCACCCTAAAGCCATCACGTCGCGGCAGGCTGCCATAAATTCATCTCGTTGGAAGCCCTGCGTCGACGAGATGATTGACCGCAGCAGCAGATTATTCAAAGACTACCAATGTGGGAGGGTTTGCCATGGACAGTCTTAGTTATTGGGCCGACACCAGCGAAAAAGGGGAAAGCTACGTCGCAAATTCGCTGCCCGAATCGGTCGATTGTGCCATTATCGGCGGCGGGATGACCGGCATCTCGGCCGCCTATCACATGGCGACTGAGGGCCTCAAGGTGGCGCTGCTAGAGCGGGAACACCTAGGATGGGGAGCCAGCAGCCGAAACGGCGGGATGGCCATCCCCGGCATAAAGTACGAGGTGAGTTCGCTTTTCAAACAGCATGGTGTCGATGCCACCCGGCGCATGTTCAACGCCTCGTTTGAATCCGTCCAGCTCCTGAAGAAACTGATCGCCGAAAAGGGGATTGATTGCGATCTGCAAGAGACTGGCTCATTTGCCGCCGCCTTCCGCCCCTCACACTTGAAGACATTGGAGGAGTGGCAGCGTACCCTGGCCGATAATTTCGACCATTCCACTCGACTGGTGCCTCCAGAGCGTATGAAAGAGGAACTTGGAACAGATCGCTATTATGGCGGCCTGGTTGATGAAACCAGTGTCGGGGTACACCCCGCAAAATTCGTGTTTGGCATGGTGCGCTGCGCTGACGAGGCCGGTGCAAGCCTGCATGAGAACGCGGCCGCAGAAGACATTCGGCGCACAGCCGAAGGCTTCGAGGTAAAGACCGCGAGAGGGAGCATTCGGGCCAAAGAAGTGCTCATCGCGACCAACGGATACACCGGAGGCGTTACTCCACAATTGCGCAGGCGTGTCTTCCCCTTGGGCAGCTACATTATGGTGACTGAGCCGATGGACGAAGCACTGGCCGACCAGATCATCCCCAAGCGGCGAATGATCTGGGATACGAAGTGGGTCCTTTTCTATTTCCGAATCCTGCCGGACAACCGCATGATGTTTGGCGGGCGCGTGAGTTTCACTCGGACCAACTCGCAGAAGAGCGGCCGGCTTCTGCGTAAGGGGATGCTAGAGCTCTTTCCTGAGTTGGAACACCTCCGCGTAGACTACTCGTGGGGTGGGTTCCTGGGAATGAGCTTCGACCGGATGGCACACACGGGCAAGATGGACGGTATGCATTACTCGCTCGGGTATTCTGGACGCGGCTTCTCGATGGCCGCATACCTGGGCATGAAGATAGCGCATATCGTTGCAGGTAAGGCAGATGCAACACCCTTTTCAGATTTGGACTTCCCGACCATGTTTCTCTATCGCAAACGTCCGTGGTTTATGCCTTTGGCTGGTGCCTACTACCGCCTTAGGGACTTGGTGAGCTGACCCCGCATCCCGCCCGAGGGAACAGTCATAAGTCAAGTGCGATTCAGATCCTTAGCAGCATATCCAGTCAGCTATCCATAACATACTTAACAGCTGAGTTTCGGAATTTCGTGATACCAATGCGAAACCCCGGTCTCCATTTATTTCGGCCATCCAGAATAAGAAGCGCTAGAGCGGCATCTTCATTTTTGGCCAGGATTTCCATGGCCTCTGGGCCAGCCTTGAACATGGCGGCCAAGGCACGCGGGTTTTTCCCCGGTGCTGTCAGGACGTCCCCATTCTTCGCGATCTCATAGAAGGCTCCAAAGAATCTGCCAGCTTCGTCCAGGTTCTTGGTGAGGCCCAGCATGACCACCATGATCGCTTCTCGAGCGGGGCCTTCCGGAATTTGCTTGACCAGCCCCTTGAGGAGCGCGACTCCTGCCTTTGCGGCGTCAACGGGGTCGGGGATGAAGCCATCCAGCCCACCTAGGTCTAATGCTAGTCCCAGGCTTTCCAGAAGCATGACTAGTTCATCCGATTCGCCTTCAAAGATCTGCGCATAGAGCTGCTAGATGATATCGATCGAATCGCCAAATGCCACCATCCCAATGATCAGCTCGATTGGCCACCATGGCGGATCGGTGGGCGTCTGGTTGGCCCAGATTTGGCCAAGCGAATAGTATCCTTCCCGATTCATGGCGACCAGGGCGTCATGAGATTCCCGGTCGGCCTGCTCGAAAGCATCGACCCGCGCTCGCAGGTCGGCACTAAGGGCCTCCACTTCCTCCGCCCTATTTGTGAGAACAGCCCTCGCCTCTTCCCCCATCGTTAGGACTTGGGGTCCGAAATCACCACTGTAATCTTGCGCGGTTTCGGCGACTTGGTGGGCCTGCAACGCGAATTCTCTCGGCTGACGAGCGGAATCTCGTGAGTACCGTGCCGGGAAACCTTACACAACTGTGGCTAAAACCAGAGAGACAACCAACATATGACCCCCGGGCCACGACGTTGCGACTTGTTCCGGGCTCACTTCCGCGAGAACGTGATCTTCGCAGTTTGAGCCTGCACTAGAAGGAGCGGGGGTCGGTTTTCAGGTCGGTGATCCTAAGTCATCGCGGAATTCCAGCACTTCCCCGTCTACTCGGGGGCAA
>FXBF010000355.1_pt1 | contig 15541 bp, 15 predicted proteins | sample 5335321 | NCBI WGS metagenome assembly FXBF01 (sample SAMEA103928391, study PRJEB20085) | sediment metagenome | isolation source: sediment
CCCCCGGCGGCGCCGCCGGGGGAGGGGGGCTGGGGATCTTCATCCCGTTGATCCTGCTCTTTGCAGTGTTTTACTTCATTGCCGTGAGGCCCCAGCAGAAACGTGCCAAGGAGCACAAGCAGATGGTGGCGTCCCTGAACAAGGGTGACGAGGTGGTGACCAACGGTGGGACCTTGGGACGTATCGCCAAGGTCGGTGAGAACTTTCTGACCCTGGAGGTCGCGAACGGCGTTGAAATCAAGGTGCAGCGACACGCGATTCAGGCGATGATGCCGAAAGGCACCATTAAATCGGCCTAAAACATACTCAGTTCCAGCAATCCATTCGCTTCATCGCCCGTTACGGCAAACGGATGAATAAGTATCCACTCTGGAAATACCTCCTCATCGTTATAGTAATCGTTCCGGGGTTGTTCTATGCCCTGCCTAACCTCTATGGGGAAGCCCCGGCGGTTCAGGTTTCAGGCACCCGTACCACCAAGGTGGACAGCGCCGTCGTAATGCGAATGGAACGGACCCTGAGCGGTGCCGGTATCTCGTGGGTGGCCTCGGTGCTGGATGAACAGGGCGCAAAGTTTCGTTTCGCGGACACCGAGACCCAGTTGCGGGCCAAGGAATTGCTGCAAGAGGAACTCGGCGACAGATACGTAGTGGCCCTTCACCTTGCGCCGGCGACCCCCGCGTGGCTGAGTAAATTGGGGGCCGCCCCGATGTATCTGGGACTGGATCTGCGTGGGGGTGTGCATTTCCTGATGGAGGTCGATGTTGACGACGCGATCAAGCGGGCGGAAGACCGCTATGTACGGGATGTACGCACCGCGCTCCGTAAGGCCAAGGTTCGCTACCTGACCGTAGCCAGGCGTGGAAGCGGTGGATTAGAGATCAAGTTCCGTGACATCACCGAACGGGACCGGGGCCTCGCGATTGTCGAGAAAGAATTCCAGGAACTTACGCCCTCCGTCCTGGAGCGCGAGGGCAGGCCCTATCTTGTATTAGCGATCACTGAAGACGAGAGAAAACGTCTGGGCGAATTCGCGCTTGAACAGAACATCACCTCGCTGCGCAACCGGGTGAATGAGTTGGGCGTGGCGGAACCCGTGATCCAGCGCCAGGGTGCGCAACGCATTGTGGTGCAACTTCCCGGTGTCCAGGATCCCGGCCGAGCCAAAGAGATCTTGGGCCGTACCGCGACCCTCGAAATCATGATGGTGGATGAGGAACACGATTTGATGAGCGCGGTCCAGGGACGAGTGCCGCCGGGTTCGAAGCTCTACCGTGACCGCCAAGACCGGTTCATTCTGATTAAGAAGGGCGTGATCTATTCCGGCGACAACATTATCGATGCATCGGCCGGGTTTGACTCGCAAACCCGGGGGGCCGTGGTAAACATCACATTGGACGCGCGCGGCGCGAAGATTAACCAGCGGGTGACCGGGAAGAACATCGGCAAGCGCATGGCGGTGGTCTATATCGAGACCCGGTCGGAAATCAAGAAAGACGAGCGGGGGCGGACGGTCAGGGTCAAGAAGCGCATCGAGGAGGTCATTACCGCGCCGGTTATCCGCGACCAGTTGGGCAAGCGCTTTCAGATCGAGGGCCTTGATAGTGTCGACGAGGCGCAGGATCTGGCCCTGATGCTGCGGGCGGGCGCGCTCGCCGCCCCGGTCCACATTATTGAGGAACGCACCATCGGTCCGAGCCTCGGTCAAGACAATATCGAGCAGGGCTTTCGCTCCGTGGTGATCGGTTTTGTCCTGGTGTTGATCTTTATGGCCGTCTACTACCGCGTCTTCGGCGTCGTAGCCAACCTGGCCCTGACCTTGAACCTGGTATTGATCGTGGCGGTACTGTCCATGTTCCAGGCGACCTTGACCATGCCGGGCATCGCCGGGATCGTGCTGACCGTGGGTATGGCGGTGGACGCCAATGTGCTTATCTTCGAACGTATCCGCGAGGAGATCCGGAACGGCAACACCCCGCAAGCGAGCATCCACGTGGGCTACGACAAGGCGCTGTCAACCATCATAGACGCCAATGTCACCACCTTGATCGCAGCAATCGTGTTGTTCAATTTCGGTACCGGTCCGATAAAGGGATTTGCGGTGACCCTCAGCATCGGGATTTTGACCTCTATGTTTACCGCCATTATTGGCACCCGGGCCGTTATTAATCTGCTCTACGGTGGCCGTCGCCTGGGCAAGGTGCCCATCTGACCGTGCAGATTTTCCGGTCTAAGACCCACATCGAATTCATGGGCAGGCGCCGGCATGCGCTTATTGCCTCGCTCGTTCTGATTGCCGTCGGCATCACCGCGCTGTTTGTCCGCGGGCTCAATTTTGGTATCGACTTCACCGGCGGCACTCTGGTGGAGGTTGCCTACGCCAAGACGATAGAAATTGCTTCAGTGCGCAGGACCCTGTCCGTGGGCGGATTCGATGACGCGCAGGTCCAGTATTTCGGGACCGCTCGGGACGTTATGGTGCGCTTACCGGCGCGCGATGGCAAAAAGAGCGCCGAGCTCAGCGAGGCGGTGATGGCGGCACTTCGCAAGCCCTACGACGAAACCCTGAGCGACAGTCCAAAACGGGGCGCGGGGCAGCAGTGTGTCGGTGCGGCGGGAGGCACACCGTTTGCGTGTAAGGTGCAGATGCGGCGCGTCGAATTCGTTGGCCCGCAAGTCGGCCGCGAGCTTGCTGAAAAGGGCGGTTGGGCGATGCTGTACGCCCTGATCGGTATACTTGTCTATGTGGCATTTCGCTTTGAATGGCGATTTGCCGTGGGCTCCATCGTCGCCCTGGTGCACGATGTCACGATCACCGTCGGGTTGTTCTCCCTCCTGCAGCTTGACTTTTCACTAACCGTATTGGCGGCGTTGCTGGCGGTGATCGGTTATTCCTTGAATGACACCATCGTCGTGTTCGACCGGATCCGCGAGAATTTTCGCAAGATACGCAAGGGCACGGCGATGGAGATCATGAACGTGTCGATAAACCAGACCCTGCCGAGGACCCTTTTAACTTCCCTGACCACGCTGGTTGTGTTGTTCGCGCTGTTTTTCCTCGGCGGTGAGATTATCCGCGGGTTCGCCGCGGCGCTGATTATCGGCGTCGTGGTCGGCACCTATTCCTCCATCTTTATTGCAAGCCCGATGGTATTGTTACTCGGCCTGTCGCGCGAAGATATGCTGCCGGTGAAAAAGGAGGGGGCGGAGCTAAGTCGGTTGCCATGATCAAGAGGATTAAAAACTCGGAGCCCCCTATCAGGAACAACAAATCGACTCGTTAGGTCTAAAAAATCCACCACGGGGAAAGCAACTTCTTAAAAAGTTCGTGCGCCAGAGGGGTTCGGAGGGTTATTACGAGACACGCCGTGAATACTTCCCTGTAGGCTCGACTGCCGCTTCAGTGCTGCGCAATCCCGCTACGCTTGCAAGCCCAGGGTTTGCCTTCCCTGGTAAACTCGTTCGGCGGGAGCAATGTCCACTGGACATTGCTCTATTTCCGCCTCACCCATGCGGCAGACGGTCTCGTAATAACCCTCCGGACCCCTCTCTCCCACAGCGTATGCAAAGGGGCAGTATGGCTGTACGGACTTTTTGAGAAGTTACCCGGGGGAAAGCCAAAGTGTTTGATTATGTACACTTATCCCAGATTTTTCCGGTCAGCAGGTAGTCCATTTTGTACCCTGAGCGCGGGCCGACCTGTTCAGTTCAGCCCTACTTTTCCTGAACTCCCCGTGTCCCCCGTGGTTTTTTATGCACAATCAGGGCGTGGGTCAGTACCATGCACGGCCCTTCTGAATAGGCTATGCTATCGCGCTTTTCAAGGGAACACTTTTCATAGGCTATGCTATCGCGCTTTTCAAGGGAACACTTTTCAGGGGTGGGCCCGTTTTGCGTCAACAAGCCTGAACGCGTTTCTGGGAGTTATTGATGTTTAGTAAAGACATGACCATTGTCGGGTTTGACGATGAACTGTGGGCGGCGTTGGAGAACGAGCGGCGTCGCCAGGAAGAACATGTCGAGCTTATCGCGTCTGAGAACTACGCCAGTCCACGGGTGCTCCAGGCCCAGGGCTCCGTCCTGACCAACAAATATGCGGAGGGTTACCCGGGCAAACGGTACTATGGGGGATGCGAATACGTGGATGTGGCGGAGCAACTGGCCATCGACCGCGTCAAACAACTGTTTAACGCGGACTATGCCAATGTCCAGCCTCATTCCGGTTCCCAGGCTAACGCGGCGGTGTATCTGGCGCTGCTTGCGCCGGGCGATACGATGCTGGGGATGAGCCTGGCGCACGGAGGTCATCTCTCTCACGGCGCCAAGGTGAACTTTTCCGGGCGGCTCTTCAATGCGGTGCAGTACGGTCTTGATGAGGCTACCGAAGAGATCGATTACAACCAGGTCGAGCGGCTGGCGGTAGAACATAGGCCCAAGCTGATTATGGCGGGTTTCAGCGCCTATTCCCGCGTGGTGGACTGGCAGCGTTTCCGTGAGATCGCGGACAAGGTGGGGGCGTATTTGGTCGCGGATATCGCCCACGTTGCCGGGCTGGTGGCGGTCGGACTCTATCCCAGTTCCGTTCAGATTGCCGACGTTACGACCTCAACCACCCACAAAACCCTGCGCGGACCGCGCGGCGGGATTATCCTGGCGAAAGAGAACCCCGCGATCGAGAAAAAGCTCAACTCGCTGGTCTTTCCCGGCACCCAGGGGGGACCGCTGATGCATGTCATCGCCGCCAAGGCGGTCGCTTTCAAAGAGGCGCTTATGCCCCAATTCAAGGTCTATCAACAGCAGGTGCTGGATAATTCGCGTGCCATGGCCGCAGTCATCATGGAACGCGGATACAAGGTCGTGTCTGGCGGCACCGACAACCATCTATTCCTGGTCGATCTGATCGATAAGGGGATTACCGGCAGAGATGCTGAGGCGGCGCTGGGCGTGGTGAATATCACGGCAAACAAGAATGCGGTGCCGAACGATCCCCACTCCCCATTCGTGACCAGCGGCATCCGCGTTGGCACGCCGGCCATTACTACCCGTGGTTTCAAGATCGCCGAGGTACGTGAACTGGCGGGCTGGATTTGCGATATTCTTGATAATATGAACGATTCGGCGCGGCGTGAACGGATCAAGGCGGCGGTGCTGGATCTGTGCAAACGTTTTCCAGTGTATGAAAAGTAGCAAGTGACAAGCGGTTGGCCGCTGTTTCTTGCTACTTGCTACTTGAAACTTGGAACTGAATATATGCGTTGTCCGTTTTGTGCCGCCGAAGACACCCGCGTAGTCGACTCCCGGCTCGCCGATAACGGCGATTCCGTGCGCCGACGCCGGGAGTGCCTTTCGTGCCATGAGCGTTTTACGACGTTTGAACGCGCCGAGTTGCGGATGCCGCAGATCATCAAGTCGGACGGCCGCCGCGAACCCTATAACGAGGATAAATTGCGGGCCGGTATCTACCGCGCGTTGGAGAAACGGCCCGTGGACACGGACGCCGTAGAGGCAAGCATCCTTAGCATTCAACATGAGATATTGGCCAGCGGTGAACGGGAGATCTCGTCAAAGCGGATCGGGGAGTGGGTCATGGAGGAACTGAGAGAATTGGATCAGGTCGCCTACGTGCGGTTTGCTTCGGTCTACCGCCGTTTTCAGGATCTGGATGCGTTCAGTGCGGAAGTCCAGCGGCTGCGGCGCGAACCCTCACCGGCAACGAAAAAGCAGCAATTATCCCTGTTACCGCCAAACGGTAACACGGTAAACGGTAAGAAATGACCGCCCTGCCGATGGCATAGGTCGATGAGTATCGCTCTCGACAGCCGTTACATGGCGCGCGCGCTGCAACTGGCCCGGCGCGGCCTGTACACCACCGACCCGAATCCCCGTGTCGGTTGCGTGGTGGCACGAGAGGGTGAGGTGGTAGGCGAGGGCTGGCACGAGCGCGCGGGCGAGCCGCATGCGGAGCGCAATGCCCTGCGGGCGGCCGGCGAGCAGGCCCGTGGAGCCGTTGCGTATGTGACGCTGGAGCCCTGTAGCCACCATGGGCGCACGCCACCGTGCACCGACGCGTTGATCGAGGCCGGGATCAGACGGGTGGTGGCGGCGATGCCTGATCCAAATCCCCTGGTGGCCGATGGGGGGCTCGCCAAGCTGCAAGAGGCCGGCGTCAACGTGGAGACCGGGCTGATGCGGGAGCAGGCGGAGGCGCTAAATCCCGGTTTCATAAGCCGCATGCGCCGGGGGCGTCCCTGGGTGCGGGCCAAGCTCGCGGCCAGCCTGGATGGGCGTACCGCCATGGCATCCGGTGAAAGCAAGTGGATTACCTCGGAAGGCGCGCGCCGGGACGTGCAGCGGTGGCGGGCGCAAAGCTCCGCCATCCTCACCGGCATCGGGACGGTGCTTGCCGACGATCCATCGCTTACCGTGCGTCTCGACAAGTGTGACCGGCAGCCGTTGCGAGTGGTGGTTGACAGCAACCTGAGTATGCCGGCAACGGCGAAAATCCTTAAGGCCGACGGTGGCGCCCTGGTGGTTACGGCCAGCGATGATGCCGACTACGCCGGCACGCTGCGTAACGCCGGGGCCGAGGTGCTGCGCTTGCCGGCGGCCCACGGCGCCGTTGATTTGGCGGCGCTCATGGATCATCTTGGTGTCCGGGCGGCCAACGAGGTCTTGCTCGAGGCCGGCGCCACCCTGTGCGGGGCCATGCTCGAGGCCGGATTGATTGATGAACTTATTGTGTACTTCGCGCCCCATTTGATGGGCAGCCGAGCGCGGGGGATGTTTAACCTGTCCGGGCTGGAGAAGCTGACTGACCGGATCGAACTTGAAATCCAGGATGTGCGGGCGGTCGGTGAAGACTGGCGGATCACTGCGAAAGTGGCAAGTAAAAGTGGCAAGTAGAAAGTAGCAAGTGGCAAGATACGCGTAGCAGGTCGGAATCACGGATTACGAGTTGGGAAAAAATGTTTACCGGGATCATTCAAGCGGTCGGCACGGTGCGCGCCATCAGTCAAGAGAAGGGCGGCGCCCGGATGTCGATTGATGCGGGCCAGTTCGAGCTGTTGACCACCGGGCTCGGCGACAGCGTCGCCGTCAACGGGGTTTGTCTAACGGTGGTTGACCTGGACGTAGACGGGTTTACCGCGGACGTTTCGGCGGAGACCCTGTCCCGTACCACCTTTGACGCGCTGAGACCCGGAGCCCCGGTGAATCTGGAATCGGCCTTGACCCCCTCCACACGGCTGGGCGGGCACCTGGTGAGCGGCCACGTGGACGGTGTCGGGATCGTGCAGGATCGGTACGGCGAGGGCAGTTCAGTGCGCTTTCGTATCCGGGCGCCGGACAACCTCGCCAAGTATATTGCCGAAAAGGGTTCCATCTGTGTGGACGGCGTCAGCCTCACGGTGAACACCGTCAAAGGCGCTGCGTTCGACCTGAACATCGTCCCTCATACCTTGCGGGAAACGACATTCGGGGAATTTCAGCCTGGGCAGCGGGTGAACCTCGAAGTCGACATCATCGCCCGCTACCTCGAGCGGTTGTTGTTGGGTGAGCGGGCGGCCGAGGAGAGCGCCGCGCTATCGGCGAAGTTTCCGGCTGCGCAAGGGGTTCTCAAGCAATAACGAATCGCGTATTCATGGCGCTAAACACGATTAACGATATTATCGCAGACTTCCGTCAGGGCAAGATGGTGATCCTAGTGGATGACGAGGGTCGTGAAAACGAGGGCGATCTGTTGATCGCTGCCGAGCACGTACGGCCAGAGGATATCAATTTCATGGCCCGTTTCGGGCGCGGCCTGATTTGTTTAACCTTCACCCAAGAAAAGTGTGAAGCGCTGCAACTGCCACTGATGGTAAGTGATAACAACGCACGTTACTCCACCAACTTCACTGTTTCCATCGAGGCCGCGGAGGGTGTGACGACCGGCATCTCGGCGGCCGACCGCGCGACTACGGTGCGCGCGGCGGTCAAGCGCAATGCCAAGCCCTCGGATCTGATGCAGCCCGGTCATATCTTTCCATTGATGGCACAACCGGGGGGGGTTCTGAACCGGGCCGGTCATACCGAGGCTGGGGTCGATCTGGCACGTCTTGCCGGTCTGGAACCGGCCAGCTCGATTTGCGAGATTCTTCAAGAAGACGGCAGCATGGCGCGACTGCCGGAGTTGATGGAATTTGCTAAACGGCACGGACTCAAGATCGGCTCCATCGCGGATCTTATTCACTATCGCCTTAAGAATGAGCCCACTGTTGAGCGGGTCGTAGAATGCAATTTTCTCACGGATGTGGGCGATTTTCGCCTGTTGGCCTATCATGACGCTATCGATGGCAAGACGCATCTTGCGCTAGTGAAGGGAACGATTCACCGCGATATCCCGACTCTGGTACGGGTGCACGTCCATAGCGGTCTGTATGGCCGTTTGGCCGAATACCAAAGCGGGGGCACCTGGACTATCAGCGCCGCCATCCAACGTGTCGCACGAGAAGGCGTCGGCGTGATCGTCCTTCTTGACCGGGGAGAACCCGCCGTGGACCTTATCAAGCGGATTCGCCATTTTCATATGGAGGATCTCGGCATAGAATTCCCGGGGCGGCCCGATAACAAGGAATTGCGCATGGTGGGGATCGGATCCCAGATTCTGGCGGATATCGGGGTGGGAAAAATGCGGGTGCTGGGTCGGCAAAAGAAGATGCACAGTATTTCGGGCTTCGGTCTGGATGTCGTTGAATATGTGAGTGGCGAATAATGAGTAATTACAAAACAATCGAAGGTGAGTTGACGATTCAAGGCGCGCGCATTGGTATCGTGGTGGGAAGGTTCAATAGCTTTATCAGTGATCGGCTCCTCGATGGGGCGGTCGATACCTTATGTCGTCACGGTCTGGAGCCATCCGATATCGAGGTCGTGCGGGTCCCTGGTGCATTTGAATTGCCGCTTGCCGCCAAGGTGATGGCGGGGACCAACCGTTACGACGCCATGATCGCCTTGGCAACGGTGATTCGGGGCGCTACCCCTCATTTCGAATACGTTGCCGGTGAGTGTGTCAAAGGCGTGGCGCAGGTGGCGATACAACATAACCTGCCGGTGGGGTTTGGGGTGCTCACGGTGGATACCGTCGAACAGGCGATTGAACGGGCCGGCGCCAAGGCCGGCAACAAGGGTTCTGAGGCGGCCTTATCGGCTATCCAGATGGTGAACCTGCTTAGGAAGCTGAAGGCGTAGCCGGGGACTGGGGGTGGTGATGAGAGGCAGCCGGCATAAGGCAAGGATGGCGGCGGTACAGGCCCTCTATCAGTGGGACCTGACGGAACAGCCCCCGGACAAAATCGAGGATCATTTTATCCACGACCACGATCTGAGTGGAACGGACCAGGACTATTTTCACCACCTGGTGCGGGAGATTCCGCTACACCTGCATGAGTTGGATGACCATTTTCTCCCCTTGCTTGGCCGCGAGCTCGAAAATGTGGATCCGGTGGAAAGGGCGATATTACGGATCGCCACTTACGAGTTCGAGTTCCAACCCGAGGTGCCCTTTAAGGTCGTGATCAACGAGGCGGTGGAATTGGCCAAAATCTTTGGCGCCGAGCACAGCTACACATTTGTAAATGGGGTATTGGACAAGGTCGCGTTGATATTGCGTCCGGGCGAAGTGAAACGCTGAGTTTAGGCCCGACCGGCCATGGATGAGTTTGCCCTCGTTCGCAAGTATTTCACTTCACAACCGGTTGCTCGGCGTGACGTCGTCACCGGGATCGGTGACGATGCCGCCGTGCTTGAAATCCCGCCCGGCATGCAGTTGGTGGTGACCACCGATACCCTGATCGCCGGCACGCATTTTCCGATGGATACCGATGCCTATTCGATTGGTTATAAGGCCCTCGCGGTGAACCTCAGCGACCTGGCGGCGATGGGTGCCGAGGCCGCCTGGGCGCTGCTCAATCTGTCGTTGCCCAAGATCGAGAAGACGTGGCTGGCCGAATTCAGCCGTGGCCTGTTCGCGCTGGCGCAGGAATACCAGGTTCAGCTGATCGGTGGCGACACGGTGCGCGGTCCGCTTGGCGTTAGCCTGCAACTGCACGGATGGGTGCCGCACGGTCAGGCGCTCCGGCGCCGTGGCGCCAGGCCGGGGGACGGTATCTACATCACCGGCGCGTTAGGGGATGCGGGGCTGGGGTTGATGTGCGTGCAGGGTCGGTTCGATCTGCCGCCCGGGGAGGCTAGCCGTATGGTGGAAAAACTCAACCGGCCGATGCCCCGGGTACGGGAGGGTATGGCGCTGCGCGGCCTGGCGAGTGCCGCGATCGATGTGTCCGACGGATTGGTGGCGGACCTTGGTCATGTGTTGAACGCAAGCGGGGTGGGCGCCCGCGTGCAACTGGATGCGTTGCCGATATCGGACGTCTACGCGGCCCGCTTCAGGGAAGTAGGCGGGTGGGAGATTGCCCTGGCGAACGGGGACGACTACGAGCTGTGCTTCACGGTGCCCGCTGACCGGCAAATGGAATTGGAGCGCGTGGCGTCAGGCTTTGCTTGCGGGCTTACATCCGTCGGCCGGATCGAGACCGACCCCGGCCTGCGTTTGATTGATGAACACGGTCAAACGTATACGCCTGAGAGGTCCGGGTTTGCCCACTTCGACAAATAATGCAACGCTACAGTTCTTCTAAGTACGCTCCCCAAACTAAGAACCGCTCCGCTCTCAGCGCCTCCGCGGTGCGTCTGATTGCCAGGGTAAGAATGAAAAGGCGAAAGGCGGGCCCGCCGGCCAGCGTGTGGAAAAATCCTGTGCACTGGCTTGCCTTTGGCTTTGGGGCGGGCGCGATTTCGATGGCGCCCGGCACCTTCGGCACCCTAGTAGCGGTACCGATCCATCAACTGATCCAGGGCTGGCCGTTGTGGTTTTACCTCGGTATGACCGGCGTGATGTTTACCGTTGGCATCTGGTTGTGCGGCCGCACCGCGCATGATATCGGTGTGCACGATCATTCGGGCATTGTTTGGGATGAGATCGTGGGGTTTTTGATTACCATGACCGCGGCGCCGCGCGGTTGGCAGTGGGTGGCGCTCGGTTTTGTGCTGTTTCGATTCTTTGACATCCTCAAACCCTGGCCGATCCGGTGGCTGGAGCGCAGCGTTCCCGGAGGGTGGGGCATCATGCTCGACGACGTGCTGGCGGCGGTCTATGCTGCCGCGGCGCTGCAGGCAAGCGTGTACTGGTTGACCGGCTGAGTTCTTCAAGCAATGGCTATAAGAAACCCGTATTTTGCGCTTGCCAAGATGAAGGCCGGACGCATAGCGAACGATAGCGGAAGGATAGCCCGCCTGCTCCAGCAGGCCCTTGCCAAGGCTAAGGCGTCCAGGGGTGCACTGGATCGGGTTTGGAACGATTTTACCGTCATGCTGCGGCTGGTAAAGACCTGGGCGATAGGCGGCTATCGGGACATTCCCTGGCGCACCATTGTCCTTGTCATTGCCGGAATCGTCTATTTTGTCAATCCCTTCGATTTGATACCGGATTGGCTGCCTGGGATCGGTCTGATCGACGATGCAACGGTGCTCGCGTTCATCGCCTCATCGGTCAGGGAAGACCTGCGCCGATTTTGCGCATGGGAACAGGATACCCGCGATAAGCCAAAACGGCAGTGACTCCCTACCGATATTTTGTTGCGTCCGGTAGGGCAGTTGACTGGAATGTGTCCAACCGTTTGATGGAATGAATGTACATACCGGCGGATATCCAGTATGAGAAACGCAACAAAACTGTGACCAACTATCGCGGAGAATCGTCATGTCGGGAATGAAAAAATTGGGTTTGATAGCGGGCGGGGTGTTCCTGGTACTCGTTATCGCAGTAGTCCTTATCTATGTAAACCTGTCCAGCTTAACGCGAGGCATCGTCGAAAAAGAGGTGCCGAACCTGACGTTCTCAAAACTGGATGTGGGATGGAACACCGTGCGGCTTACCGGAGTCCGATACACGGCGAAGTCAGGGAAGCTTCTTCTCAAAACGGAGTCGATTCGCATCCAGCCCAGCCTGATGTCGTTTTTCAGCGATACCTTCAGGATCGCGTCAGTCAAAATAGAAAAACCGTATGTATATATCGTGCGGCGTCGTGACGGGGAAATCATATTACCGATACCGCAACCGGCCGGCGACACGGCCGATGAGCCCGCGGCGCAAAAGGCGCCGGTTCCCGCGGAAGAGGGGGCGTTCGCCGTTTACATTGGAAAGGTGGAGATCGAGGACGGCAGCGGCGAGTTTGTAGACCGCTCCGTGGGCAGACCCTACGCCCGTTTCAAGATCAGGGACGTGGACATCGAGGTCAATGATCTTACTTATCCGCAGACCTCGAATCGTATCCCGGCAACTATCTCGATGGTGATCGAGGGGCCGAGGGAGGGTAGGTTCCGTCTGACCGGCTGGTTTGATCCGATGACGGATTCGGGGGATTTGGACGTGGTCGTGAAAGAGCTTTTTATACCGCATGCGGAGCCTTACTATCGCAGCAAGTACACCACGGCCAAGTTGTCGGATGGCACCCTGGACTTGAAGCTTGATTTGAAAATGAAAAATGGTGTGGTGGTTCTTCCCGGCGAGGTTACGATGGCCGAACTAAAGTTCAATACCGATCGTGGCAAGTTCTTTGGTGTACCGGCCTCGGCGGTAGGCAAGTATTTTACGGAACAGCGCAAACCGCTGACCATTCCGTTCGAGGTAGAGGGACATATCGATCGGCCGGACGAGATCCGTGTCAAAGTGATATCGGTCATCGTAAAGCGAATGCTGGCCAAGCTTGGCGCCCAAGAAGTGGAGGCGGTTGCCGACAAGCTGAAGGAGGGTGACGTCGAAGGCGCGGAAGAGGAAGCTAAAAAGATTAAAAAGAAGTTTAAGGGACTGTTCAAGTAGTCTTGTGAAAGCCTAGAAGCAGATCGCCTGCTAACCCTTGGGAGCCGTCGTGGCGCTGACAGGAGGCCGTCTGGATAATACGGTCATAGGCATTGAGTGGCTTTTGGCTGCTCCGATAGCTGAGGTCAATGGCTTTGATTCCGGTTGCCTCAAGGGTCTGTAGGTGCTGCCGGGCGGCGGTTACCGGGGTGCCCCGTTTTTGTTATGATCCGATCTTGGATTACTTCGCAAGCGGATAAAAAAACAAGATCGTGTTATCGCCAGGCCGATTCGCGGACTACCACGTAACTGTTTCCCGCCCTTGTTTCCATAACATGGATTGGTAGCCCCCTTTTATGGTGAAGCTTAAGCTGCACTGGCAAATTCTCATCGCATTGGCGCTGGCAGTTATTGTAGGCAGTGTAACGGGTACTGAAGCGGGTCTATTCGGGGTTACGTTTTATTCCGTTTACGTTTTTTTAGGCACGCTGTTTTTAAACGCCCTTAAGATGCTGATTGTGCCGCTTGTCGCCGCATCGATCATTACCGGTATTGCGGGCATCGGTAGTTCCACTTCCCTTGGCAGATTGGGCGCGAAAACGCTGCTCTACTATTTTTCGACCAGCCTCATTGCCATACTGGTAGGTCTGTTTTTGGTTAATGCGCTTACACCGGGCATCATTGATGGCCGTCCGGCAAAGGAGCTACTCGGGCTCACCGCCGATACCGCCACAATCATCCAGAACGCGGAGAGCCGCGGGGCGGGTGACATCGTGCAGCTTTTCCTTCAACTAGTGCCAACCAACATTGTAGCGGCGGCCGCCAATGGTCAGATGCTCGGCCTGATTTTTTTCAGCCTGTTGTTTGGGTATTTTATGCCCAAGATCGCCGACCCTTTCGGACAGGTATTGGGCGATTTCTGGCGCGGCATTTTTCAAGTGATGATGCGCATAACAGAATGGGTCATGAAATTTGCCCCTCTCGGTGTTTTTGCGCTCGTCGCCAAGGTTGTCGCGGCGACCGGGTTCAGTGCGTTTGCGCCGCTCGCATTATTTTTCGTGACGGTATTAGCCGCGCTGACAGTGCATATGGTTGTAGTCTTGCCAATGCTGCTGTTCTTTGTAGGTCGCGTACATCCGGTGCGCCATTATCGGGCCATGGCGCCGGCCATGTTGACCGCGTTTTCCACGAGCTCATCATCGGCGACCCTGCCGTTGACTATGGAGTGCGTGGAGAAGAAGGCAGGTGTTTCCAACCAGACCAGCAGCTTTGTCCTGCCGCTTGGTGCGACCGTGAACATGGACGGAACGGCGTTGTATGAATGTGTGGCGGCGCTGTTTATCGCCCAGGCCTACGGTATCGAATTGGATTTTGTCGTGCAATTCACCGTGGTGCTGATTGCCTTGCTGACTTCCATCGGTGTGGCCGGAATCCCGGCGGCAAGCCTGGTCGCCATCGTGGTAATCCTGACTGCGATGGGCCTACCGGCCGAGGGCGTGGGCCTGATTCTGGCGGTTGACCGCGTGCTGGATATGTGTCGGACAGCAGTCAATGTGTTCAGCGATTCATGCGGTGCGGTGATCATCGGTCGCAGCGAGGGGGAGGCAAATATTCTCGCGGATGCGCGTGCCGTATCTTGAGGTCTCTACGATGTCTGCGTTTCTGTACATTCAAGACGGGGAAAAAGAAAACGAGATTCCTTGTGGCGTGGTCACGAGTATAGGCCGAGATAAAACGAACGATGTCGTCCTTGCGGATGAACTCGCGTCCCGCAACCACTCAATGATTCGACGCCTCAGTTCCGGTGACTATTATCTATTCGATGTCGGAAGCTCTAACGGGAGTTACGTCAACAAGAAGCGAGTAACCATGCCCGTGCTGCTTAAAGATGGTGACCAGATCCATATCGGTGGCACCTGTCTTCAATTTAGGCAGGTTAAGAGCGAAACGGATGTCAATAGTGCCGAGGATCTCGAGAGGACGACACTGGTGCAGGCCTCGGATATCAATCAAATTACTATCTTAGTAGCGGACATTCGCGGCTATACGAGTCTGTCGGAACAGACGCCGGTCCAAGTATTAACAAAAATAATGAGCCAGTGGTTCCGCGATGTCAGTGATTGTATTCAAATAAATGACGGCGTTGTGGATAAATTTATCGGTGACTGCGTGTACGCGCGATGGGATATGGAAGGTGGTCTCGACAGTACGATCATAAAAACCGTGAAGGCCGCGGTCGAGATCAATGATATAACTGTCGGGATTTCACGCACCAATCCAGAAATTAGTCAGCCGTTGAGTACCGGTGTTGGTATAAACACGGGGAAAGCGGCAGTCAGTATCGGGCTGAATCACACCGCGCTCGGTGACGCGGTGAACCTGGCATTTCGGCTCGAGGGTGCATCAAAGCATCTGGGAAAAGATATTGTTCTCAGCTCGGGTTCTTATAGCTGTTTGCCACAGGCACTATGGCACGGCAAGGAAACTACGATTTCAGTGAAAGGAAAAAAAGAGCCGGTAAAGATTTGGGCGCTGACCTTCCCCGAAGCACGGGCATTCATAGAGGGCAAAGTCTGAAAAGGGGGCTTTTGAATCGCTGAGGGTTCAATTCCCCGCAGCTTGCTGCGAATGTCGTCATTCCCGCGC
>FXBF010000356.1_pt1 | contig 15535 bp, 10 predicted proteins | sample 5335321 | NCBI WGS metagenome assembly FXBF01 (sample SAMEA103928391, study PRJEB20085) | sediment metagenome | isolation source: sediment
GCTCGACCAGCCGGTCCGCCAGCACCTGCATCGTCCAGCGGACTCGCCCTTCGGGAGGACCGCTGCAGGCCAGGGCTACCAGAAAGGCCTCCTGCTTGCCGTCCAGTCTGCGCGGCTGGCCCGGACGCGGACGCTCGTTCAGGGCTCGTTCGAGCCCGCCTTCGCTGTACTTCTTCCGCGTGCGCTCCACGGTCGAGCGTCCCAGGTGGAGCGTCCGGGCGATGCGCTCGTCGCTGAGTCCTTCCTGGGCCAGAAGCAGGATGTGGGCCCGTCGCAGCTTCCGCGCCGAGGCCTTCCCCTTGCGAAGCAGGTCGAGCAGTTGCCGCCGCTCCGTGCCCTGCAGCTCGACTAAGTACGTCTTCTTCATGATGCCCCCTCCCGCTCAGTTCTCCCCAATGGGAAGATATACTGGAAACGGGCAATACGTCACAACTATGATGGTCGAACAACTAGAACTCCTCGAAACCAGGAAACAACCGGCTGGACATTGATCCGCGCCCGCGGCCGCCTCATCTTGTCGGCCGGAGGCCGATGCCGCCCGCTGCGGCGGCGATTCTGAATTCAGGGAGGACCGAGATGTCGAGCGCGATAGCAGGATTGAAGCCGGAATTAGTGTGGAAGTACTTCGCGGAGATCAGCGAGATCCCGCGCTGCTCCAAGAACGAGAAGCGGATCTCGCAGTACGTGGTGGCGAAGGCCAAGCAGCTTGGATTGGAGGTGAAGCAGGACAGGTACATGAACGTCGTGGTCAAGAAGCCGGCCTCCCCGGGACGCGAGGGCGCGCCCATGGTCTGCCTGCAGGGGCACCTCGACATGGTGTGCGAGAAGAACAAAGGCGTCGACCACGACTTCGAGAAAGATCCGATCGAGCTCATCAGGGAAGGGAACGTGTTGATGGCGAAGGGGACGACCCTGGGCGCGGATAACGGCATCGCCGTGGCGACGAACCTGGCGATCATGGAGGACCGGTCGCTCGAGCACGGACCCCTCGAGCTGCTCTTCACGGTCGATGAAGAGACGGGGCTGACCGGCGCGGGTCACCTGGGCAAGGGCTTCGTCGAGAGCAAGACCTTGATGAACCTGGATTCGGAGGACGAGGGCGCGCTCTACGTCGGCTGCTCCGGCGGCCGGGATACTAACGGGACCTGGAGGGTGAGCTTCATGCGGGCGCCGGGGGGCGCGGTCCCCATGCGGCTCTGCGTCAAAGGCCTCATGGGCGGGCACTCCGGGCTGGAGATCGACAAGGGTCGCGGGAACGCGATCAAGATGATCAACCGCGTGCTGTACACGCTCCACGATATCGGTGCGCGCCTCTCGTATATCGAGGGCGGCAACAAGAGGAACGCGATCCCGCGCGAGGCCGAGGCGCTGGTCTTCGTGCCGAAGGACAGGGTGCGCAAGGCAAGCGCCATCGCCAAGAAGTACGACCAGATGTTCGGCGCCGAGCTGGCCACAGTGGAGCCCGACCTCTCGATCAGTCTCGAGCGCGCAGCTGACGCGACCGGGCGAAAGGTGATCAAGAAGGACGAGCAGAAGCGCATCCTTCAGACGATCGCGGCGCTCCCCCACGGCGTCACCAAGATGAGCGCCGACATCCCCGGACTGGTCGAGACTTCGACCAACGTGGCGGTCATCGGCACGGGGAAGAGCGGTATCCTGCTGGAGACCAGCCAGCGGAGTTCCGTGGCGTCGGAGATCGAGGAGATCGTTCAGACGGTCGCCGCGATCTTCGAGTTGGGCGGCGCTGCAGTGGAGCAAGAGGCGGGCTACCCCGGCTGGAAACCGGACATGAACTCCCGCATCCTGGAGATCGCCAGTTCCACCTACCGGCAGCTTTACGGCAAGGAGCCAGCGGTGAAGGCCGTTCACGCCGGCCTGGAATGCGGTATCATCGGTGAGAAGTATCCGGGCATGGACATGGTATCCTTCGGGCCGACGCTGGAAGGTGTCCACTCGCCGGACGAAAAGATGTACATCGACACCGTGCAGAAGTTCTGGGACTTCCTGCTCGGGATCCTGAAGAACGTCAACTGATTGGAGGCGCCAGCCGGCCGATCTCCGCTGCGGCGAGGCCCGCTGTGGGGCGCGCGGCACCGGGCCTCGTTTTCGTGTGCCAGGTACCTATCCAGCGTTGTTGACGCCGCAGGACAGCGTCTGCATGTTCCTTGCATATCCGTATGGTAAAAGACCTCTGGCCACGGTAACCCTTTCTGGCGTGACCCCGCCGCACGGTAGAACGCCCAGCCAGTAGGCCGAATTGTCCCTATGCCCAGTGCTGATACGCCGATGAGAGTCTGGCGCTTCGTACCGTCGCTTCTGCGCAACACTCTGTACGCTGCTCTTGCCCTGCCTTTGCTGGCGGGCCCGCTGCGCGCCCAGGGCCAGGCGTATAGCGTCGATCAGCTGATTCGTCTCGTCCAGTCCCGCGTCTTCACGGAGGAGCGCATCCTTGGCGTCACCGAGGAGAGCTGCTTGGCCTTCCGGCTCGATGACAAGACAGAGGCGCGGCTGCGGGAGGCGGGGGCGTCCGACGAGCTGATCAACGGGCTTCGGGATGCCTGTGTGTCGCTGCCGTACGGCGTGGAATCGATCCGCATCGATCCCCAGCAGCTCGAGCTGCCGGTCGGACTGGTGGATGAGCTTCGGGTGACGGCGCTGGACGCCGATAGTAACGTCGTTCGCAACGTGCCGTTGGAGTGGAGCTCATCGGACACGACGATCGCCGCCGTCTTCGGCGACGGGATCGTCGTGGGCAAGATCCCAGGGGAGGCGCTCATCACGGCCCGGATCGAGGGCAGTCTGGAAGGCACGATGAGTCTGCGGATCGTCGAAAGAGATTCCGCAGCCATAGCGGTGAAGCGCAGCAAGAGCACAACGACCGCTGCCGCGCTCGGAGTCATTCCCGGCGGTGGTGAGTTCTACACGGGTAACACGACGAAGGGTGCGATCGTGCTTCTCGGCTCTGCCGCTGTTCTGGCGGCCGGGTTCCTGATCTCCAGTGAAGACACGTTACCGGCCGTTCCGCTCGTGAGCGGGAGCTGTGAGGAGACCTCCTGCCTCCTCCAGGTGAAAAGCGTGTCAGAGGTTCAGACGACGAGTTTTGTTGTGGCTGGCGTCGTTGTAGCGGCCGCGTTATGGGCCTACGGCCTCGTCGATGGGATTCGCGCGGCGAGCAGGTCGGAGCTGGTGCCTGCAGAGCCGGGGGCCTCCGGCGATGCCGGTCTGTCGCTCGAGTTTCTCCCCCGCGACGGAATCCGCGTGAGCCGGGCGGGCGACGTGGATCTGACGCTGCTGAGGGTCCGATGATGCGTTACCGCCACCTCTTCGCCGGTTTGCTGCCCGCCGCCGTCTTCGCCGCCGGCTGCGATGATGTCACGATGGTAGTGGAGGACGCCACCGAGTTCCAGACGACGATATCGGTAAGCTCGACCATCATCGAGACGACCGGTGACACGTTGGTCGGCGACACCGTTCAGTTCGCCTTCACGGTCACCAGGGATGGAAGCCTGTTCCGGGTCTCCGCGCCGCGGTTCGAGTCGTCCGATTCGGACGTCGTCAGGATCCTCGACCCGACCACCGGCGCGGCGGTATTCCAGAGTACCGGGCGGGCGATCGTGTCGGTCGCCTTCACGGAACCGCAGTTTCCCGACAGTATGCTTCGCGCGGCGATGACCGTGCCGGTGGACAGCCTGTCTCTGAGCCTATCGGTGCTGTCCGATTTCGTCGTCAGCGGCGACACCCTGGTCGGGGATACCGTTCAGTTCAACGCCAGCGTCAAGAGGAAAGACGGCAGAGAAGTCGAGAATGCGCTGGCCTTTTTCCAGTCCTCCGACGCGACGGTGGTGAAGTTCGTGGACGCCACCACTGGTGTGGCGGAGCTCACTGGTCCCGGCACAGCGCTGGTCACGGTCACCTTCCTGTCGCCGATCGTTCCCGGGCCGCCGTTGAGCGCCGTCATCCCCATCAGCGTCACGGACTTCGCCGTGATTCTCTCCCTCGCTTCGGTCTCTTCCGGGAGCATCGAGGCAGGAGACACGCTGGTCAGCGACAGCGTTCGGTTCAGCGTCTTCGCCCGGAAGGGTGAGGAGACTCTGCCGGTCACGAGTCCGACGTTCGTCTCTTCGGATCTTTCCGTGCTGGACATCCTGGATCCCAGGACGGGCCGGGCGGTTTTCGCCGACACCGGCACGGCAGTGGTCACGGTGAGCTTCACCGATCCCGACTTACCCAGGCGGACCGCCAGCCGGACGCTATGGGTGACTACATATCGGGTCGACGTCAGCGGGCCGACTTCGCCGCCGATGGGCGACGTCGTTCAGTATGTGGCTACCGTGATCGATACGCGCAGCGGCCAGCCCGCTGGCACGTCCGGCCGCAAGTTCTCGTCGTCAAACACCTCTGTAGCCGAGATACTCGATTCCCGGGACGGCGAGACGTTCATCCGCGATGTGGGCGGAGCTGAGATCCGGGTGACGTTCGACAAGCCGGCGCTGCCGTACAGCGGCTTGGAGGGCGGCCTGGGATTGAACGTGACGCAGGAGCGTTTCTACGGGGCTGCATCGCACAAGAAAGGAGATTTCGGCGACGATATCCGCCTATCCTCCTCTGCTGTTCACCGCTTCACCGAGAACACGTGGGTCGAGTTCCCGAATGGGACCGTCGGCTTCGTCGATCAGGTGACGTCGAGCCGGCTGGATTTCTTCGTCCCGGCCGGCGCCAGCTCGGGTCAGTTGCGGCTTCACAATCTCGTGGACGACAAAGGCCAGTCCCGCAACAATGTTCCGACGTCCTGGGCATTCGAGAGCGAAGGCACGGTTAAGGACAAGTTCGAGCCGAACGACGAGTTTCCGCTAGGAAACGGCGTGAGGATTAAATCCGTGCCGTGGGTACATCTCTTGAGCAGCGATCCTGACAAGTCTGCACCAGCGGACACCAACTTCTTCTGGTTCAGTCTCAACCGGACGGCCAGCTTCGATTTCACCGCTGAATGGCAGCAGGATGCCGATCTCGACCTCAAGGTCTGCCTCGCGGTGAATCAACCACCGGTGGACTACTGGCGTGGCGGTAATGGGCAGCCGATTTGCGCTCGCGGTCCTGCCGAGAACTCGCGGAATCGGTCGAGGGAAGAAGCGCTGGGTCTCACCTTGGGTCGCGGGACCTGGATCCTCGCCTACTACTGCGTAGATTGTCCCGATGTGCCGCTGACCTACCGGACGTACTTCAACTGGCGCCAATGATGGCAGTGGCCGGCGTAGCCTAGGGACAGTCGGTCTCGCCCGCCGCACGACAGTCGAGACGCACCGCCTGCAGAGCGCTGTCCGCCCGCACCCTCAGCATCTCCAGCAACGAGCTGCTTCGATAAGCGACGGTGGCGCCGGACACTCGATCGAGGACGTAGCGATACTCGCTGGCCGCATCGAAGTAGCGCCCGATCTCGTGGAACACCCGACCCTCCTCCAGGCGCAGTATCAGCGAGTCGCGCAAGGCTGTCGGCATCGGCGGTCGCGTGTCGACAACCCGGGACGGCACAACCGGCTCGGGCTCCGGCCGGCGCGGCTCGCTACGGCGAGTAGTCCGTCGTGGCGCCTGCGCCGTGCTCAAGCGCTCCAACGTTACCTCCAGCCGCACCAGCGAGTCGCGCGGCACACTCACCTCTGATTGCCACGACTTATAGCCGCGAGCGTTCACCGCGATCCGGTGGGTCGTGTCCCCGGCCACCCGCAACGGAAAGTCGATCCCTAGTCCTGAGGCGTACACCTTCCCGTCGATCTCCAGCCAGGCGTTGTCCGGCAGCTCGGTGATCACCACCAGCCGGCCGATCGGATTCGTCACCGGCGGCGGGGTCTCGGCTCCCGGCGGAGCCCCGGGGTACGCCTCGGGCGGTCTGTATACTGGAGGGCTCGACTCGCCCGACTGCAGCCTTGGTTTGAGCAGAAGGAAGCCCACCGCCAGGGCGACTACGGCCAACGCGGCAACGCCGGCCAGCCGCCTGTATCCGCCGAAGCGGCGCGGATGACCGGTCAGGTGGTCGAACGCGTCCGGGAGGATGGCCTGTGAGGATATGCCTTCCCTGTCCGGGAGCTCCCGGTGTTCCTCGTCTTTCGAGGGCGGATTCATCTCGGCCCTGGCCTTGCGTGCGGCCGCTATCAGATCGTCTCTCTTGGGAGGCCAACTCTCGCGCGTACGAATCACTGCCAACCTGTGTTTCCCGGTCGGTCTAGATGTAAGTCAACTAACCTGCACTACCCTCTGGGCACCGCTAGACTGTCCAGGCGGAACGTGGCGGGGCGTTCCTGCTCGAGGCCGTTCGACATCACTAAAGCTAGCCTTCATCACCGGCGTGACAAGCCTGCGCCGCCGGCGAGGCACTCAAACAGGGCAGAGGGCAATTGTGGTGCCACCCGCCTCCTGAGGACTCGCCAAGTCGTTCGCCGCAGGCGATATTGACATGGCCCACTAGCGATACAGGCCCGCATGTTCTTGCACGCCCGGCATCGACTCTAGGGAGACAATGAGGTTCTGGCGCACCTCAGCATCAGTTCTCGTACTCGCAGCCGCAGCCGCATCACCGGCGTTGGGCCAGCTGCAGGGCGGGCTCATCGGTGGAGCGACGTACTCCAAGCCGACGGGCAAGTCAGTCGAGAACTCGAAATACAAGTGGGGCTGGTTCGTCGGCGCCTATCTCGAGCTGTTGTACGCAGCACACTATTCGTTCGTTGTCGAGTTGGACTACTTGACGAAGGGCGGAAAGGGTGTGTCGGAGAGCATTGGGCCATTCGATCTCGACATCGGTTACATCGAAGTGCCGGTCCTGGCGGTCTACAACGCGTCGTTCGGCGACAAGTGGGGCGGTGGATTCTACGGCGGGCTGAGCTTCGGCGTTCCCATCACCTGCGACGTCAACATAGGGGGCTCGAATGTCAGTTGCAGTACCGGGCTGAGCAGTGCCCAGACCGAGTGGACTGTCCCGTTGGGTGCACGACTGAGCTATAAGCTTGCGGGCGGCTCGAACCTGCTCCTGGACGTCCGCCTTTCCGTGCCGCTGAGCGATGCTCTGGAGCAACGGGATTTCAAGGTCCTGACCTGGCAGTTCCTCGGGCGTTGGTCTACGGGCTTGGCGGGAGACTGACGGCGGGGACATCAGCGGTGGTCAGCGCCAGCCGTCGCGTCAAACCGGACGACGTTCCAGACCAGATAGAACGTCTCCACCAGCATGCCCCGCTCACCGACGTGCACGTTCATCCGTCGTTGAAGGCCTACCTGTTCGAGCGGAATCTCTGGCGTCATTTCTGGTCGGGAAAAGCGTGGGACCTTTCGAGAAAGGTGGCGTGGGCGTCATCTGGGCGGCGCACTACCTGCAAGCGCGAGCTCTTCTCGGACTGCCGGCTGATCCGGTACGCCGCGTCGCTCTTCGTGCCCGACTTCCGCCGGCTGCTCGAGGGAAGCCTGTTCGAGCGAACCCTCGAGATGATGGGCGCCTTGGAGCGCGAGATCGGCCGTCGCCCGGACCGTGTCGAGCTGGCAAGGTCGGCGGCGGATGTCATTACCGGCGGCTCGCCACCGTTCACCGACTTCGGCCGCGCCCTGCTGGCCAGACTGAAGGCCCTGCCGATGCTGGTGGATGTCACACATTGCACACCCGAAGCGCGGGCGGCCGTTTACGCGGAATTGGGCGGGGAGCGCCCCATCATGGCCAGCCACGTGGGCGTGGCGCGGCATAACCGCAACCCGTACAATCTGGGCGATGAGGAGATCCGGGAGATCGCCCGCAGCGGCGGCGCCGTCGGCGTGATCTTCATGACGTACTGGCTGGATAGCTCGCACCCCAAGGACGGGCTGGCCTCCAGCTGGAGGACGATCGAGCACGTCCACGATGTCACCGGCTCCTGGGACCACATCGTTCTCGGCAGCGACTTCGACGGATTCACCGATCCGCCCGACGACCTGCGCGACTCCTCCAGCATGGGACGCGTGACGGGGATGCTGCTGGAGCGCGGCGTGCCGGAGGATGACGTCATGAAGATCCTCGGCGGCAACGCGCAACGAGTTCTCCAGGCGGGGTGGCGTTGAAGCGATGGCGGGCGGCTGACAAGCGAGGCCGGAAGTGAACCAGACCGACGAAAAGCAAGTCGAGTTCCGTGGCTCCGATCGGCTCCTGGACATGCCGAGCTCTATGGGTCCGTCGCATGCGCGGACGCAGTCGGAGCTCCTCGAGGAGACGGACCGCCCGGGGAAGAGAACGTTCCATAAGGCGAAGGACTACCTGAAGATTCAGGTGGTGCTCTGGATATGGCATTACCTGAAGAGTCGGTTCGGCGGAAAACACGAGTTCGCCTTCTACAAGCCGGGAGATGCGGATCGAGGCATCTACCCGCTGAGCTCGGCGCTCGATGAATCGAGATCCGACGCCCCGCTCAAGGTCTCACTGGCCGGTGACTGGGCGTCGGGCACACGGGACGCGCAGGAGATTGCTCAGGCGATCGAAGCCGGGAACCCGGACTTCACCATCCACCTCGGTGACATCTACTACGTCGGAACGAAGAAGGAAGTCCGGGAGAACATGCTGGGCGGAAAGACGCTCTGGCCCATGGGAAGGCTCGGCGGCTTCGCCCTGAACGCCAACCACGAGATGTATGCCAGGGGCAAGGCCTACTTCAAGCACCTGTTGCCCAGGCTTGGACTGCGAGCGCCGGCCGACACCACGCCGCAGGGTCAGAAAGCCAGCTTCTTCTGCCTCCGCAACGACCATTGGCTGATCATCGGTCTGGATACCGGCTACTACTCCGTGGGCACGCCTGTATTGGAGAAGATCTTCAAGCCGAGCGGCAAGCTTCACAGGAAGCAGATGGAATGGCTGCGGAATGACGTGCGGCTTCAGGAGGATCGACAGCGCGGCGTGATCCTTGTGAGTCATCACCAGTACTACTCACAGTTCGAGGCGTACTACGAGCGGCCGGCGCGGCAACTGTCGCGCCTGCTCGATCGTCCGGTGCTCTGGTTCTGGGGGCACGAGCATCGGCTGGCGATCTACGGCCAACATGCCACCAGGAAGGGCGTACTGGCAGCGTACGGCCGCTGCCTCGGCCACGGAGGGCTGCCCATAGAGGATATCGGCGATGAGCCCGAGAACGACCGGAAGCATCAGGTCGGGCTCGTCCTCTACGACCGGCGAAGACAAAGGGAGATCGGATACCGGGACACTCCCGTCGGATACAATGGGTACGCGAACCTCATCTTCGAGGGCGACCGGCTCACGGTCGAGTACTGGGATACGCAGGCGCTCCTGCTCGAGGAGGTTTGGGAAGTCGCTGACGATGGCGTGTTGAGGGGCGTATCGATCGACCAGGTGCTGCAGCATGACGACCTGGTTACTCACGTAGGTGCCGCCCTCGAGGACGCCCTGAGATGATGCCGCCTCCCCACCCCAAGTTGTGGTCGCCCGGCAGGTAGGCTAGACTAGAGCCCGTTTCCAAGCAGAAATCTGAATTGCCACGGATCCCCCGCGGGCATCCGATTCTGAGCGGAGGTTGGGATGAGTCATGCAGACCTGGATCTTCTCTCCATCAACACGATCCGGACCCTGTCTATGGATGCAGTGCAGAAGGCGAACTCCGGCCACCCGGGAGCGCCCATGGGCCTGGCCGCGGTGGCGTACAGTCTCTGGCAGCGCTTTCTCCGTTACGATCCGGAGGACCCCATGTGGCCGGACCGGGATCGTTTCGTTCTTTCGGCCGGGCATGCCTCCATGCTGCTCTACTCGATTCTTCACCTCGCCGGCGTGAAGCGGCTGAGCGCCGACGGTACGGTGCTGGATGAGCTTTCGGTGACGATGGAGCAGATCGAGCGATTCAGGCAGCTCGGCAGCCGGACCCCGGGCCACCCGGAGTACGGATTGACCACGGGCGTCGAGACCACCACGGGGCCCCTGGGACAGGGAGCGGCCGTCAGCGTCGGGATGGCCATAGCGGGCCGCTGGATGGCCGAGCACTTCAACCGGCCGGACTTCGAGATATTCGATTACGACGTCTACGCTCTCGCTGGTGACGGCTGCATGATGGAGGGTATCACCTCTGAGGCAGCATCTCTTGCGGGACACCTCAAGCTCTCGAACCTCTGCTGGATCTACGACAGCAACCGGATCACCATCGAGGGGTCCACGGATCTCGCCTTCAGTGAGAGTGTGGCCGCCCGTTTCAATGCCTACGGTTGGAACGTCACGCACGTGACGGATGCCAACGACCTCGAGGCGCTGGACGGCGCATTCAGCACGTTCAGGGCGACGGGGGATGGGCCGACGCTGATCATCGTGGACAGTCACATCGCGTACGGCGCGCCCCACAAGCAGGACAGCGCCGATGCCCACGGATCGCCGTTGGGCGAGGAGGAGATTCAGGCGGCCAAGCGCGGCTACGGCTGGCCCGAGGACGCGCACTTCCTGGTGCCCGACGGCGTGCGCGACCACTTCGCCTCGGGCATCGGCGCGCGCGGCCGGGTGCTGCGTGACAAGTGGATGGAGCGGTTCGCCGCTTACCGTGAGAAGTATCCGGAGCTGGTGGAGCAGGTCGACATGATGCAGCATGACCGCCTGCCTGACGGTTGGGACAAGAGCATCCCGAGCTTCCCGGCCGATCCCAAAGGCGTGGCCACCCGGGCTGCCTCCGGAAAGGTTCTCAACGCCATCGCCGAGCACGTTCCCTGGCTCATCGGCGGCTCCGCCGATCTGGCTCCGTCTACGAAGACGCTTCTCACGTTCGACGGCGGGATCGGCGACTTCGAGGCGGGAAGCTACGGCGCCCGCAACCTGCGCTTCGGGGTGCGGGAGCACGCCATGGGCGCGATCCTCAACGGCCTGGCTCACAGCAAGGTACGGCCGTATGGGTCGACCTTCCTTATCTTCAGCGACTACATGCGCCCGCCCATCCGGCTGGCCGCTCTGATGGAGAACCCCGTGATCTTCGTCTTCACCCACGACTCCATAGGTCTAGGAGAGGATGGACCGACCCATCAACCGATCGAGCAGCTCGCCGCCTTGCGTGCCATACCCGGCCTGATCGTGATCAGGCCGGCCGACGCCAACGAGACCGCGGAGGCGTGGAGAGTGGTCATGGAGCTTCGCCGTGAGCCTGCGGCGCTGGCTCTCAGCCGCCAGTCGCTGCCCACGGCCGATCGCGCCGTGTACGGCTCGGCGGAAGGCGTTCGCAAGGGCGCTTACATCCTCGCTGATTCGGAGGGTGGCCGGCCCGATCTCCTGCTGCTCGCCAGCGGCAGCGAGGTCGCGTTGTGTATGAAGGCTCATGAGCAGCTCACCGCCCACGGTGTTCGGGTGCGGGTCGTGAGCATGCCCTCCTGGGAGCTCTTTGAACGGCAGGACCAGGATTACCGCGACAGCGTCATACCACCGTCGGTGAAGGCGCGTATCGCGGTGGAAGCGGGGGTCAAGCAGGGGTGGGATAGGTATGTCGGACCGGCCGGGACCGTCATCGGCATGGAAACCTTCGGCGCCTCCGCGCCGATTAAGGATGTGCTGAAGCACTTCGGCTTCACTGCTGAGAATGTGATCGCCACCGCCAGTCAACAGCTCGCGGCGGCGAATTAGTCTGGAGGTACGTGGATGAACCCGCTGGTCCAGCTCGCCGAGTACGGCCAGTCCGTCTGGCTCGACTACATCCGGAGGAGTCTCATCACCGGCGGCGAGCTGCAGCGCCTGATCGCCGAGGACGGGCTCAGAGGAGTCACATCCAACCCGGCGATCTTCGCCAAGGCGATCACGGGCAGCAATGACTACGTCCAGGCTCTGGAGTCGTTGTCCGCCCGTAAGAATCTCGATGCCAAGGCCCTGTACGAGAGCCTCGCGGTGGAGGACATCCGGATGGCGGCCGGCGTGATGATGCCGGTCTACGAATCGACGAGCCGCCGCGATGGCTACGTGAGCCTCGAGGTCTCGCCCAATCTCGCCCACGACACCGAGAGCACGGTCGAGGAGGCGCATCGACTCTGGAGAGCGGTGGGCCGCGATAACGTGATGATCAAGGTGCCCGCCACCGCCGAGGGCATCCCCGCCGTCGAGCGGCTCATCGGCGACGGGATCAACGTCAACGTGACGCTGCTCTTCGCCAGAGATACGTACGAGCGCGTGGCCGAGGCGTACATGCGCGGCCTCGAGCGCTTCGTCGAGAACGGCGGTGATCCCTCTGCAGTGGCGAGCGTGGCCAGCTTCTTCATCAGCCGCATCGATGCCGCCGTCGATTCCATCGTCGCCGAGCGTCTGGAAGACGCGAAGAGCGCTGATCAGCGGGCTCAGCTCCAGAGTGTGCTGGGCAAGGTCGCCATCGCCAACGCCAAGCTCACCTATCAGCTGTACGAACGGCTGTTCAGCGGGCCGCGCTGGGAGGCCCTGCGGAAGGCGGGTGCACAAACCCAGCGCCTCCTGTGGGCCAGCACCAGCACGAAGAACCCGGAGTACCGTGACGTTCTGTATGTGGAGGAGCTCCTCGGGCCGGACACCGTCAACACCATGCCGCCGGCCACCTACGACGCGTTCCGCGAGCACGGGCAATTGCGCAACGCCCTCGATGAAGATCTGGAAGGCGCCCGGTCCACTCTCGAGACGCTGGAACGTCTGGACATCTCGTTGAAGCAGGTCACAGCTCGGCTGCTCAGCGATGGCGTTCGTCTCTTTGCCGACGCCTTCGATGAGCTGCTCGGCGCCGTAGAGGTGAGCTGTCTGGCTCCCGCGGAAGCGATGGCCGGGAGGCTGAGCTTGAGCCTGCCCGGGCAATTCACCGCTGAGGTGGAGACGGTGCTGGAGGAGTGGGAGTCCGGGGGGAAGACGCGCCGCCTCTGGGCCCGGGACGCCGGGCTCTGGACCGGCAGCGACGAGGCCAACTGGCTCGGCTGGCTGGGGATCACGGAAGACCAGCTCGAGACGAGCATGGGGCGTTTTCAGAGGATCGCCGCGGTCGCGAAGAACGAGGGCATCTCACACGTCCTGCTGCTGGGCATGGGCGGCTCGAGCCTGTACCCCGAGGTCCTGAAGATGACCTTCGGCAGGAGCGAGGGCTTTCCCGAGCTGTTCGTCCTGGACTCGACCGACCCCGCGCAGGTGAAGTCGTTCGAGGAGAAGATCGATCTGGAGCGCGCCATCTTCATCGTCTCCAGCAAGTCGGGAAGCACACTCGAACCCAACATCTTCAAGCAGTATTTCCTTGAGCTGGTGGAGCAGCGGGTTGGCGAAGGTGCGGCGGGTCGCCAGTTCATCGCCATCACCGATCCCGCGTCGAAGCTCCAGACTGTTGCCGAGGCGGACGGCTTCCGCCGCGTCTTCTTCGGCGTGCCCAGCATCGGAGGCCGCTATTCCGCGCTGTCGGATTTCGGGATGGTGCCGGCGGCGATCATGGGCCTCGACGTCCACCGTTTCCTCGACCGGGCCGACGAGATGGTTGAGGCCTGTGCGGCCTGCGTTCCGGTGAAAGACAATCCGGGCGCGGTGCTGGGCGTGGTGCTCGGAGTGCTCGGTAAGAGCGGGCGCGACAAGGTGACGCTGGTGACTTCACCGGGCGTATGGGACCTGGGCGCCTGGCTCGAGCAGCTACTTGCCGAATCCACCGGCAAAGAAGGCGTTGCGCTGATTCCTATCGATCGCGAGGAGCTGGGCCCGCCGGAGGTCTACGGCGACGACCGGCTCTTCGTCCATCTGCGGTTGGCTGACGAGGCCGACTCCGATCGGGTCGCAGCGATCGCCCGGCTGGAGGAAGCGGGCCAACCCGTCGTGCGGATCGAGATTCCGGATCGCTACGATCTTGGCCAGGAGATCTTCCGCTGGGAGTTCGCCACCGCGGTCGCCGGCTCGATCCTCAACATCAACCCCTTCAACCAGCCGGACGTGGAAGCCAGCAAGCTGGCCACGCGCGCGCTCACCAGCGAGTACGAGAAGACCGGCACGCTGCCGGCCGAGAAGCCGCTCCTGCAAGGGGACGGGATCAGTCTCTTCACCGACGAGCGCAACGCCTCGGAGCTGGCTGAAGCGGCCGCGGATATGTCTGTCGCCGCCTATCTCGAGGCGCATCTGGACCGGCTGCGGCCGGGTGACTACCTGGGCCTGCTGGCCTATGTAGAGATGAACGAGGCCCACCGGGAGCAGCTGCAGGCCATCCGCCATCGAGTTCGCGATGCCCGGCGCGTGGCGACGGCCCTCGGCTTCGGACCCCGCTTCCTCCATTCCACGGGCCAGGCCTACAAAGGCGGACCGAACACGGGCGTCTTCTTGCAAATCACCAGCGAGGACGCCGCGGATCTGCCCATCCCCGGCCGGTCCTACACGTTCGGGGTCGTGAAGGCGGCTCAGGCGCGAGGCGACTTCGAGGTGCTGGCGGAGCGGGGGCGGCGAGCCCTGCGTGTACACCTCGGAGCGGATGTGCTGGCGGGACTGAAGATGCTACGAAAGCTGGTCGAGCGAGCGGTCGCCTGACCGGCTTCACCCTTCACCCTTCACACAGATGGAGAGCGCGAGCATGCAACTCGGAATGGTCGGACTCGGCAGGATGGGCGCCAACATGGTCCGCCGCCTGATGCGCGGCGGCCACGACTGCGTCGTCTTCGACCTGAGCGCCGACAACGTGAAACAGATGGAGAGCGAGGGTGCAACCGGCACCACCTCGCTCGAGGAGTTCGCCGGGAAGCTGGGTAAGCCGCGCGCCGCCTGGGTGATGGTCCCGGCCGGCGATCCCACCGATGCGACAGTGATGGCGCTGGCCGAGCTCTTCGGCGCGGGCGATATCATCATCGACGGCGGCAACTCCTACTTCAAGGACGACCTGCGGCGAGCCGAAGAGCTGTCGGGGGAGGGAATCCAATATGTGGACGTAGGAGTCAGCGGCGGCGTCTGGGGTCTCGAGCGCGGTTACAGCATGATGATCGGCGGTCCGCAGGAAGCCGTCGAGCACCTGGACCCCATCTTCATGACCCTCGCCCCGGGAATCGGTGAGATCGAACGCACGCCGGGTCGCGAAGGGAGGCCGGCTCCGGTCGAGCATGGCTACCTCCATTGTGGACCCGCCGGTGCCGGCCACTTCGTGAAGATGGTTCACAACGGAATCGAATACGGGCTGATGCAAGCCTACGCGGAAGGCTTCGACCTGTTGCGCAGCGTCGAGCGCTACGACTTCGAACTCGCCAGCGTCGCGGAGGTGTGGCGGCGCGGCAGCGTGATCACCTCCTGGCTCCTCGACCTGACGGCGATGGCGCTTCTGAAAGACCCGGCGCTTTCGTCCTACAGCGGCTTCGTGCAGGATTCCGGCGAAGGACGCTGGACCATCCTCACGGCGGTCGAGGAAGCCGTGCCGGCGGACGTACTCTCGGCGTCGCTCTACGCCCGATTCCGTTCGCGGCAGGAGCATACGTTTGCAGAGAAAGTGCTCTCCGCGATGCGCCACGGATTCGGCGGGCACGTTGAGGGAAAGTGATTTAGTGATTAGTGATTAGTTGATGACTGTCAGGACATCGTTGACAGTACCGACGGTCACGACATCGTTGACAC
>FXBF010000357.1_pt1 | contig 15532 bp, 12 predicted proteins | sample 5335321 | NCBI WGS metagenome assembly FXBF01 (sample SAMEA103928391, study PRJEB20085) | sediment metagenome | isolation source: sediment
CAGAGAAAGGATAGTCAAGCGGTTTTGGCCTGATCTCAAAGGGGCTACGGTGTCATACTTTGCCCCGCGGGGCGGTTTCCCGGGGCGCTGTTTAATGGATTAGCTCCCTCTGTGATCTCTCGATCGCTTGTTCCCGACGCGATCTACCTCCTCCGTCCCTGGAGTCGTCGATCGCTTGTTCCAGACGCGATCTACCTCCTCCGTCCCTGGAGTCGTGTGCTTTGTGCTCTGTGGTGTGAGTTCATGCGAATTTCGCGCGAGAGTTCTATGATGCGATCGGAAGACTGCCAACAATGGTGAGCCGTACCGGCAAAGAAGGACAGCGCGAAGGCAGCCTGGAGGCGCCCAAACGCCATGCGCTTGACTGGAAGAACCCCCAGTTCTACGACGAGCACAACCTGCTCAAAGAGCTCGAGCGCGTGTTCGACATCTGCCATGGCTGTCGGCGCTGCTTCAGTCTTTGCAACGCCTTTCCTACCCTGTTCGATGCGATCGATGAATCCGACACCATGGAGCTCGATGGTGTCGACAAGAAGATGTACTGGGATGTGGTCGACCATTGCTATCTGTGCGACATATGCTTCATGACGAAATGCCCCTACGTGCCGCCGCATCCGTGGAACGTGGACTTCCCCAAGTTGATGTTGCGTGCCAAGGCGGTCAAGTTTCGCAAGGGTGACACCAAGATGCGCGATCGTCTTCTGACCTCGACTGACACGGTCGGTACGCTCGCGGGCATTCCGGTGGTCGTGCAGGGCGTTAACGCCGCCAACGCGAGCCCGGTTATGCGCCGGCTGATGGACAAGACGTTGGGCGTACACCCCGACGCCGTGGTGCCGAGATACCATAGCCGGACACTGCGTAAGCGAGCACCGCGCCTGATTGACGAGGCCATTCGAGCAGCACCTGCCGGCGCTACGCGCGGGCGCGTTGTTTTGTTCGCGACTTGCTATGGCAATTACAATGCTCCGCAGTTAGGCGAGGACTTGATTGCCGTGTTTCAGCACAACGGTATACGCATGCGGCTCCCTCGCAAGGAGCGCTGCTGCGGCATGCCAAAGCTGGAGCTCGGCGATCTCGAAGCGATTAGGCGGGCCAGGGACGCCAACATCCCGGAGCTGGCGAGACTGGTCGACGAAGGCTGGGACATCGTTGCGCCCGTACCTTCGTGCGTGTTGATGTTCAAGCAAGAGCTGCCGTTGATATTTCCCGATGACCCGCTAGTGAGCAAGGTGCGAGGTGCGATCTACGACCCGTTCGAGTACCTCGTATTGCGCCACAAGGAAGGCCGACTGAAACAGGATTTCAAGAACCCGCTGGGAAGGATCTCGTATCACGTTGCATGTCACCTGCGGGTGCAGAATATCGGATTGAAGACGAAGGAGGTGCTGGAGCTTGTACCCGGCAGCACGGTGGAGCCGATCGAGCGCTGCTCGGGCCATAACGGCACCTACGCGGTGAAAAGCGAGTTTCATGAGGTATCGATGAAGATTGGCCGCGCGGTCGTCAGCAGGGTCGAGAAAGCGGGAGCAGACCACTACACGAGTGACTGCCCGATGGCCGGACACCAGATCGAGAATGGGCTCAAAGGCTCGAAGCTACCCGAGCATCCATTGACACTGCTGCGCCACGCCTATGGCATCTAAGGGAGTGCTGACCGCGGTTGGCTGCTTGTAGATTTTAAACTCCACCAAAGCGTGAAAGTATGGAAAAGTTGAAACGCGAAGACCTTCTTTCGCTTGAAAAGTATGCTGACGTTCGCCAGCAGTTTCGGTCCAAGGTAGTGGATCACAAAAGGTCGCGTCAGGTGCAAGTCGGCCCGCACGCGCGGCTGTACTTTGAGGATCGCCTGACCATGCAATACCAGATCCAGGAGATGCTGCGAATAGAGCGGATATTCGAGCCCGAGGGCATCGCCGAAGAGTTGCAGGCCTACAACCCGTTGATACCGGATGGTGCCAACTGGAAGGCGACCTTCATGATGGAATATGACGACCCGGCCGAGCGAGCGCGGGCGTTGGCGAGCTTGATGGGGGTTGAGAACCGCGTGTGGGTGAAGGCAAACGGGTTTGATCACGTCTGGGCCATCGCCGACGAAGACCTCGAGCGCGCGACCCAGGACAAGACCTCGTCGGTTCACTTTCTGCGCTTCGAGCTGAGCGCCGAGATGATCAAGGCGGTCAAGCGGGGGGCGCGAATCGGTGTGGGCATCGAGCACGAGCAGTACTCATATCAGGTGGACCCGCTGCCTGCGGAGGTCAGGGACTCGCTGGCGTGCGACTTGGCGTAGCCTGCATTTCTCACCAGCTGCCTGCTCGATCGCTGTTCCGGACGCGATTCTACCTCGGCAACCGCTCCCTGCGTTGCTCTAGCTCCTGCCTCCCTGCAGTCGTCCCACATCCATGTGGTCGTGCGGCCGCGTAGCTGCCGGCGTCGCGCTCACTCGTGTGCTCAACGTACGGTAAAAACGCCTGCACGCATTTTCGCGCGCGGGTGGCCGACTCTACGTGACGCGAATGTGCCGCTTGACCTCAGCGTGGTCGTCTATTGACCGGCGGTCGCGGCGCGCGCGCCACGTCGTGCTGTCTCGAACCCTGCTTCAATCTGCTGTATACTTCGTGCCGCCTGCGTGTATAGCAGGTGCTGCACAAGGATTTAATGAGCAGTAGCAGGTTGTTGAGCATCGACCAACGGGAAGTGCTTGCGTCGTCAGGCATGTGCCGTGCTCACCCCGTTAAGGCGGGCCTTCCGTCGATCTCCCCTAAAGTCGCTCGTCATGTCGATCGGGTGCGCGAGTGCTCGTCGGCGCCCTGGCGGTACACCGGGGAGGCCTATGTTTATGAATAACCGCCCACAACGAAGGCTCACGCGTTGCAACGCCGTATCACGGAAAAAACAATGACATCCAGTTACGACTCTTCGGCCATCGAGGTCTTGACCGGCCTCGAGCCCGTGCGCCGGCGCCCGGGGATGTATACCCAGACCGAGCGGCCCAATCATCTTGCGCAAGAGGTCATCGACAACAGTGTCGATGAAGCAATAGCCGGCTGTGCCGATCGCATCGAGGTTGTGTTGTACAAAGACGGTTCTCTGATGGTGGATGATAATGGCCGTGGTATTCCCGTTGACCGCCATAAGGGCGAAAAGGTGTCCGGTGTCGAGGTTATCATGACGCGGCTGCACGCGGGCGGCAAGTTCTCGAACAAAAACTACACGTTCTCCGGCGGCTTACATGGCGTGGGCGTGTCGGTTGTCAATGCCTTGTCAAGGCGACTGGAAGTCACGGTGCGCCGTGGTGGGAAGCAGTACCGGATGACCTTTGCCGATGGACAGAAGACCTCGGAGCTTAAGGCGATCGGCAAGGTCGGGCAGAGAAATACCGGTACGACCGTTCGCTTCTGGCCAGATCCAAAGTTTTTCGACTCGACCAAGTACAGCATCCGGCGGCTCAAGCATGTGCTGCGCGCGAAGGCGGTGCTGTGCCGGGGCTTGCACGTGATCTTCAAGCATGAAGCCGATAAGAAAGACAATGAGGAATGGCAGTACGACAGCGGTGTGAAGGACTACTTGACGGACGAGCTGGGGGACTGTGAGTTGTTGCCGCAAGAGCCCTTCAACGGCCATTATGAGGGAGACGACGAGCAGGTCGAGTGGGCGATCGTGTGGCTCACCGACGATGACGAGCCCATCACCGAGAGCTATGTCAACCTCATACCTACGACGCAAGATGGCACGCATGTAAACGGTTTTCGCACCGGTCTGACCGAGGCATTGCGCGGGTTCTGTGAGCTGCGAAACTTGCTGCCCAGGGGCGTGAAGCTCGCCGCCGAGGATGTCTGGAGCACTTGCAGCTACGTGCTCTCGTTGAAAATGAAGGACCCGCAGTTTGCCGGACAAAGCAAGGAGCGCCTGGCCTCGCGCGAGGCCGCCGCTTTCATCTCCGGTGTGGCCAAGGACGCGTTCAGCTTGTGGCTCAATCAGCATATCCAGGACGCCGAGGCCATCGCCGGTCTCGCGATCGATAGCGCGCAGGCCCGGTTACGCGCAGGCAAGCGTGTAGAACGAAAGAAATTGAGCGGCGGACCGCCGCTACCGGGGAAGCTCGCCGACTGCATGAGCCAGGATCTGGCGCGCACGGAGTTGTTTCTGGTGGAGGGCGACTCTGCCGGCGGCTCCGCCAAGCAGGCGCGCGACAAGGAATTTCAAGCGGTGATGCCGTTGCGCGGCAAGATCTTGAACACATGGGAGGTCGATTCCAGCGAAGTCTTGAGCTCGCAGGAGGTGCATGACATCGCTGTGGCGCTCGGTGTCGACCCGGGCGCGAGCAAACTCGATGGCCTGCGTTACGGGAAATTATGTATTCTTGCGGACGCGGACTCCGACGGCGCACACATTGCGACGCTGTTATGCGCACTGTTTCTGCGCCATTTTCGCGCGCTGGTGCACGATGGACACGTGTATGTCGCCATGCCGCCACTCTATCGCATAGATGTGGGTAAGGAGGTGTACTACGCGCTCGACGATAAGGAGAAAAAGGGCGTGCTCGATCGAATCGTGGCGGAAAAGACTCGCGGCAAGATAAGCGTGCAGCGGTTCAAAGGTCTCGGGGAGATGAACCCGATACAGTTGCGCGAGACCACGATGGCCCCCGACACCCGGCGGCTGGTGCAGCTGGTGATAAAACCGGGCGACTCTTCGCACAAGGTGATGGACGTGCTGCTGGCAAAGAAGCGCGCCGCTGACCGCCGGGCGTGGCTTGAAAGAAAGGGCGACAAGGCGGAGACAATTTGACGGGGTGCTGAAAAAGTTCTTGCATGTCTTTTTTCGGTCGGCAACCTGCTAAATCCCGAGTGATAGTGGCATTAACGCGTTTGTGTTCCGTTGAGCATATTGGGTGAGGTTATGGCAAGAAAGGTAACAAGGAAAACAAAAGCGAAAAGGAAACCCACGTCAACCGTACGGCGCAAGTCACTGGCGCTTCGTGCCAAACCCCGGCTGATGGATATCGAGCGCCTGCCGCTGGCGACTTTTACCGAGCAGGCCTACCTCGACTACTCGATGTACGTGATTCTGGATCGCGCTTTGCCGCATATCAGTGACGGCCTCAAGCCGGTGCAGCGACGAATCGTTTATGCCATGTCGGAGTTAGGGCTCAATGCGGCCGCCAAGTTCAAGAAGTCGGCCCGCACGGTGGGCGACGTGTTGGGCAAGTTTCATCCCCACGGCGACAGCGCGTGCTACGAGGCCATGGTGCTGATGGCCCAGCCATTCAGCTTCCGTTATCCGCTGGTCGACGGTCAGGGCAACTGGGGTTCCGTGGATGACCCGAAGTCGTTCGCGGCAATGCGCTACACTGAGGCGCGACTCACGCGTTTTTCGCAAACGCTCTTATCAGAACTGGATCAGGGCACAGTGGACTGGGTCCCCAACTTTGACGGTACCCTCGAGGAGCCCAGGATGCTGCCCGCACGCTTGCCGCAGGCCATGCTGAACGGGACCACGGGTATCGCCGTGGGTATGGCGACGGACATCCCGCCGCACAATGTGCGAGAAGTTGCAGCCGCCTGCGTACGGTTGCTGGAGCAACCGGGCGCCACGGTGCAACAGCTTTGCGAGCACGTGCAGGGCCCGGATTATCCCACCGAAGCCGAGATCATTACGCCGTTGTCGGAAATCCGGGCGATCTATGAGAGCGGACACGGAACGATCCGGATGCGCGCCGCCTGGGAGCGAGAGAATGGCGACATTGTCGTAACCGCGCTTCCGTATCAGGTTTCGAGTAGCCGCGTGCTCGAGCAGATGGCAAATCAGATGCAGACCAAGAAGCTTCCGATGGTCGATGATCTGCGCGATGAATCGGACCACGAGAGCCCAACACGCCTGGTAATTGTGCCACGATCGAACCGCGTCGACATGGTTGCGCTGATGTCCCACCTGTTTGCAACTACCGACCTGGAACGCAACTACCGGGTCAACATGAACATGGTGGGGCTCAACGGCCGCCCGCGCGTTTATAACCTGCGCGAGCTGCTCAGGGAGTGGCTGGAGTTCAGAACGACCACCGTACGCCGCCGCTTACAGTTCCGCTATGACCGCGTGGTGGCGCGCCTGCACATCCTCGATGGCCTGCTGATTGCGTACCTGAATATCGATGAGGTGATTCGAATCATCCGGCGCGAGGACGAGCCCAGGCCGAAGCTGATGAAGCGGTTCAAGCTCACGGAGGTCCAGGCCGATGCGATCCTCGATACGCGGCTGCGAAATCTAGCGCGCCTGGAGGAAATGAAGATCAAGACGGAGCAGCAGGAGTTGGCGCGCGAGCGCGACGGTCTCGCTAAGACGCTGAAATCCAGGACCCGTTTGCGAAATCAGGTGCGTGACGAGCTCATAGAGGACGCCCAGACCTTCGGCGACGAACGCCGTTCACCGATCGTCGAGCGCGGCGCCGCGCAGGCGATAAATCAGGCGGATTTGTTGCCCACCGAGCCGATAACGGCGGTTTTGTCGCAGCGTGGCTGGGTGCGGGCGGCCAGGGGGCACGATGTCGACCCCGCTGCACTTGCGTACAAAAGCGGTGATGCGTATCTGCATGCGGCCCGTGGGCGCAGCAATCAGCTGGCGCTATTTATCGATTCCAGTGGACGCACTTATTCTATGCCGGCGCACAAGCTTCCGTCGGCCCGCGGGCAAGGCGATCCCGTGAGCGGCTGTTTCAATCCCCCTGCCGGCGCCAGCTTCGCCGGCGTCATGATGGGACAGCCGCAAGACCTGTACCTGCTGAGTACCGATGCTGGCTATGGTTTTGTCGCGAGGCTCGAAGACCTATTTGCCAAGAACAAGGCGGGTAAGGCGGTATTGAGGGTGTCGAAGGGCGCCAGGGTGTTGCCGCCGCAAAGGGTGGATAACCACGACGAAGATTGGGTCGCCGCGGTAACCGCGCAGGGACGGCTGTTGACCTTTATGGTGGGCGAGCTGCCGAAGATGGCCAAGGGTAAAGGTATAAAGATCATCAATATTCCCTCGAAAAAGGTAGCCAAGCGCGAGGAATACGTCGTCGCCACCGTCGTGTTTCCGGAGGACAAAGGCCTCGTGGTCCATTCCGGAAAGCGACGCTTAAACCTGTCGGTCGAGGATCTCAATCATTATATCGGTGAACGCGCGCTGCGCGGCCTTAAATTGCCGCGCGGGTTCCAGCACGTCCAATCCCTGGAGCAAGCGTAACGCGACCCGCAAAGTGATGTGCACATCTATGAGCACAAGGGCGCCTAAGGATCGCGCGTCCCGGGCGCTGGCTTAATGGGACAGGTCTGTTCCTGATCGCGGCCCCTCGAGGATATCGTTGGCTAACACAGCGGCAAGCAAGAGCGACAAGGAATACCTCGTTACCTATGGTCCGGCGATACTGATTGCGATCATCGGTTTTTGGGTGGCGTATCAATTCGTGCAGCCGGCGCCGCCTGATCGGATTGTCATCAGCGCCGGCAGGATGGACGGCGCCTACTACCTCTTCGCTAAGCAATATCGCGATGTCCTCTCGCGCAGCGGCATCGATCTAGAGATCAGGACATCGGCGGGATCGGTGCAAAACATCGAGCGCCTGCGAGCGCCGGGTGAGAGCGTCGATCTGGCATTCGTTCAGGGTGGCACCACCCAGCGACAAGATTCGTCCGGTCTCATGTCCCTAGGTAGCCTCTACTATGAGCCGCTGTGGGTGTTTTACCGGGGCGGCGGGCGACTCGGGCGTCTCGCGCAATTGCGCGCAAAGAGATTGGCCGTCAGCGAGCCGGGCAGTGGCACCCGATTGGTGGCCCTGCAACTGCTCAAGGACAGCGGCATTGAGAACGCGCCCACTGTTATCTCCGCTATCGGCGGCGGTGATGCCGCCGATGCGCTCCTGCGCGGGGAGGTGGATGCGGCGTTCTTCGTTTCCTCGCCGCGCTCGCCGGTGATCCGCAGGCTGCTTGAGGCAAGCGGCATCGGCCTACTGAGCTTCGAGCGTGCCGAGGCCTATACCCGCAGCCATCGTTATCTCTCCCGAGTTACGTTGCCGCGCGGTGTGGTTAATCTCCAACGCGACCTTCCCGCACGCAGCACTGTTTTGCTGGCGCCCACCGCCAATCTCGTGGCGCGTGCCGATCTGCACCCGGCGCTTGTCGACTTGTTGCTGCAGGCGGCGGGCGAGATTCACGGATCCGGAGGGCTGTTTGAGCGGACAGGGGAGTTCCCGTCCGCCGATTACCTGGTGTACCCGCTCAGCCTGGAGGCCAAGCGCTACTACAAGCGTGGCCCGTCGTTCTTGCAGCGCTATCTCCCGTTCTGGGCGGCTACGTTTGTGGACCGTATGATCGTCATGCTCATCCCGGTGGTCGCGCTGCTGTTCCCGTTGTTCAAGATATTGCCACCGACCTACCGATGGCGAGTGCGCCGGAAAATTTACCGCTGGTCCCGGGATGTCAAGGTAATCGACCTCGCCCTGCACGACCGACCCTCATCCGACGAGCTCGACCGCTGCGCCGGTGAGCTCGAGCAAATTGAGGGCGAAATCAAGAGAATGGCGATACCGCTGGCCTACACCGACCAGCTTTATAACTTGCGGCTGCACGTGGATCTGGTGCGCGGCAAGACCCGAGAGGCGCGAGTAAACATGGCACCGGACCGAGACGAATAAACCAGTGAGTGCCTGCTGCCGGCCATGGTGGTGCGCGTTGGCGATCATGCTGGCCGTCACGTCGGTGCAGGCGGGGACGCTGTTCGAGGCCGCCAGAAGCGGGGACCTCGAGGAGGCAAGACGGCTGATTGACGCCGGTGCAAGTGTCGACGCCAAGCGCGCCGGGGATGGTTTAACCACCCTGCACGTCGCAGTGGCCTTCGGCCGGGCGCAGTTGGCGGAGTTGCTGCTTGCGAACGGGGCCAGCGTTAATGCAAGCAGTGACAACGGCCTAACGCCGCTACACCTGGCGGCGGCCAAGGGCGGTACGGCGTTGGTGGCCTTACTGGTCGCCCGCGGCGCGGACGTAGATGCAAAGGATCGAACCGGCGCCAGCGCGCTGCACGGCGCGGCTGCCAAGGGCCACACCGCGGTGGTCGAGCTGTTAATTACTGGCGGCGCAGATATCAACGCCAGGGCGCGCGACCGCATTACAGCGCTGCATCTGGCGGCTGCCGCCGGGCATAAGAACACCGTCGAGCTGCTCATCAAGCGGGGCGCGAAACTGAACGTGAAAACCAAGCGTAACCGCTTTACGCCGCTGGCGGTGGCTAGGCTCGAGGGCCATACGGACGTTGCAGCGTTGCTGCGAAAACACGGTGCCAAGGAGTAAATCGCTGGTGCGAGGAACACACACACGCGCCGATTGCCCCGGCGCGGCGAAGCGGGATCGGTGCCGGCTGTCCGGGCCGCGAACTTGAAAAAACCGATGCGTGTGGCGGCAATAGTCGAGTACGACGGCTCCAAGTTCTCCGGCTGGCAGCTCCAGCCAGGCGATAGGACCATACAGGGCTGTGTGGAGCAGGCGCTGTCGAAAGTCGCCGATGAAACCGTGCGCGTGATCGTGGCCGGGCGCACCGACGCCGGCGTGCACGCGTGCGCCCAGGTGATCCATTTTGACTGCCGCGCCCGGCGCAGGGATTATGAATGGCTGCGGGGCGCCAACAGCAATCTGCCGCGTGATGTGGCGCTGCTTTGGGCGGGTGAGGTGGATGCCTCGTTTCACGCGCGCTTCTCGGCCACGGGGCGCTGCTATCGCTACGTGGTCCTTAATAGACCGGTGCGTCCTACCTATCTGGCCGGGCGCGTCACCTGGGAGTACCGGCCGTTGGACATCGCGCCCATGCAGCAAGCCTCGCGTGATCTTGTCGGCACGCACGACTTCAGTTCGTTCCGTGCGGTTCAATGCCAGGCGAAGAGCCCGGTGCGCGAGCTTCGGCGTCTGAGCGTAACGCGCCAGGGTGCGCTGGTGTTCATCGACGCATCGGCCAATGCGTTTCTGCACCACATGGTGCGCAACATCGCCGGGGTGTTAATGGCAATCGGGGCGGGTGAGCGGGTGCCGCAGTGGGCGCAGGAAGTGTTGGCGACGCGCGATCGCACGCTGGGCGGCAGCACCGCGCCGGCGGACGGGCTTTATCTGACGTCCGTCGAGTATCCGCAGCAGTTCGCGATTCCGCGGCTTTCGGTCGCCCCGGTACTCTGGTAAGCTATTGATTTGAAAGTGACAAGTAAGAAGCGTGCGGCCACCCGTGAGAGGCCGGGTAGTAACTAATGTCATAATGGCAACAGATCATGGCGCAGACGGATACGCTTTCGCATCACCCGGGGACCGCTTGTAACTTGTCACCTGCTACTTCATCATGCGCACGCGCGTAAAGATCTGCGGCATTACCCGGGTTGCAGATGGGCTGGCGGCGGCACGCCTCGGGGCGGACGCGATCGGGCTCGTGTTTTATGCCGCCAGCCCGCGACACGTCACTGCCGAGCAGGCGCGCGCCATCAGCGGCGCGCTGCCGCCGTTCGTTACCCGCGTCGGCTTGTTTGTCGATGCGACCGCAGACCAGGTGCGCGCAACCGTCGACGCAGTCGGCCTCGACGTATTGCAGTTTCACGGCAACGAGCCGGCTGACACGTGCGGCGCATTTGCGCGCCCTTATATCAAGGCCGTACGCATGGCGGCCGGGATCGACCTTCATGCACAGCAAAGCAGCTACCCGGGCGCGGCCGCGCTGCTGCTCGACGCGCATGTGGAACATTTGCCCGGTGGATCCGGTACTACGTTCGACTGGGGACGGGTGCCGCGTGACCTGGAAAAACCACTAATTCTTGCAGGCGGGCTTACGCCGGCGAACGTGAACGACGCGATCGTGCAGGTGCGACCGTTCGCAGTGGATGTCAGCGGTGGGGTGGAGAAGGCTCCGGGGATCAAAGACGAGAGCAAGATTTCCGAGTTTATGCGTTGCGTGAGAGAAAGCCAGCAGTGATACATACTCGACGATCGACCCTGCCGGAGAAACCGGCGTCGTCAGCGCCGCGCCGCGTGGCTTACTCGCTACCCGATGAGCGTGGACACTTCGGTCCGTACGGCGGGATCTTCGTCGCAGAGACCCTCATGCAGCCGCTGCTGGAGTTACGCGAGGCCTATGCGCGCTATCGCAACGACCCTGAATTCCTCGCACAGTTGGAGCAGGATCTGCGCACGTTTGCCGGTCGACCGTCGCCGTTGTACTTTGCGCAGCGCTGGAGCGAGCGGCTGGGTGGTGCGCGCATCTACCTCAAGCGCGAGGATCTCAATCACACCGGGGCACACAAGATCAACAATACCGTCGCCCAGGCGCTGCTGGCGCAGCGCATGGGCAAGACCCGTATTATTGCCGAGACCGGGGCGGGGCAGCACGGCGTCGCCACCGCAACCGTGGCCGCGCGCTTCGGATTGCAGTGCGTGGTTTACATGGGTACGCAGGATATAGAACGCCAGGCGATCAACGTTTACCGCATGAAGCTCCTGGGCGCAGAAGTGGTGCCGGTCGAGTCGGGGTCGAAGACGCTGAAAGATGCGCTGAATGAAGCGATGCGCGACTGGGTCACCCATGTCGAAGACACTTTCTATATCATCGGCAGTGTCGCCGGGCCCCACCCGTACCCGGTCATGGTGCGGGATTTTCAGTGCGTGATCGGGCGCGAGGCGCGCGAGCAGGTGCTGGCGCAGGAGGGACGCCTGCCGGATGCATTGGTCGCCTGTGTGGGCGGTGGCTCCAATGCCATGGGGTTGTTCTATCCCTTTATCGATGACGGCGATGTCAATCTCTACGGCGTCGAGGCGGCGGGGGAGGGGCTGGCGAGCGGGCACCACGCGGCGACGCTCTGCACGGGTGCAGCCGGTGTGTTGCACGGCTCTCGCAGCTATCTGCTGGAAACGGCCGACGGGCAAATCGTGGAGACGCATTCGGTGTCGGCCGGTCTGGATTACCCTGGTGTCGGCCCTGAGCATGCGTGGCTCAAGGATAGCGGTCGCGCGCGCTACGTGGCGGTGGACGACGAGCAGGCGCTGGCGGCGTTTCATGACCTGACCCGCACCGAGGGCATCATGCCGGCGCTGGAAACCGCGCACGCGCTTGCCTATGCTGGGACCCTGGCGTCCGAGCTCGGGCGCGAGCGCATCATCGTGGTCAACCTGTCCGGTCGCGGGGACAAGGATATTCATACCGTGGCCTCGCGAGCCGGCATCACGATCTAACTTCCTCAGGAATGCGGGCGCATGTCACGCATCGAGCACACGTTCGAATCATTGAAAAACCGGGGCCGCACGGCGCTGGTGGCGTTCGTGACCGCGGGCGATCCCGAGCCTGTGGTGACGGTACCGCTGCTGCACGCGCTGGTAGGAGCCGGGGCCGACATCCTGGAGCTCGGCGTACCGTTCTCCGATCCTATGGCTGATGGGCCTGTGATACAGCGTGCCAGCGAACGCGCCCTGTGCAACCATGTGAGCCTGCGTGATGTGTTAGGCATGGCCGAAGAATTTCGGGCAACGGATGCAGACACGCCGGTCGTGCTCATGGGCTATTTGAACCCGATAGAGGTCATGGGCTATGTCGTGTTCGCGCAGGCGGCGGCGAAGGCGGGCGTAGACGGCGTAATTACCGTGGACCTGCCACCCGAGGAGGCGCAGGAGTTCATGCCGGCGCTCCGCGACAACGGGCTCGATCCTATTTTTCTCGTATCACCGACCAGCAACTTGGAACGCATCGAGCTTATCACCAGCGCCGGCAGCGGGTTCATTTACTACGTGTCCTTGCGGGGCGTGACCGGCGCCGCCAATCTCGACGTCGGCGCCGTCGGCGAGAAATTGAAAGCCATTCGCAAGCAGACTACGCTTCCAGTAGGAGTCGGATTCGGTATCAACAGCCCCGAAACGGCGGCGGCTGTCGCCGGCTTCGCTGATGCCGTGGTGGTGGGCAGCGCATTGGTGAAGAGGGTCGGGGAGCTGGCCGGGCAGCCAGAGCGAATGCTGACAGAGATAGCGGGTTTCGTTGCGCGTCTGCGCAGCGCCTTGGACGAGGTGGGAACGGCCGCATGAACTGGTTTGATAAACTTTTGCCGCCAAAAATCAAGAGCGGTGCACAGAGAAAAACCGTCCCCGAAGGCCTGTGGAAGAAATGTCCCGCGTGTGCCGCGGTCCTCTACAGCGCGGAGATCGACAGCAACCTCGCCGTGTGCCCCAAGTGCCAACATCATATGCGCGTGGGCGCACGCAAGCGCCTGGACATCTTTCTCGACGCGGAGCCACGCGAGGAGATCGGCGCGAACCTGCGCCCGGTCGACATCCTGAAATTCCGTGACAGCAAGAAGTACAAGGACCGGCTGGTCCAGGCACAGAAGACGACCGGCGAGAACGACGCGCTGGTGATGATCCAAGGCCAGCTCAAGGGGATAGCGGTCGTGGCCGGCGCCTTTGAGTTCGGATTCATGGGCGGTTCGATGGGCTCGGTCGTGGGCGAGCGTTTCGTGCGCGCCGTCAGCGCGTGCGTCGAGCAGAACATACCGCTGATTTGCTTCACGGCCAGTGGCGGCGCACGTATGCAGGAGGCGCTGGTATCGCTGATGCAAATGGCCAAGACGAGCGCGGCGCTGACGCGCATGGGCGAGCGCGGTGTGCCGTTTATCTCGGTGCTCACGGACCCCACGATGGGGGGTGTGTCGGCGAGCTTCGCCATGCTTGGCGACGTCATTATCGCCGAGCCCAAGGCTTTGATCGGGTTTGCCGGACCGCGCGTCATCGAGCAAACGGTGCGCGAGACTTTGCCCGAAGGGTTTCAGCGTTCCGAGTTCCTCCTCGAGCATGGCGCCATCGACATGATCGTCGATCGGCGTGCCATGCGCGATACGATCGTATCGTTGCTGTCCATGATTACGGCCAAGCGCATCGCGCCGGCGGAAGACGAGGCTGCGCTGACGGAAGCGACACAGAGCCCCCAATTAAGAAACTGACTCCCACTACACTGGCGGACTGGCTCGCGTGGATCGAAGGCCTCTATCCACGCAAGATGGAGCTCGGCCTCGATCGCGTGCGCGTGGTGGCCAAGCGTATGGGTCTCATGCGCCCGCCGTTCTGCACTATCAGTGTTGCCGGCACCAACGGCAAGGGATCCACGGTCGCCATGCTGGAGGCGATCATGGATGCGGCCGGCTATCGAGTCGGTGCCTACACCTCGCCGCATATACTGACGTACAACGAACGCATCCGTACCGGCATGCGACCTGCCAGCGACGCAAGATTGTGTGATGCATTCGAGCACATCGAGCGCGCACGCGGCGACACGCCGCTGACCTATTTCGAGTTCGGGACCATGGCCGCGCTACATCTGTTCTGTGAGGAGAATCTCGACGTTGCCGTGCTCGAGGTCGGCCTCGGGGGACGCCTCGACGCGGTCAACGTTGTCGATGCCGATGTTGCCATCATAACGGCGGTCGACATCGACCACACGCATTGGCTCGGCGATGACCGTGAGCGCATCGGTCATGAGAAGGCGGGGATATTCCGTGCCGGTCGTCCGGCGATCTGCGCCGACCCGGATCCGCCGCAAAGCGTTCTGCGCAGTGCGGACGCAGTGGGTGCGCGGCTGCTGCGACTCGGTCGGGACTTCGGGGCGGAGCCTCAGGTCGCGAGTTGGTGCTGGCGCTCGTCGCGGCGCGTGCGTGCAGGCCTACCCTATCCGGCTATGCGTGGCGCACACCAGCTGCACAACGCGGCCGGCGCATTGATGGCGTTGGAAACACTGAGCGCCCGATTGCCCGTCAGCCAGTCGCACGTGCGCAGCGGGCTGCTGTCGGCGGTGCTGCCGGGTCGATTCCAGACCTTGCCCGGGATGCCGGTGCGCGTGCTGGACGTGGCGCACAATGTGCAGGCGGCGAGCGTGCTGGCACAGACGCTCAAGCAGCAGGTGGTGAGCGGCCGCACCTACGCGGTCGTCGGCATGCTGCGAGACAAGCCCGCGGCCGCGGTCATGGCGGCGATGGCCGCCGTGGTTGACCGTTGGTATCTGGCGACGCTGCCGGTGGCGCGCGGCGCCACCGCCGAGCAGCTACACGAGGCGCTGGCGGCCGCCGGCGCGGCGGCGCCGGCGGCGCGCTATGACGATGTCCCCGGCGCCTACCGTGCGGCCTGCAGCGCGGCTGGCGCGCAAGACCGCATCGTCGTCTTCGGGTCTTTTCATACTGTCAGTGATATAATTAGTCTTGAGAAATGAGGAACTTAGCTATGGCACGCAGCCATGAATCGCAAAGCGGTTACAGTCCGAAGCATCGCATCGTTGGCGCGATCATCATCGTCTCACTGGCCGTCATCGTGCTTCCGAGGATCCTGAGCTACCAGCAGACGCCGCCCCAGCGGCGCCCGGCGGTGTTGCCGCCAAGCGAGATGGCACAGTCACGGGTCGAGGTCTTGCGCTTGTCGGGCACACCGGTGGCGCCGACACAGGAACCCGCCAAGCGTGCCGTGCCGCCAGCGCGCAGCAGCGCCACGCGCGCGGCCAAGGAGCAAGA